>OHTW01000405.1_pt1 | contig 23166 bp, 11 predicted proteins | sample 1579031 | NCBI WGS metagenome assembly OHTW01 (sample SAMEA3879602, study PRJEB24766) | human gut metagenome | biome: human-associated habitat; feature: feces | place: USA | collected 1985/1987 | reverse complement strand
TTCCCGGAACGGCCCACGCCGTTTCTGTCGTTTGTCCAGTCCTATTCGACACTACTTCCCGGACTGCTGGGCGGTCAACTGGTCTGCGGCTGGCGCCGCACATGGGAATCGCACCCCTCCGAGGATCGCTCCGAGCTGCACCGATGTTTTGAAAGTATCGCTATGCAGAAGTACCATTGTAGGCAGATGAGGTCATGGCGAGACAGCCTGCCACGGCTGCTTTTGGATGAACGGGTATCGCTGGGCACCTTCCAATTCGGGACCTGCATTGACACGGGAAACTCCCGTGCAGGTGGTCATGGCGCGTTCTCCGCATCGCTGTCCTCTTTCTTACGGAGGCTCATCTGCTGATGTGATCCAGTTGCCGGATATGGCCGTGTGGCGTTTTTCAAGGTACAGCAAGCCTCTTGGTTGGCTTGAGTAAATTGTAAATCTGCTTCTCTGTTACTTGAAGAGCGCAGTAGTACAGGTTTGCAGCGGAAACCTGCACTGTCACCCCCGCTTTTCACTCAATCGATCTATTTGCTCAAGAGTTTTATGTATTTGGGCCGTAAGCTCCTTGATCTGTACAGCTGTGAGAGGCTGACCCTTGAGCAGGAAATCCAAGGAAGCCTCCAATACATTAGATAGGTCCAACAACAAATCGATAGATATGCCTCGTTTGCCAAGCTCGATTTTTCTGAGATGTTCCACGCTGATGTTGAGCATCACCGCCAATCGCTCCTGCGTAAGGTGGTGTTCTCTACGCAGTTTTCTGATGCGCCCCCCGAATTGAATTGGCTGAAAGTGCATTTTCTTACCTCCGTTTCGTCATTTGTGAAGAACTCGTAAACGACGGAAACGGTGGGCCGCGGCAACATGGCTCGACATTGTCCTTGATAATTCGACATGCAAAAAGACGCGGCTGACCTTTAGCGGTCAGCCGCGTCTTTTCACTTGCCGTATTAATCTGTACGATCGTGCCGTTCGGCGGCCTCTCGAACATCCCCGGAGGCAGGCACATTGTTAGTATCCTACCCATAATTTCTATCTATGTTTTTATGTCAAAAGGCTGTATTTTCGGGTTCTATGTATTCGCTATTTATCCTCCCATACCACTGCCGAGATCTTCTCCCAGGTCGCAGGTATAGCGCCACTCCACCACATCGCCGTCCTTCACCTGATAGCGGGAGCAGCCGTAGTTGGGATACCAACCGTTGACGTTGTACATCCAACCGGACAAACTGCCCACGTCGAACTCGTAGAGGTTATTGATTCCTTCTACATAGGCACTGTTATATACCGGAGTCCAGTTGGATTCCATGTGGATGGCGTTGTCCCGACATACCCGCTGGAGAACATCGAATACGCTCTCGCCCTCGCTGAACTCCACCTCCGTAGCGGGAAAAACAATGCCGTCCGCCGGCACGAGGAACTTCTTGTTCTTCACGCACTTGTCCATGTTGTCCAGAATGGTCTCGCAGGAGATGGAGAAAATACAGGTGTGCGTTACGGTGGTATCCACCGCCGTGTCCTGCGGCTCTACCGGACTGGGCTTGCCCTCCGGGATAGGCTCGGTCATGTACTGATCCTTATCGCCGGTATCTTCCGGCTGCGCTGCCTGCTGTTGTCCGCAGGCAGCGCAGGTCAGCATCACCAGCAGCGCCAGAAGCAGCGCACACAGGGTTCTGAAGCGCCGCATATCACTTCACCTTAATATCCGTCATGTCAAACAGGCTCGTCATGCCCTGCCGGAAGCGGTCGTAGGCGGCCAGCGCATAGAAACCCTGCTCGGTGGCCATACCGTCCGGCTCCGCCTGCTCGTTGCTGTGGCAGAAGCCGCCGCCCTCACAGGCGAAAGCGCACAGGCCATCCAGCGGAGAAGCACCGTTTTTCACAAAGCGGCTGTCCGCGGCGGGATCAATGCCCAGCGCCGTCAGCGCCACGATCACCTGCGCGCAGGATTCGCTGTTGGCCGTGCCCCAGCCCATGAAGCCGCCATCATCCTGCTGGGCATCGGACAGATATGCCAGCGCCGCATCGACTGCGGCTTTGACTTCAACATCGTCCTTATAGGGCGCCAGCGCCGTCAGAGCCATGGCGGTCATGTCCACATCGGACTCGTCGCCCATCAACGCCCAGCCGCCGTCGCTGCACTGATAGGACAGGATCTCCGCCACCAGTCCCTCGCGGGTGACCTGCTCCTCGCCATCGGCGCACTGGGGAATATCGTAGCCATGGCAGTCCAGCGCTATCAGCGCCCAGATGGGGCCGTTGGTGCCCTGCGCCCGCAGATAGGCCATATCGGTCAGGCCCGCCGTCAGATCAACGCCTGCCACATTTGCGGCGTCGTATCCGGCAGCCGTCAGGCCCAGGATGGTGCGGGAGTTCTCGGTGGATTTCGCGTGGTGCAGCCGCACGGAACCGGCCTGCTTGACATAGTCCTCCGCCGCCTGCTCATAGCTCTGTGCCGCCGCGTCGCTGAGAAGTCCTGCACGGCTCAGGCCGATCACCGCCCACTCACCGCCGATGGAGCCCGCCGTGGGGGCGCCCTGCGTCTGGAGATAGGCCCCCGTCTCGCGGCAGGCCGTCTGCCACGGGGCCTCCGGCACAGGCTGCGCGCCGCAGGCGGGCAGCAGCACCAGCACTGCCAGCAGCAGGGCCGCTATACTCTGTTTCATCCGATCCCCTCCTTACAGGAATTCCACGTATTTCAGGCGCAGGCGCTGCCTTAGCCCCGCGTCGTGCCAGGTACGCCGCCAGATCTCGTCCTTCAGGCGCAGTACCCGACGGCGCTGCTCCTCCGTCATGGGCCGGCCCCGGAAGCGGGCCTCCTGCCACAGTCGGGCCGCCAGCAGGTAGTCCTCCCGCAGGTCCTGATCCATATAGGCCACATAGTCCTCCGGCGGGCAGTTCCGCGCCGCCATGCCCCGGGCACGGAGCACATCCATCGTATAGCGGAAGATGGCGTCGATGGCGGCCGCCGCGTCCGCGCCGAAAAACGACGCTTTCCGCTGCCGTGTCCGCCGCCACTCCCGCAGGATACGGCCCAGCAGCACCGCCGCCAGTACCACGGCCAGTGATACCAGCAGCACCAGCAGTACGGTCATGCCATGCTTCAGCCAGAGCTCCCGCAGTGCCTCTGTCACGGGGTCCCGGGCGTCGGTGTCGTCCGGCTGCTCCGGTGTGTCCTCCAGCGGGGCCTGACCCACCAGACCGGAGATGCTCTGGTACCGCTCCGCCTTTTCCATGGCGGAGAAATAGGGAGGCGTGACCTCAAAGGGCAGCCAGCCAAGGCCATCCTGATAGTACTCCACCCATGCGTGGGCACGGCTGCCGTCCACCGGCAGCGTCTGGCCCGCGGTCATATGGGCTGCATCGTCCTTTGTTACCAGAAAGCCCTCCACATAGCGGGCGGGGATGCCGTAATAGCGGAACATCAGCGCCGCGGCAGTGGCGTAGTGGACGTCATAGCCGCTCTGGGTGCCGTCCAGAAAGGTCAGGGCGAAGTCGCCACCCGTAATGGGCAGGACATTCTCCTCATAGGTGATGTAGGTGGTTAGGTAGAACAGGATGTTCTGCTTGGCCCGCTGGTAATCAAAGTGTACCTGCCCTTCATCCTTCTGATAGCCGCCCAGCTTCTCCTCCAGAAAGCCACGGACATCATCGGGGATATCCGTATAGTGGTCATAGACAAAGCGGTTATAAGCCGCCTCTGTATTGAGAAAGGCATTGGTCTGTTCCGTCTCCTCCAGCAGTGCCGCGGCAAGCCGCTGATACTGGGTGATGATATTGTCGCTGGCATGGAAGCTGTAGAAACGCTGTCCCCGCAGGCCGCTGGCCAGCAGGGTGCGGTCGCCGATCTGCGCCGCGTCCAGCACATCGCTGTCAGCCAGCAGCTCATAGGGCGCATAGAGATACTTCCCCGACGCGCCGATGTTCTGCACCGTCACGGTGTTGTCATAGCCCAGCGCGTCCGGCACACCGGCCTGCGCCGCTGTGGTCAGCTGGCTCTGGGCGTAAAATCCGTCCTGATGCAGCCAGTAAAAGGTATCCGCGTCCTCACTGAGGGTCTTGCTATCCAGTGTGCTCCAGCGGCTGTTGGCATACGTCTCGCCCACGAAACCCCGGAGATAGTAGGACGTGGGCTGGGTCATGGTGATCTCCAGCATGGTGTCCTCCGTGGTGCGGCGGGGGCCGACTTTGGTCATATCGCCCTCCGGAAGTCCCGCGTTGCTGCCGTAGCGCAGGATATCCGCCTGTGCCGCTGTCCAGCGGGCGGCGGTATCCACGGCGGCAGGGTGGGCGGCGTCGCCGTTCCAGCAGCCCAGCGCCGTGACGCAGGCCAGCAGCAGCGCCGCAGGACGCAGCCACGCCCGCAGCGGGGCGGAGGACGCGTGCCGTCCGCCGAAGCGCACGGCGTAGAGCAAAAGCAGCGTCAAAGCCGCCAGCAGCAGCCACCATACGGGGACCATAGGCGCGAACAGCACCGCCGCCGCGGCCAGAATCACCGCAAGCGGCCAGAAACGCAGGCCGCTGGGATGCCGCACATAGCGGCTGCTCCACAGGCCGCAGAGCACCCCCAGCATGCACAGCACCACCGTCAGGCCTACGCTGCCATCCTCCTGTGCCAGAAAGCTGGTATAGTTTCGGGCATGGAGCTGCTGCCACGCCTTCAGCACATCGTCCAGCAGCTGGGCAAGACCGTTGGTCACAGTGTCCAGCAGCACCAGTACCGTCAGCAGGCAGACTGCCATCCACGCGGCGGCAGGCAGCCATGAGAGCCGTGTGCCGTCCATCATGCACACGGTGGCCGCCGCCAGAATCCCCAGCAGCACCGGCCAGAGAAAGAATACCGGCAGAGAGAACAGGGAGATCATCAGTCCCATCAGAGCCGCCGTCAGGAGGGACGCGGCCAGAAGTCCGCGAAAACGGGCATTAAAGCGCAAGATAGATCCCCTCCTTACTCTTCAGCACATTCTCCGATACGGTCAAATGCGCCACCGGCGCACCGGAGGCGGTATACAGCTCATCTTCCTCCGGACGCAGGGACAACGCCACCACATGGGCATAGTCCAGTCCCTGCTCCTCCGCCAGACGCTGCGTGACCGTCTGCTCATCCGGCTCCGTCTCCGCCGAGAGCAGGCTGGACAGTGCCTGGGTCAGTTCCTCCATGCTGCCGATGGCGCACAGCTGCGGCTCCATGGTCTCGCGATCCAGCCATGCCGCCTGATGGGGCAGTCCCGCCTCGCACAGCGCGGCGGACACGGAGACCACCGCTTCACCCAGCGCCTCCCGCTCAGCAGCGGAGGGCGCGGTGTCGGCGCTGTTGTCCAGCACCAGCAGGATGGAGTTGTTCACCGGCAGACCCAGCTGCCGCACCATCAAATGATCTGTCTTTTCCGACAGCTTCCAGTGGATGCTCTTGATCCGGTCGCCGGACAGATACTCCCGCAGGGCGAACGTCTCGCTGGGATCGTCGCCGGGATGGTACATGGAGTATTCGTCGCTGTCCATATCGGGACTCTGCCGCTCCGATACCGACAGCTCCACCGGCCAGATATCCGGCAGCACCAGAGACGGAGCCGACAGAGCCACCGTCTTTTTCGCACCCACAAGGCCGAACAGGTCAAAGACCCGCAATTCGGAGAGCGTCAGCGCCAGCTTGCCGCAGCGCGGAGGGCGGAAATCGCAGACCGCCTGCGTCTCACTTTTCCCGCTGACGGGAAAGAGGGCCGTGGAGCGTGTCTCCTCGCCGGTCAGCAGATCGCGGCAGCGAACCACCGCCTGCACCCGCAGGCAGCTGAATACGCCGCTGTTGCGTACCGTGACTGTCACCGGCAGTTCCTCACCTTTGCGGCAGGAAATACCGGCTGACAGCTCCGCCGTCAGCTTTTTTCGCAGCATAAATGCGATGATGATCTCCATTACGGCGCAGACCACTGTGCCGATGAGGATACACGCCGCCATGTTGCCCTTGCCCTGCGCCCATGCCGCCAGCCACAGCAGCAGCCACAACGCAAAGATGATCCGATTCTTTGCCATCGCTCAGATATGGTCAGGCCGCGCGACCTGCTGCAGCACCTCTGCCAGCACGTCCTTGGCCGTGGTCTCGGTGATCTTCGCCTTAGCCGACAGGATCAGGCGGTGGGCGCACACATCCGCGAAGATATAGGCCACATCGTCAGGCAGTACATAGTCCCGGCCCTCCATGAAGGCCCGGCTCTTGCACATGCGGCATACCGCCAGCGCGCCGCGGGGACTGACGCCCAGCACCACCAGCGGGTGGCTGCGGCTGGCCTCCGCCAGACTGGTGACATATTCCAGCATGGCGTCCGCCATATGTACCTGCTGGGCCTGGGCCTGCATGGTCAGCAGGTCAAGACCGGAGGACACGGTAGCCACCTCCTCCAGCGGATCGCCGGTCTGGCGGTCACGGAGGATGTTCACTTGACTTGCAAAATCGGGATATCCCATCTCCAGCCGCACCATGAAGCGGTCCAGCTGTGCCTGGGGCAGCAGCTGCGTACCGGCAGAGCCTACCGGGTTCTGGGTGGCGATGACCACGAAGGGGTCCGGCAGCTTGTGGGTCTGGCCGTCCACGGTGACCTGACGCTCCTCCATCACCTCCAGCAGCGCCGACTGGGTCTTGCTGGAGGTGCGGTTGATCTCATCGGCCAGCAGCAGGTTGGTCATGACCGCGCCGGGCTGATAGACGAAGCTGCCGCTCTCCTTATGGTACATGGAGAAACCCACGATGTCCGAGGGCAGCACGTCCGGCGTGAACTGGATACGCCCGTACCGGAGACCCAGGGCGCGGCTGAAGGCCAGCGCCGTGGTGGTCTTTCCGGTACCGGGCACGTCGTCCAGCAGCACATGGCCGCGGGAGAGGACCGTCATCATGATCTTTTCCAGCACATCGTCCTTACCGGCGATGACCTTTTTCACTTCATGCAGGATCTTTTCTACGCTGGTATTCATCTGCTTTTCTCCTCTTACCATTCTTTATAATAGTTGCCGCTTGAAACGCCGTAGCTGCCGCTGGCGCTGGTAAAGCCGCCGATGTCCTTGCCCATGGCCAGCGTGTACCGCACGCGGATGACGCTGCCGTCCTGCGGCTTGCAGACGTTGAGGCCGTAGCCCGGATAGCTGCCGTTATAGGAATACATCCAGCCCGACCAGCGGTAGAAGTCGAACTCGCCCAGGCTGTCCATGGAGAAAGGCTGAGGATCCAGTCCCGCGCCGTTCTCGTCCATGCCGTCGGCCATGATTAGCTCCATCAGTTCGGAATCGATGAAAAAGCCGCTGCAAATGCCGCTGCGCTGGATGGCGGACAGATAGCTGCCGCTGCCGCTGACGGTGTAGCCGTTCTCCGTCAGCACCTGCTGCACCACGGTCCATGCGTCCGTGCCGCCGGGGACCGTCACCTCCGTGGGCGCCACCAGATAGCCGAGGCCCACGGTGGTGGCCTCTACGCTGACGGTGACGGTGATGTCGCCGTTTTCATAGTAGACCGTCCAGCTGCGGGTGGCGGAATAGCCGTCCGCGTCCGTGGCGGTGATGGTGATGGTATTGGCGCCCTCGTTGGAGAGATAGGTGGAATAGCCGAACTTACTTCCGGACTGGCTCACCGGCGCAGGCACCACCATGCCGTTCACCGACACGGTGTAGTTGTTGGAATAAAGCTGCTTTCCGGTATAGCTGCGGCCATCCACCAGCAGGATGATATCCGGGTTCTTCAGCGTCAGGCCATCCGTCAGGCCGATGATGGTACCGTCCATTTCGATCTCCGCCGTGATGGTGGGCTGGTGATCCTCCGGGGTATCTTCAGCGTTGCGCTGGAAATGCAGCTGATACTTATAAGTTTTAGGTTGCCCCTGGGAATCCTTGTAGACGATACACAACATCCGGTTCTCACGGCCCATCTGCACGGTGTACCAGCCGTCAATTTCCTTCGTCAGGGTGTAATTTCCTGTGCTGTCACTGACATAAACGCGGTCAATGGACTCTTTGCCGGTGCTCTGGATCAGCTGAAGCCAAAAACGGTACTGTTCGCTGTCCACTGTCACTTTTTCAAAGGAAGCGGAACTCTGCGCCGTGTCTCCGTCAATGACCGTCGAGGATATACTGGTCCTGATCCGGAAGGCGTCGGCGTTGTAGGTGATGGTATAGATTTCCTCGGCGGAGGAGGCTTGATAGCTGCCCTTGACCCGGATCGTGTTCATTCCAGAGTTCAGGCTGGCCGTATAGGTATCACCAGAAATAGGCTTCAGCGACTTTCCGTTCAGTTCTACCGACTGCACAGGGTACTCATTGCCGTCCTGCACCATGTTGGCTGTAAAGGTCAGCTCTCCATCTATAACAGTTGTCAGCTCGTTTAGGGGACTATTATCTGACACCCGTTTGGCAACAATGATCAACTCTCCCGGCTGTGCGTAATAAACCGTATAGCTCTTTGACGCGCAAACATTGCTGCCGTCCTCCTCACGGTAGTTCACACTGACCGTAAGGGTATTGACTCCCAGCGCCAGATGCACGTTCACATAGCCGCTGTTGGCCGGGAACAGATATTCCTTCCCATTTACCGTCACGGACAAACCGGTGACCTCAAGGGTGGTCAGCTGGCGAATCGAGAAACCATAAGTTTCTTTTTCCACCGTCGAGCCGTCGGTGATACTGGTGGTGAAGTAGGCCGCGGGATCTTTGACCTCCGGGACAGTGATGGCGTCAGTGGGGGTGCGGTCGGGGATCTGTCCACCGGAGCCGCCGCCGTTATCCACAATATCCAAGATGTCATCAATATTGCCCCGGCCCTCTGACGTTGTACCGTCGCCGGAGGAGGGATCATCCTTGTCAGGCGTCTGGGTATCCTGCCGTCCGTCCTGCCGGTCGTCCTCCGGCGTCTGATCCTGCACAGTCTGCTGATCCTCCGGCGTATCCGGCTCCTCCGGCATATCCGGTTCGTCCGGCGTATCATTTTCCTGGTCCTCTCCGTCGTTGGCACTGTCCATACCCGCGATGCGGTCGCCGTCATACAGCACCTCGCCCTGCGAGAGCAGCATACGGGACGCCGCGTGGGCCTCCTCCTGGGGTGCGCGGCCGGTTTGCAACTGCGTCACGCACAGCACCGTCGCCAGACACAGAAGCAAGGCAACGGCGGTCTGTATGACGCTTCCCAGTCTTTTTTTCATGTTTCACGCTCCTCTTGTAAACGCCACAGGAAGGGGGTGGTGTTTCACCTCCCCCTTCTTGCGGGTATTACGCTTCTTTCTTCTGTTTGGCACGCCGCATGGCGATAAACCAGCGGATCACAAAGGTGATAACGCCTGCCGCGGCCAGAATACCCAGGCTGATCCAGACGATGCTCCAATCGAAGGGCTGCGTGTCCTCCGTTTGTACCTCATCCGGCACCAGCAGCTGGTCGGTCGGAACCTTCTCACCGTTTGCGCCGGTGGTCTGCTCCAGCAGTTCCTTATAGCGGGCAGAAGCATCCTGCAGCTGCTGCACCAGCTTGGCGTCCACCAACTTCTTCTGCGTGACCGTCAGCTTGTTATAGGCCTCGGTTGCTTTCTGGATGGCGTCATAGCTGTCCTTTGTCACCGTGCCGATTGCCTTGATCAGATCCTCCGCCGCCTTGGCTGCCGCGTAATTCGTCTCGTAGGTCTGATAGGCAGCCGTCGCGGCCTGCAAATCGGCGTAATTGGTCACCATCTTCTTCTGATCCGACGTCAGCTTATTGTAGGCGTCCTGCGCGGTCTGGATCTTCTTTTTGACTGTGTCGGCCTCCGTTCTGGTCATGCCCTCGTTTACCTTGCCGATGTCCTTGATAAGATCTATGACCGTCTTGGCCGCCGCATAGTTCTGCTCATAGGTCTTATAGGCGGTACCCGCAGCCTGCAAAGCCGCGTAGTTGGTCACCAGCTTTTTCTGATCGTCCGACAGATTGCCGTAGGCGGCCTGAGCGCGCTGGATCTTCGACTTTACCTGAGCCGCTTCCTGCTCGGTCATAACGGTCTTGACTGTGCCGACAGACCTGATCAGCTCCATCACGACCCCGGCGCAGTAGCCGTTCAGCGCCTTGGCCGCGCCGTCCTTGTCCACGCTGCTCTCCAGTTCCTTGCGGGCCGTCGCGGCAAGACTGTTCAGCGGCGTTTTCAGGTCCGTATACTTGTTCTGATCCTCGCTGCTCCACTTATTCAGATTCTCCACGGCTTTTGTGTAAACAGCCAGAAGTTCCTTGGCCGCGGCGCAGCTTGCCACCTGAGCCTCATCCAGCAGTTCTTTCTGTTCCTTGGTCAGTCCGCTGATAGCCGCGGATGCCTGCTCGATTACCTGAGAGAGCTTGTTCAGTTCGCCCAGCGTGGTCTTGCCCGCGGTGAAGTTGAGCTTCTCCAGCAGGAGCCGCGCCACACCGGCAGAATAGTCGTTCAACACCTTGGCCATTCCGGCAGCATCGGTGCAGCCTTCCAGCTTTGTACGGGTCTCCGTCGCCAGCTTACCGATCTCGGTTTTCACTGCGGAATACTTGTCCGTATCGCTGTCTACCCACTGGTTCAGCGATTCAAGATCGCGCTCATAGGTGGCCAGCAGATTCTGCGCGTCCGTCAGTTTTTTGCCGTTGGCCAGATGCGTCTTCTGTGCCGCGGTCAGCTCCTTATAGGCCGCCGTTACCTCCGGCAGCGTGGAAGAAAGCTCTTTTATGGTCATGCCGGTCTTGACCCGTGCCCTGATCAGCAGATCCACCACACCGGCAGAGAACTGATCCAGCACCGTATCCGTATCCGCAGACTTGGTACAGGCCTCGATGGCGGCCTTTTGTGTTTCATACAGCTTGTTCAGCTGTTCTGCAATATCCTTATAATTCTTCTTTGCGCTGCCATACAGCTTATCCAGCTGCTTCTGGGCGGCGTTCTTTGCCGCTGCCAGCAGGTCATCCGCGCTCATGCGCGCCAGCACCTTTTCATAGGCGGCAGTCATTTCTGCTGTGGTCTTGGCGGTGCGGATGGTCTCCGCCGTCTCGGCCAGCAGCCTTTCGATCTCCTGGCATTGGGCCACGGTGGCGATAGGCTTGATCTCCCGCTCATAGCGGTCGTTCAGATAGCTGACCACCTCTTCGCGGCAGCGCTGCTCCAGCAGCTGCCAGTCAAACAGCGGATAGCCGCTGTTGACGCCGCCGATGCTGTCCACCAGTCCCTCAAACAGCGTATCCGCCGTCAGCACCGTACTCTCGCGGACGCTGTCTCCCTGGCTGCACTTCCAGCCCATGACGTAGCGGCACGCGCCCCTGCGCACCGTCAGTCCCGTGTAGTACCGGCCGTCCAGCGGGTAGCCCGCCAGCGCGCCCACCCGAACGGTGGCCGTGCCCACCAGCAGGCCGCCTGCGTTGTAGCAGTTCTCCAGCGTCAGGCCCCGGCAGCCTTACTGAGCGTTGGCGGAGTATTCGCCGCGCTCGCCGCCCAGAATGCCGCCCACGATGGTGCTGCCCGCCACGCTGCCGGTGTTGTAGCAGCTGCGGACCGTTACGGTCCCCGCCGCGGCAAGTCCCAGGACGCCGCCGGTGCCGCCCTTGTTCAGCAGCACCGCCGCAGTATCGTTGGACACCGCGCCCTGATTGGCGCACTGGAACAGCGTCACCTCCGTGCCGCTGCTGCCCGCGCTTCCCACGATGCCGCCCACGCCTGCGGCGCGGCCTGCGTAGACCTCGCCGGCGTTGACGCAGCGCTCCAGTCGTGCGCCGGCGCTGATAAAGCCCACGATGCCGGCCTGCCCGCCGTCGCCGCCGGAGCCGCCCAGATAGCAGGCGCCGGGCGCGAAGGCAGTGTAGACCCGCCCCTCGCTGCGGCAGTCGGTGAGCGTGTGGCTGCCGCTGCCGCTGAGGCGGCCCACCAGACCGCCCACTGCGGCGCGCTGCGCCTTCTGGTCGTTGGCAAAGGACACGGAGACATCCACCTGCGACACGCAGTTACTGATGGTGACGCCGATGCCCTCGCCGCTGCCCAGCAGGCCGCCGATGAGGTAGCCCGCCGTATCGCCGTCGTAGGAACGGACGCCGGTGAGCTCGATGCTGCCCCGCACCGTCAGGTTCCGGATCACCGCGTCCTGCGCCACGCCGAACAGGCCCAGCTTCTGCCGCCCGCCCAACGAAGTGATGTACAGGCCGGACACGGTGTGTCCCCGGCCGTCAAAGGTGCCGGTATAGGGCCGCTGGCTGCCGCTGCTGCGCGTGCCGATCACCGGCCACTGGCAATAGCCCAGATCCACGTCCGCCGTCAGCACGGCGCTGAATCCGCCGCTCTCCGTCTGGTTGTTTACCGCATAGGCCAGCCACGCCAGCTCCTGCGCCGTGCCGATCTGGTAGGGATCGGCCTCCGTTCCGCTGCCGTGGGGCCGGCTGGCGGTGATGCCGTCCCAGCCGTTTTCCGCCCGGGAGGACTCCAGCAGCTTCTTCAGCTTGCCGGCGGCGGCGGTGTACGCCTGCTCGATGGCGGCAAGGCCCTCCTTCCGGGCCTGCTGGATGGCGGTATAGTCGGTAAGGCTGTCCAGCTCCACCGCAGCGGCCTCCCGGATGGATGTCACGCCCCGCTCCAGCGCCTGGGTCAGCAGTTGCCGCCGTGTCTCGTCGAAACCGCTGATGTCGTCCAGCTGCGCCGTCAGCGCCGCGATGCGCTGCTGCGCCAGATCATCCAGAGCCTGCCGCGCCTCATCGCGTATCTTTTGCAGGGCTGCGGCTGCCGCCGCGTCCATGTCCGGCGCAGTATCACCCTCCGTGAAGCCTGCGGTCAGGTCCGCCAGCGCCTTGCGGGCGTCGGCGTAGATGGCGTCCACCTCCTCCACGGAGGAGGCGCTGTCCAACTTGGCCCGCCAGCTCTCATAGGCGGCCAGCGCCGCGGCCATATCGTCCTGCGTATAGTTCCTGTTGTAGACGTAGGTATTGTAGAGGTCCTGCTGCCGCTTGGCCTGATAGGTGGTGATTCTGGTCAGCAGGCCGTTGTCGCCCAGATATTTCAGTCGGATATTGCTGATGTCCGCGATGGTAGCGGCACCGGCGATCTCCGTCTCCGCCGCCGCCAGCAGGGCATCCGCCTCCGCCTGCTCCGCCGCCGCGTACACGCGGCTTCCGGCGTAAGCGCGCAGGTCCTCCAGCAGCTGTTGGCCGCTGGCATCCGTGCCGGTGAGGACGGCGTCCAGCTGCTCCTGACACTCCCGCAGCAGCGTCTCCGTCTCGCCGCTGTCTGCGGCGGACTCGATGCGCTCCAGATAGGACAGGATCACGCCGTTATAAAGGATGCTCTGGTCCCTGCCGTAGGCGGCGTAGCCCTCATCGCCGGCCTCGGGCCGGATGAGCTTCGCCAGCAGCGTCACCGCAGCGCTGACCTTGTCCCAGCGGTCACCGCCGGTGATGTCATAGGCCGGTGTCACCGTGGACACCCGCGCCGCGTCGTGGCTGGCGGTGACCGCCATGTCCACCACGCCCCACAGCGTGTTGCCGGAGGCGCTCTGCACATGGCTGAGAACGCCGCCGTGCCACTCACCCACGATGCCGCCCACGCCCTGTGCCGTGGTACTACCGTTATCTGTTACGCTGCCGGTATTATAGGCATAGGAAAGGGTGCATGGGCCGGTGAGGCCCGTATCATCGGCGGTGTCGATGTATCCCACGATCCCGCCTGCGCCGTAGCCCAGAGCGGGGGAGCCATCGGCGGTGACATCGGCGTAGCTTCCCACGTTCCGGATGGTCACGTCCAGCACGTTTCCGGAGATGTAGTCCGCCCCGCAGACCCAGCCCACGACGCCGCCCACGCGGCTCTCGCCGTCCACAGCGCCCTGATTCTCGCACAGGCGCACCTGGGCATAGTCCGTCAGCAGGCCCACGATGCCGCCCACGCCGCGGCTGCCGGTGACGGCGCCGTAGTTGGTGCAGTAGCGGATGACGGCTCCCTTCTGGGCCACGCCCGCGATACCGCCGATGTAGTTGATGTTCCTGCGGCCGCCCACGGCGCCGTAGCTGCCGCAGCTGTCCACCACGGCCTGCGCCGACGCCTTGCCCACGATGCCCCCGGCCACCGCGCTGTAACTGGTGCGGTCGTTGGTGACGTACACCGTGGAGAAGCACTGAAAGATAATGCCCATACTGTATCCGGCGATGCCGCCCGCACCCACGCTGGAGATCTTGTTGCCCTGAGCGGCGGTGATGGCGATGGTGCCCGCCGTACACAGGCGCTGCACCGTGCCGGACATGCCGATGACGCCGAACAGTCCGGCGTAGGCGGCGCTCTCCACCCGCAGGCCGTGGACGACGCTGTTGCCGCCGTCAAACGTCCCCTGATAGCTCTTGCCGCCGGTGCTGCCGATGGGCGTCCAGACATAGCCGTTCAGGTCGATGTCCGAGGCCAGACGGGCACACAGCGTCCGCTGGCCGCCGTTGACCTGGTCTGCGAACCACGCCAGCTCCGCGGCAGTGGTAATTCGATAGGGGTCCTCCGCCGTGCCGTTGCCCTCCGCAGGCCGGGTACGGGACGTGCCGTCCCACTTGTCCCCCTGCGGCACGCGATTATCCGCCACGGTGGGATCCACGCCCTCCGCCGTCTGTTGGGCGGAGGCCGCGAAGGCATCCTCCAGCGTCTGAGCGTCCGCCGTGGTATGGCAGTCTTTCAGCGCTGTCAGCGCCGTGGTCAGCTGCCGGACCAGCGTCTGGCGGGCTGTGTCCAGCTGTTCCCGCCCCTCTGCCGTGCGCTTCAGCCACACGCCGCGGCTGGCCTCGGCAAAGGCGGATGCCTTGTCCTCGATCTGCTGTAAATATGTCTCATACGTTGTCTGGAGCCGCTGGATCACCGCCTGCCGTTCCTGTTCCGACAGGGTGGTGTAGGTCTGGGCCTTGACGGGCACCTCCGCCATGGCCGCGGCCAGCACCGTCAGCAGCGGCAGCTCCTCTGCCGACACAGCTGCGTCCACAGCGGCCAGCGCGCCCTGATAGAGCTTGGTCAACGCCGCCCAGCTCTCCGGCTCATAGGCCGTCTCGCTGTATTGGCTCCACAGCTGGGCCAGCTGGGTGCGCAGCGTCTCCTTCTCCTGCTCTATTGCGGCAGACGGCGTCTGGGGCTGGGTCAGCTCCCAGCGCAGCATGGGCCAGCCGCCATTCTCCGCCGTCAGCAGAAAGCCGTTGGCATCGTCCTCCGCCGCGCCCTCATTCAAAGCCGCCAGCACCGCGGCGGCATCCGTCTCCTCGAACCGCCCACCGGCAGGGACAGCGTCCGTTCCGAACGCCTTGCCCGACCAGAACAGCGCCTTGCTCTCCGCGCTGAACGTACCTTCACCGCACAGTGCGCCGGCCTTCTCCGCGCTGACAGTCCGCAGCTCGCCCCAGTTTTCCGGTGCTGCCGCGTCCTCTGCGGCAGGCCGCAGGGCGGCATAGCCGTACGACGCGGTGCAGTCCGCCTGCTCCGCGATCTGTCCCACAAAACCGCCGGCGCACACGCCGCCCAGCACATCGCCGTACCGGTAGCACCGCGTCAGCGTCATGCTGCCGCCGTCGAGGCTGCCCACAAGGCCGCCGGCCGCGGCGCTGTCCAGCGCCTTTACCGCGCCGGCGCCGGCGCAGCCCGTCATGGTCAGCGTACCGCCGGTGATGCGGCCCACAAAGCCGCCCACGCTGCCGCCGGACACCTCCGACTGCCGCCTCACTGCGGCAGCCGCCGATAGCCGTGTCGCCGGAAACCGTACCGGCCAGTGCGCCCAGGCTCCGGACATCGCTGTCCTCTGCCACAGTCAGTTCGCCCCGCAGACGGAGGTCTTTTACCGCCGCGCCGTCCAGCTCTCCGAATAGGCCCCATGCCCCGACCGGTCCACCGGCCGAGGCATGAAGATCTATGGTGATGATATGGTGGGCGCCGTCGAAGCTGCCGGTGAATGTCCTGCCGTAGGGCTCGTCCACCGTGATGTCCGCTTCCAGACGGTAATTCCCGTCCGGCGTCATGGCGGCAAACTCCGCCGCCGTGGTGATAACTGCCGCCTGCGCCTCCGCCTCCGGTGAGACCGCCTGCGCCGTCACCGGCAGCAGGCTCGCCGTCATGACAAAGGCCAGCAGCAGGGCTGTGATCCGTTTTCTCATCTGCACCCTCATTCTATTTCTGCGGTTACTGCCACTTGGCGTACAGCGTCATGCTCTTTTCCACCGTGTCGCTGTCGAAGCTCCAGAGCTTGGTGCAGGCCTGATCCGCGAACCAGCCGCCGAAGGCCGCACCCTCCTTCACAGGCAGCATGGGAGGCGTCAGCTTTTCGCCGCGGCGCACCTTGCGGCTGTCGATGGCGGTGCCGCCGAAGGTCTCAAACCTCACGGTCCGGCGGCGCAGCAGCAGGAACAGCACCAGCAGGAGCAGCAGCGCGCCCAGCGCGATCCACACCCACACCGGCACCTGACCGCCGCCGTTTTCGTCCACCGGCGCGATGGCCGTGCCGTCCGTCCATCTGGCGTACAGCGTCATGCTGGCCGTCACCGTGTCGCGGTCAAAGTCCCAGGGCCGAGTCATGTCGAAATCGGTATACCAGCCCTCCAGCACGAAGCCCTCCTTGGTGGGGTCCTCGGGCCGGGTCACATACTGCCCCCGCTTGACCACCTGCTCCGGCACGAAGGAGCCGCCGTTGCTCTCGAATTTCACGGTGCAGTCGTCCGTCACCACCACGGTGACGTCCCGGGCCTCGGCGGCATAGCTGTCCATACCGTCGGCGGTGGACACCAGATTCTCCGTGTTCCGGATGACGGAGGAGCCGGAGGTCCCGATGACCTTCAGCTGGAACGTGCCGATCATGGTGCTGGCGTTCCAGTCCTCGCCGCCGCCGAAGGACACGAAGTTCATGTAGAACGCCCGCAGGCCGCCGCGCAGGGAGATGTCCGTAGTCTCGATGGCCGCCGCCGACATAGCGCTGCCCTGCACCAGCTCGAAGAACGCGGGATCGTAGCAGATCTCGTCCTGCATGGCGTACATGGTGTAGCCCTCGTCCTTGTCGGTGCGCTTCAGTGTCAGCAGCACCGTCACGATGTCGCCGGCGGCGGCATGCTTGGTGTCGCCGCCGTCGATGGACAGCTCGAAGAGATAGGACTTGCTGCTGTCCACCGCGTAGGCGGGGACGACGGCCGCCGCCAGCAGCGTCAGCGCCGCCAGCAGGGCGCAGAATACTTTCTTCATCTTATTTTCTCCTCCTGTTTTGTTCAGAAACCCGTTTCCATTTCCCATACGACGCGGGATATGAGCCACAGAAACATGCCCCTGAAAACGGGCTGTCTCCCCTGCCCCCTTGGGGCAGGGGAGATCCTGTGCAGCGCACGGCCCGTGATGCGGTTTACTTATCAGAAGAGAACAGTGCCTCTTGCGATGGCGCTGGCATCCAAAGAGTTCACCTGCTTATCGCCGTTGATATCCGCGCTGAGGAACATCTTCATCTCCACCACGTCGAAGCTGTCATACTTGGCGTTGTAGATGTTGTATACCAACTGGGCGTCGTTGATGTCGGCAGTACCGGTGTAGTTCACATCGTTGTTGGACTTGTAGCTTTTGGCCTCGCCGGTCACCAGCGTGATGTGGTTCTTCACATCGGCCAACAGGGTGGCGGCATCGCTCTCGGAGAACACCAGCCAGGAGTAGGCGTGGTCATAGCGGCCGGACATGTCGGTATACATGTTGGAACCGTCGTAGGCGGGGACCTTGCCCTCGCCCAGAGTCTCGCCGCTCTTCACGTTGGCCAGGATCAGGAACACGGACTTGCCGCCGTCCACCTTCACGTACTCATAGACGCTGAAGTCAAACTTATCCAGCGGGGAGATCTTGCTGATGGTGATGGAGATGTCATCACCGTTGATGTACTTGCCCGCAATGGTGTAGGTGCCGTTGCCGTTGTCGGTCACGGGCACGGTCTCACCGGACTCGGTGTACTTGGCGGAGACGGTGTACTCATAGTCGGCGTCCTTCGTGATGGTGAAGGTGAAGTCCTGACCGACGGGAGCGCTGCGGGAGACCTCGCCCACCAGATCGTCGGTGTTGCCGGTGAAGGTGATCTGAGAGGCCTCCTTGGTGCGGGTCACGGTGACCACCGTGTCGCCCAGGATCTTGTCGCCGGGGATGGTGTACTCCGTGCCGGCCTCGTTGACGGTGCAGGTGATCTCCTGGCCGCCGACGGCGACCTTCACGGTGTAGGCATAGCCTTCCTTCTTATCCAGGGTGAAGGTGTAATCGTTCTTGTAGTAATACACCCGATTCGGCAGGGTCACGTCATCGGCGCCGCTGCCGGTCTTGGTGATGTTGTAGCTGTGGTAGGAGACATACAGCTCGATGTCGCCGGTGATGTGCTGGGCGGGAATGATGAAGGTGTTCGCATCCGCGTCCCACGAAGCGTCGTAGTCTTTGCCGCCGACCTTATAGTGGACGTCCAGGCCCTTGACCACATAGCCTTCCTGCATGTTGATGATGAAGTCCTTGCCGGCCTCGGCGGTGGGCTCATACCGCAGCTCCTGCTCCGCGCCGCTGACCTTGTAGGTGGGAGTGCCGATCTGGACGTTCAGGTCGCCCTTGGCGGTGGCCAGAGGAGCGTCCTGCACGTTGGCGTTGTCCTGCAGGTCCACGCGGGCCTCGGTCAGCTGGAAGTTGGCGACACCCACGGCGTTGCAGTCAAAGACCGCCATGAAGAACGTACCGTTGCCGTTGCCGCAGGCCACATCGTCGCCGTAGCGGCTGATGGTCACGACGCCGTTGGTCTTGTCGTCATAGACCTCACTGGCCTTCAGGCCGAACTGCTGCATATCAAAGAAGGACACGTACTTGGGATCGTACTTGATCTTGATGGTGGCGGCGTTCCAGGTGGTGACGGACGCCTCGCTGCTGGTGATGTAGACGGGCAGGGTCAGGGTCTGGCCCACCTCGCGCTGGGTGTACCACGTGGACAGCTCGGCGGTGTAGCCGGTGGCAGTGGTCTTTTCCTTGACGGTCAGGGTCAGGGTGCTGTCGTGCTGGCCCTTGGTCAGCACTGCGTCCTGAGCGTAGTTCTTCCACGCATTCACGCCGGTGACTTTCAGTTCATACGTGCCGGCGGCGGTGTTGGCGGGGATTTCCACCGTGTAGGTAACGAACTTACTCACGCTTTTATCCTCGGCATCCGCGCTGGTCCAAACCATCTGGCCGTTGGCGAGGTTGTAGTCCGCGGCGGTCAGGGTTGCGTTGGGGTCGTCGTTCTCGATGTTGGTGATGGTCCAGCCCTTGGGCACCTCCAGCTTCACCTCATAGTTGGAGACGGTCACGGCGGACGCGGGGGCCACCGTCACCTGGACGGTCTGGGCGGAGGCGCTCTTCTCCAGCTCCGTGGCGCTCAGCGCGGAGTTGACCTTGACCTCGTCTGCGGCCAGTGCGTTGACGCACAGGGAGCAGAGCATGACCAGCGCCAGGAGCATGGACAGGGATCTCTTTGCGATGTACTTCATGTTCTCTTTCCTTTCTGATTTTTGTTACCATTTAAGAGCCAGCTTTCCCAGGGAAGCTGCTCGAATTTGGACAATGTCACGGCTGCCGATGGCATCGCCGCCGGAAACGGCGCCGCACAGCTGGCGGTGATCCTGCAGCGTCAGCTTGCCAAGGAAGCCAGCCTGTGCCTGCACGATGTCGCTGCTGGTGATCTCACCGTCGCCGTTGACGTCACCCTTCAGGCCCACCACCAGACTGTCGCCCTCGGTGAGGACGGCGGTGAAGCTGTGCGTACCGTCCGCAGTGGACGCCGTCAGGCGCACCAGCGTGCCGTCGGCCTTCTTCACCATCACCGTGCAGGCGGCGTCGCCGTCAGATGCCACGGTGAAGATATTCTCACCCGCGGCCCAGCCGTTGGCCGGCGCGGTGACGCGGATCTCCGGCGCACCGTCGGACGTACCGGCCTTGAAGCTGGTAACGCCGTTCTCGGTGACGCCCTCCTCGGCGCCGTTGCCGATGCCGGGCTGCGCCGCCGAAGCCCCGTTGAGGGACACGGTACGCACCGACTTGGTATAGGGCTGGACGCTGGTGCCGTAGGTATACACGGCCTCCACGCCGCCGCTTCCGTCGTCGCGGTACTCCACCAGAGCGGTGATGTCGCGCTCCAGCCCGTTGGCCAGCACCGCCACGATCTTACCGCCGGTGACCTCCCACTGACCGTCCTCGGTCCTGGCGATCTCCGGCTTCTCCGCCACCTTCAGCTCCCGCACGGCGCTGGTCAGGGCGATGAGGTTGCCGCTGTCGTTCTTGAAGTAAAGCGTACCGTACTCATCGGTGACGGGGCTGCCGATGCAGTACTGCGCCAGACTGCCCCGGGGCGTGAACACCACCGGCGCGCAGTCCGTATAGGTACCGGACACGCCCTTGTCGGAGGTGAACTCCTCGGTGACGCCGCCCTCCAGCGCCGTCTGGCCCGGGGCGTCGTGGATGACGCGCATGACGCCGGGGGTGTAGTTGTCCATGAAGTACACGTACACGCCATCGTCATAGCCGGTGGTCATAAGGCCGCTGGTCTGGGGATAGCCCTGTGTCTGGGCGGTATAGGCCACCTTCCAGTCGGTCAGGTCGATGACGGCGATGTGGTGGCCGCCGTAGGGTGTGAACTGTCCCTCCGTACCGGCCACGCCCACGTAGGCGCGTCCGTTGCAGACCACGGGGGTGGAGGTGCTCATACCGCCCAGCGCCACCGTCTTGCTGGCGCTGCGGTCGATCTTGCCGTCCGCGCCCACGATCTCGCTGTACATCGCGCCGCCCTTGCTGGTGAAGAAGATGCGGCCGCTCGCCTTATCATAGGCCACGTTGGACCGCAGGTCGCCGGTGTAGGTCGTCTTGGAATCCGTCAGCTCGCCGGTGTGCTTGTCGAAGATCAGCAGCTTGCCGGTGTTGTGAGAATAGCCGCTGTACCCGTCATCGGTGGTGACCATCACGTATTTGTCGTTGGCGTAGGCCCCCGCCCAGTAGAAGCCGCCGTCGTTGGTGCAGCTCCACAGGGGGATCTTGGGCTCCGTCTTGCGGTTGGGTTTCTCATCGTCCGCCGTCAGGCACACGAAGTTGGCCGCGCCGCTCTCGCCCCGCCAGAATCCCACGTACACGCAGCCGTCGGAGTAGGTGATGGGGGAGTTGGACTGGCCGCCCAGCGGGTCGGTGTAGACCCACAGGGACTCCAGCGTATCGGCGCGGAACGCCTGCACCCGCCCGTTCTTCAGGCCCACGAAGATCATGCCGTCGCCGTAGGTGGGCGGGATGATGGCGAAGTCGGAGGCGTCCTCCATGGGCTTGGAGATCAGCGTCTCGCCGGTGGCGGGGTCCAGCTTCAGGATGTTGGTGCCCGCGTAGGCGTACATATAGCCGTCCACGAAGATGGGGCAGCCCACAGCGCCGCTGTCAAAGCCGCTGCCGCTGGTGCTGTTCCACAGCAGCTCCACATCGTCCTCCTCCGCGTAGGGCCCGATGGGGGTCCTGACGGTGGTGATGGCCATATTCTCGTCGTTGCCGCGGAAGCTGGGCCACGAGGAGTCATATCTGGGAAGATCGCCGGTCGGCACCTCCTCCAGATACAGCTCCAGCACGCCGTCGCTCAGCAGGTCCTCCGTCAGCGCATCGCTGACGGACACGTAGCCCTTGGCCGCCACCTCGAAGCGGTAGTCTCTGTCTCCCCGCAGTTCGTAGGCTCCGCCGGCGTTGGGAGTCATCAGGTCTGTACCCTGATACACGCGGATGTGGGCATCCGCCACATTGGTGACGATTCTGGCGGTGAATGTGGCTACCTGCTCCACCGTGAAGGTATAGGTGGTGCTGAGGGTGCTGTCCTCCGCGTCGGACACGGTGATGGTGAACTTGCCGTCCGTCAGCTTGTCCAGCGGGATCTTCCCGTCCTCCAGCGCGGGGCTATACGTCACCGTTTCGCCCTCGTTCAGGGTGGTGGTGACGGTGGGCGTCAGGCCCGTCAGATAGTCCGGCGCCTTGATGCTGTATGCAAAGGTCAGGGGGTGGAATGTCCCCGCCAGCTCCGTGCCGCTGTCGCTGAAGCTGACGCTGCCCAGAGAGGGCAGGACCTTCACATGAAAGGTATACACCGTCTCCTTGCCGCTGCCGCCGGAGGGCGGTGTCACGGTGAGGGTCATGGTGTTGTCGCCCAGGTGCATGCTGTCGCCGTAGTAGACGTACTGGCCGGACTTATCCATCATGTCCGCACAGGCCGTGATGGTGCTGGTCCGCGTGGGGGTGGCAGCCACCATCGCTGCGCCGGTCTCGGCGGGCACCGCCCAGAAATAGTAGCCGTTCCAGCTGTTCGTGTCGAAGGCGCCGCGCTGTGCGGCGTGATAGTCGTATACGGTGTAGTCGCGGGTGGTGACATCCTGCCGGAAGTCCTCCGGCCCCACCAGCGTCAGGCCGTGCAGATAATCGTCCCGAGTCACGTCGCCCGTAGACTTCATCTTCACCCGCAGGGCGCTGAGGCCGTCGGGGCTGGCTGCCGCCGTCACCGTCACGGGATAGCTCTGCCGGTGGACGCCGTCCTGGGCCGTCACCGTGAACGTCACGGGGCCCTTGGAGAAGTCCAGCGTGCCGTCCGCCGGTTCCGCCGTGGCCCGGGGGCTGATGCTGGTGACCACCTGGATCTGTGTCAGATCGGTGCCGTAGGGCAGCACCCAGGTGTAGCCGCCGTCGGCGGCGATGGCGGGCATGCCGTTGACCGTCACGCCCTTGAGCTTGCAGGAGTAGTCCAGCAGCTCCTGATACTCCTTATAGACGGGCATCCGCCCCTGGCCGGCGATATACCTGAACTGCCACGCGGCGCCGTACAGTGCCACATGGGTATAGCTGTTCAGTTTGTCCAGAAACTCCTGCTTCTGCATATCGGCCAGCTCCATGGCCACGGCGCTGCCGCCGATGTCCATGCTGCCCACTGCCGGCAGCAGGCCGATCTTCTGATAGTAGTTGCCGCTGAGGTATGCCTTGGCGGTGGCTTCATCCGCACTGCCCTGCACAAGGCCCACCAGATGGCCCGCCACGGGCTCCGCCTCCTCCGCGCCGTACTGCACGGAGCCGGCGTGATAGCAGTTGTGGATGCCTATCTGCAGGGCGGTGTAGTTGCTGGTGCTGTACCGGCCCACCAGACCGCCCACCTGCGTCCTCTCCACCTTCACAGTGCCCAGGTTGTAGCAGTCCTCCATGATGCCCT
>OHTW01000400.1_pt1 | contig 23515 bp, 23 predicted proteins | sample 1579031 | NCBI WGS metagenome assembly OHTW01 (sample SAMEA3879602, study PRJEB24766) | human gut metagenome | biome: human-associated habitat; feature: feces | place: USA | collected 1985/1987 | reverse complement strand
TCGGTATCGGAGCCGGTGGTGGTGTAGACGGACAAGTCCTCGTCATGCACGACATGTTGGGCATCAACAAAGGTTTTTCCCCACGGTTCCTTCGTCGATACGCCGATTTAAGTACAACGATCACCGAAGCGGTACAGGCCTACGTAAAAGACGTGAAAACACAAGATTTTCCCAACGAAAAAGAACAATACTAACTACTGTCATTGGAGATAAACTACGTTTCAACTAATTATTCAATAAAATTCATCACCAACATTTCATAAACAATTATTTTCATGATTAAGAATCGCAATTATTCGCTCGATTTATTGAGAGTTATTGCCTGTTACTTGGTCATTCAACAACATGCCAGCGAATTTTACTATATAGGAGAAGGAGGAACGGTTGTTACCGGAGACAATACTTTTTGGATTGGCATCATAACCACATTATGCCGATCATCTGTACCTCTATTCGTCATGCTGTCGGGATTCTTGTTACTCCCTATGCAAGACAAAATTTCCACATTTTTTCGCAAACGTTTCACCCGAATCATATATCCATTCATCGCATGGTGTGTATTATATGCCGGATACTACGTGTTAAGCCGTGGGGATTCTTTTAGCCAAATGGCACTTAATATTTTACACATTCCCGTGAACTTCGGGTGTGAAATAGGCCATTTATGGTATATTTACATGTTAATCGGGCTCTATCTGGTAACCCCGATTATTTCCCCCTGGTTACAACAAGCATCTAAACGAGAATTGGAAGGATATCTCGGCTTGTGGATAATCACAACTTTTATCCCGTATATTCATTTAGTTTATCCCGAAGTGCTAGGCGAAGCATTCTGGAACGACACACCGTTGCTCTACTACTTCACGGGATTCATCGGATACTTCATTTTAGGATATTATCTGAAAAGATTCGGCTATCCTTCTGCGGCATTATCTTGGATAATACTCATAGTCGGTTTTGCGCTCTCGGCCGGAATTTTCTGTTCACGTATCGATACGGTTCCCACCGTGCCCGAATTGGAACTTAGTTGGGGATTCTGTACGGTGAATGTATTCCTGATGACATTAGGCCTCTTCTCTCTAATCGGCCGACTATCTTTAAAAGGGAAAAATGCAGCCTGCAAACTGCTGTCGGATATATCGGTAAAAAGCTATGGAATGTACTTAGCCCACATTCTGTTTCTAAATTTCTATTATGGACTATTCAAGTCTATCTCGGATGCGGCCTATGTCACAATTCCCTTGATCGCCGTATGTACGTTTATTACGGTTTACATATTCGTATATTTGTTATCCTACCTGCCCAAAAGCAAGTATATCATAGGATAATTTATAAAACCTTTCATCAATAATAATGCCGCTTTCTTATCAGAAGCGGCATTATTATTTTTCGCGGAGAATGAGATCCTTCTCATTCTTCGTTTTTCTTTAACAAGTCCCGAATTTCCGACAACAATTTCACCTCTTCGGAAGGAGCCGGGGCAGGAGCAGGAGCCGTTTGTTCTTCCTTTTTCTTTTCCGTTAACTTCGTCAAAAGTCGAATAAACAAGAAAATAGAAAAAGCAATAATCAAAAAGTCGAAGGTTGCCTGTAAAAAATTACCATAATTAAGTGTAACCGCAGCCTGTTCTACCCCATCGACTACTTCGGGCCCTTTCATCACCCATTTTAAATCTGTAAAGTTGACACCGCCGATCAGTAACCCGAGAGGTGGCATGATGATATCGGCGACAACCGAAGATACGATTTTTCCAAAAGCGCCACCGATAATTACACCGACAGCCATGTCGATGACATTGCCTCGCATGGCAAATTTTTTAAAGTCTGCTAAAAATGAACTTTTCATAATAGTACGAGTTATTAATATTAGATAGATTACTCAAACTCAACACAATGCAAATAAAGAAATTTTTCTTTTATTTTCACATTCACATACATTGTATTCAAAAAAAATATTTACCTTTGCATCGCAATTTTAGGAACAAAATATACTTGTATGAAATACAAAATTGCCTTTTTGATTGCGCTGCTTGCTTTGATGAGTTGTTGTGCGACACCTTGTGGTTGTTAAACAATATTACAAATGTAAATGTTTTTAAGAAAGCAGAACAAAAAAAGAAGAAAAAAGTAAGATGTTATTTTTTATTCAATAAACACTTAAAGTTTTATTACAATGATTAAAGTAGGTATCAATGGTTTTGGCCGCATCGGACGTTTCGTTTTCCGTGCAGCACAAACAAGAAACGACATCCAAATCGTAGGTATTAACGACCTTTGCCCGGTTGACTATTTGGCATACATGTTGAAATATGACACTATGCACGGACAATTCGATGGAACGATCGAAGCGAATGTTGAAAAAAGTCAATTGATTGTAAACGGAAAAACTATTCGTGTTACAGCCGAAAAAAATCCTGCCGATTTGAAATGGAATGAAGTAGGTGCTGAATATGTTGTAGAATCTACCGGTCTTTTCTTGACCAAAGAAAAAGCTCAAGCTCATATCGAAGCCGGTGCTAAATACGTAGTTATGTCCGCTCCTTCCAAAGACGATACTCCTATGTTCGTTTGCGGTGTTAACGAAAATACTTACGTTAAAGGTACTCAATTCGTTTCCAATGCTTCTTGTACAACCAACTGCTTGGCTCCTATCGCCAAAGTATTGAACGACAAATTCGGTATTCTCGATGGTTTGATGACTACCGTTCACTCTACTACCGCTACTCAAAAAACGGTTGACGGTCCTTCTATGAAAGACTGGCGTGGTGGTCGTGCCGCTTCTGGCAACATCATTCCTTCTTCTACGGGAGCTGCCAAAGCCGTAGGAAAAGTAATCCCCACTTTGAACGGAAAATTGACAGGTATGTCTATGCGTGTTCCGACTTTGGACGTTTCGGTTGTCGATTTAACAGTTAACTTGGCTAAACCGGCTACTTATGCAGAAATCTGCGCTGCTATGAAAGAGGCTTCCGAAGGCGAATTGAAAGGCATTCTCGGTTATACCGAAGACGCTGTTGTATCTTCTGACTTCTTGGGTGATACTCGCACTTCTATTTTCGACGCAAAAGCTGGTATAGCTCTGACCGACACATTCGTAAAAGTCGTTTCTTGGTATGACAACGAAATCGGTTATTCTAACAAAGTACTCGATTTGATTGCCCACATGGCAAAAGTTAACGGATAATTCTATTTCTCCGATAAAAAAGAAAAAGGCTGAACAGTTTGTTCAGCCTTTTTCTTTAATCCGACAGGTACACCCTCGTCATATACCCCGAAAGTATCCTTCTTATACCACGCCACACCTTTCGGATCACCCCTCTGTTTATATCATACATATATAACACCGTAACTATCCAAAAAGTTATTCAGCACAGGCAAAATCTCGCCGATGTAAATCCGGAAAAACGAAACGAACCTTCTTGCAAAAACGAAGTGGTTCAAAACTTGCAAAAACGAAGCGTTCAAAAATCGACAAGCGCACAGTACAAAAAAGCACCGAAAAAAACATATTTCTTCGGTGCTTTTTTATTGCTCGTCTTTTGGCTATCTCACCAAAAATCACTAACTTTAAACAATAAAGAATATATCATATTTGGTTTTTAACGCTGTTTTAATATCATTAAAACGACGTTATATTATACCGCCGGAATCGTGGGCGTGGCACGCTTATATAGCATTATATCCGTATACGTGGCGTTGTAGTTTATGTGTGCGTTGAATTCAGATTTCACACAGTCCTCGAAGGGGTTGCCCACGCTCTTGTTTCTGCCTATCCACTCGCATAGTTCGAGTATGGAGGATTTATTGGAGGTAAAATAGATGAAGGAATGACCGGTAAGAACCGTCAGCACGTCGAGGTAATCGGACAGCCTCCAATACATCGTATAGGTACCCACTTCGGTGGAGAGATAGGGCGGGTCGACCAGAAACACCGCACCGGGCGTATCCTTGTACTCATTGAACACCTCCCGATAATCCCGAGAGGTGATTACAAGCCCTTCCAAATAATCGGAGCAGTCCGGATAATCGTTTTTGCGGATATTGTTATAGAGGGTGTCTTTCCGCATCTCTGAGACGCTCAGCTTATACTTCATCGAAAACATAATGGAGGCAGAGAGCGTGATAAAATCGACATACCCATTTTCGCGCTCCTCTTGCGATATGCGTTCAAAGACGCGCTCCCGAATCTCGCCGGTAATCGCCTTACCCCGGGGCACGGCGTCACCGACAATCGCCCGAATATCGGCGATCAATCGATTGGTGCGCAGTATGTTTTCAAGCCGCTTTCGGTAGTTGTCGAAATCGTTGTACACCACGGTGGCGTTCGGCTTGCACCGCTTGGCGATGTGGGAGAGCAGGCCGGAACCTCCGAACAGGTCGACGAATGTGGCATCGTCGGGAAACTGTTTCAGAACCTTTATAAACTCGCGCGCGAACATGCGCTTCTGCCCTACGAACGGGAGAGGGGCCGATAAATACATTTTCTTTTTCATACGTTTAACTCGAATTTGACATTTTCGTTTCCGGCGAGCAAATCCCGTGTACGGGCGATGTTGTTGTCGTAGATGTGCACGTTGCCGAGATAGAGGGTGACAGATTGCAGGGGCAAATCGATTTGCCGGGACATCAGGTACAGGTGGTATATGTCGGCCGGAAGTCCGAGGTTGGCGTCGGAACTGCGCTGGTAGGCTGACAGCACCAGCTCGCCGCCGTCGATTTGAAATTGCACGAGGCTGAGGCACGGGGCTTGATTGGTCTCTGCGCCGGTGGATCCGAGGAACAGCACATAGTTTTTGCTGCTGCGCTTCTCCCGGTTGATTCTGTCGATGAGTGGCGGCAGCTTCTCGAAGTAGGTGGGGTAACTGTTCACCAGCGTATGGCCGCAGTAATCCCACCAGCTGATACCCGCCTCCCGGTATTTCTCCACACTACGCTCACCGTTCATAAAGAGCCGCAGTTCGTCCCTGAGCTTGCGCCGGGCGATATTATGCCCCTCGAAGATGTCGAGCAGGTCGGCCGGAGTCAGCGAGAGCGACTCGTTAAGCAGGTAGCGGCTCGTGCCTTTCCTGCCGGTTTGCGTCTTGCCGTCGATGAGGATTCTGTCCAGTAACCGATAATATTTGTTCATGGTGTGTCATTTTTTGCCGGCAAAGGTATCGTGCACATGGACTTGTTTCATGCCGAGGCGTTCTCATTCCTCTGCAAGAAGATTGCAGTCCGCTTTGAATCGTCGGATAAGGTCATATACCGTGCGCTCGCATACGCCGTATTTCTCGGCCAGCGCAGCCACGATATAGGAGGTTTTCTCACCCTCGGCCAGCAGCCGGTTGTAGTCGTTGTATAACTCAATGTAGCGCACATCGTCCATACGGATACCCACGGCGCGACAAATATTTAGAAGTTCCCTATTCAATTTCAGTATCTCAATTACTTTCATTCTCCAAAAAAATAGTACATTTGCAATATCTCACTTACGACACAAAAAAAGCAAGAGTAACCAGGCATACGCCCCCGGTTGCGCTCTTGCGTTTTTTTGTGTTAATATGTAGGTGAGATGACTATTGACAGGCCGGGGGCTTTCTTTTTTATCCCCGTCCTCTTGTTTTTTTAGCAGATCCTTTACATACCTGTGTTCTGTTTCTCGTTAAACTTCTGTTCCAATTCTCTCGCCTCCGTTTCGGGGAGTTCCCCCCAATCCGTCAGGTCGGTTCCGTCCGGAGCACTCACCCGGTCGGTAACGGAAAGGGAGCCTTCTTTTCGGGACACCAGCAGATATCCCTCTTTCGCTTTTTTCGTTTGCATGTATCTCTCTATTTACTTTACCCTACGATTATCCAGTTTTTATCCGTGGCGATCTGCCGTTCTTCCTCCGTCAGTTCCTCCGCGCCGGGATTCCCTGTGATGTCGATTTGGCGAGTCGTCCCTCCCGAGAAGTCAGGCAGTAGCCCGAACAGTTCCACCAGTCCTTTTCGCTCGAATCGGCAATATTTGATATTGATATGATTCGCATCGCCTTTTTGGTCGAACGGGCTGTCCGGGTGAAACACCAGCCGGCTTATCGGCACACTGCGGCGGGTATCCGTGCCGGGAAAGCTGACCCTACGCATCTTCGCATACGGGAAATTCACCTCTGTCTGGCGTAACGAATAACAATATGAGAATATATCCCAGCAGTCCACATTCTCCACATTCTCCACATTCTTGCCCAAGTCTCCCGGGAAGTTCTCCACTTCTTCCAACAGGGTACAGCTATTGGCGAATCGGATTATGTTTTTACAATTTGCCAGACTGTCGCCTGCGTAAAACTCTATACGCCGGATATTCGAATTCGAAATAAAATCGGTCATTTGAGTACATCTGTCGTACATTTTCGGCATGCGCAACACTTCCAAGAACTTCGTGTTGTTCGCTATGCTGCTGATACCGGTACGGTTCGGATTCGAATTGTAATTCGTACTACTCAACTCGCAAGTGCTGAAATCCAACACTTCCCGGTCGATTCTCGAATTACCCAGATACGAGACATTGGCAAAATACCGACAATGTTCAATCCGAAACGGGAAATCGAAATACGAAGCCGGGACAGGGCTTCCGATCAGATATTCCACTCTCGCCTTCTCGTTGTACCTCACCTTTTTGACCGAGTAAATCAAGCCGAAACTTACCGGCTTCCACACTTCGTCGCCCTTCACCCGCACATATTCGAGCAGCGGATGGATATACTCCTCCGATACGGTCACTTGGAATTTCAAACCTTCCCCTATGCAAAGTGCGACGATCCCGTTTCGCCCGTCGATGTCCAATGTATTGTAGCTGTTGTTCCCGTATCGGGAAAATGTGAGTCCGCCATATATACCGGAACTTTTATCTTCCGCCGCGATGTCCACTAACCAGAACTCCCGGCCCCGGCTGTCCGGACGACCTGTTCCCCGAGCGAACTTGTGGTGCGAGGCTCTTGCATACCGGTTTAAAATATCTTCGCTCTCGCCGTCGCCCCAGTCCACTTTTCCCTCCACGTAGGTTTGGGAAAAACAGATATCGTAATCTCCTTCGTCAAAGCTGTAACAGACGGCCCAGATATGTCCTGCCGGGCAAGATTCCAAATCCGGCCACAAAGGGTCGGGGTGATACGCCGGCATCCGCTCTATGCGCACTTCCACCGGCACGCTGACCGTCTCTTTCACCGCGACAGCCTCCGGCACGATGATCTGCTCTTTTACCGCAACGGCATCCGGTACAATTATCCGCTCTTTCACCATCACGTAATCGCACTTCTCCATACCTCATACTATTTTAATGTTCGTCTCGAACTCACCACCATACTCCCAGTATCCGCTTGCGAAATCGGAGTCGGTACGGCAATAATGCCTTTCTACGGTAAGGATTCCCTTGCGGAAAGTGTTCGGCTCGAATACGGCTATCAGCTCGCCGTCTCGAAGGACACAATTCACCCGCTTGTCACCCTCCTGCGAGACTTCGCACGTCCGGCCGTATTGATCCCGATAGATGAAGCGGAATTTCAGTCCCTCCACATCGATGGGGGAACCATTCATATCTGAAAACTCCAAACCGGCCTTAATACCTTCCCATGAGTATTTCTCTTCGTACTTTTTTTCACTCATCGCTGCCATCGGATAATGCGTTGAACATTTTTTCCACAAGGCCCTTTGTCTCCTCGACCGTGGAGGTCATGGAATAGACATTCATGTTAAAGCTGCCTTGCCCGACAGTGACATGGCCTTTTTCCACTCCATTCTCCACAATTCGGTAATTGACCGCTTGCAGGTTATCTACCGTTTCCTGTCCGTCGAATTGACGGCTGATGTTCTCGCTGATTTTTACTAACTCAATCATAATGTTTTGTATTTATGGTTAACTGATAATCCCGCTGTCGGGAATGTCGAATGTCACGTTTTTGGATAGGGAGTCGAGTTGTACGCCGGCCTCTCCCGACGAGGAGACCCCATACACGGAACAGGTCAGGTAATAGGTATGGGTTCCCGGTGGAAGGTCCGGATGTGTCGTCCCCAAAGGGATATTCAAAATGAGAATCCCGGTTCCCTTGTATTCGTAATCATATATCGCGAGGAATCCGGACCCCGAAATGCGGAAGGTGTATTTCTCACCCACCGGAGGATTCCCGTTCGGAAAACTGATATGCACCTGAAAGTAACTCGAAAGAAAAGTGAAATCCACGATTTTAATCGGGGTATATGTGCTGTTTATCTCGGCTGTCATGGCTATCGATGTGGGTATGGGGAAATAATCCGCCACGGTGATCTGTTTGTCGACCCCTGTCCAGTATTCGAACGACTTCTTATTGATAAGGAACAATGTCACCTTCAAATTTGCCCCTACCGAATCCTCCCCCGGAAATGTGTCGCTCTGTCCGACAGGAAGTATCGGCGGAGTAGTACCGTCACTGAAAAATTTTACCTTGAAAGCGGAGTACCACACATTGCCCACCCGCAAGGTGGTTACGGTATTTGTCGAGGTATTTGTCAGCAATCGAGCAAAACTGCTTCCATTTCCATCGGTTACCAAAATAGCCGGGTAATAATCGCCGATACTCTTGTCGGAGGCCAGCGACAGCCACGATTCGACGGGTACACCGGTAGGATTCACCGAAGTATCGTAATAGTTAATATCGACAAAAAGATACGGCACGTCCGCACTGATTTCGTCAATTTTACTTCCGGTAAGATTAGGTTCCGCATTGTGGTCGTAGCCGTCGAAATCGCTCAGGCGGCAAAAATCCGTCCCCGAGTGAGGATAGGCGACATAATCGAAAGAGGTATCATGGATAGCGACGATATTCGTGCCGTGCGGTATCGTAGCTTTCAAGCCATAGCGTATGCCTTGATTCTTATCCGTTTCGCTTCCTTCCCATTGATTGATGTATGTAGTGACCCCGCCAGATTGCTGGGGATAGTTTTCGGAAAGCGGTGCAGCCTGCGGATAGCGCACCGGTTTATGCCGGCTCCACTTGTTGATACGTCCCGGACGGCCACCCTGCAACAGGGGTCGTTCGAGGGCAACGATGTCGGCCACGTCCCATACCCCGTTCTTCGGATAAATTCCAAGTAGGTTATAGGGGTCGGTTATCGCTACCGGAGCTGCTATCTTGTTTTTATCGATGGCCATAGGCTCACTTTCCTCCTTTCCCTTTTAATTCGGACAATTCTTTTTTCAATCGTTCTATATCTCCCATAAGGGCTTTAACCAGACGGGCGGTCTCCTGCGTTGCCCCGGCGATGGTGTTGATATAGTCGGGCGACAGGTAGTTCAGAGCCCCGTAACCGTCCTCCGTTTCGTAGGCCATCGATGGCAATACCTCTTTCACCTTTTGATAGATCAGCCCCGTATGGGCTTCCCCGTCCACGCCGCCCTTGTTACGCTTCCGTGCTTTTTCGGTGTATAGAAAATCGCATACCCTGCCCATCGCCAAGAGCCTGTCGGTATAACTTCGGGTGTAATCGAAATCTCGCTTCAAACGTTTGTCCGAAGTCGTTAGAGCGGTGACCGAGCCTTGTGCCGAGATATTGCCTTGCGACGATATATCCCCTCCGGCCGTGATGTTACCGTCCGACGTGACACTCTCCTTTGACCTTATGTTATTTGTCGCCACAATCCTTCCGGCGGAAATGGATACAGACTTACTACCGGTCGAAAGGTTTATACTCGTAGCCCTGATTACATTCGCTCCATCGATGTCTCCATCCATCGTTATATCCCGAACTCCCGACAGACTTCCGGACACATCGTTCGTTCCGTCAAATGGATTTCCCCAAAACAGGCGATAGTTCTTGAGCCTGTCAGCTGCGATGGAATCGTTATCCGTCAAGGCGACAGACGGGGTAACCACGGTCAGCTTGCTTACACCGACTGTCGGCATGGGAGACAACGATATGCTCTCCACACAGTTCTCGCAAGTCCCGTTCAATGCCCCGTATGTGTTATAGACGAATATGGAGCAGGTCTGGTAATCCGTCTTGGCCGAAACCCAAAAACACACGTGTCCCCCGTACAAGAACACCTTCACGTCACCCAAATCGTCACCGAAATGCGTACCGGCCGTAGCCGTAAACTCGACATCGTTCGGGGCATAATTGTACGCCTGTACGATCGTATTGATAATTCGTCGGCTATAATATCCATTTCCAATCAAATGCAACGTCAACATAGCCGCCTCGGCCTCCTCGACTTTCGTGCGAATCAGCCACCCGTTTCCGGTGGCTGTCTCATACATGCCGCCCCTTTTATACAGGAAAGCCCCGTTGTCAAGCCCGTTCAACTTTTTCGCATTGTCCGATTCGACCGCACGTCCGACTGTCAGCCCCGTATATGTACCGCTCACGTTGTTTATCTCCGAGAGCGAATAAGTAGGCTTGTTCGGCTGCCGCACCCAATCGTACAGGGTGATGCCTTTGGTGACAACGATACCGAGGGCTGTCTTGCTGACGGCCGTCACCACATTGCCTGTACCTATCGTAGATGCACCGGCATTGGCGAGCTTCCAAATCTCGTTGATGGTGTAGGCGTTGAAAGTATCCGTCATCGTGGTGTTGTCGAACGCCCCGCCCAGATCGTCGAACCCATGAACGAGCTTGATGAGCCCTCCTCCGCCACCGCCGCCCCCTTCGAGGCTGCCGAGACCGAGAGCCGAGAGGCTGCCGGTGGTATAGAGGCTTATCGGTTCCCCGTTCTTCGAGTCGTACACTTTAACGGCCTTGTTGGCGGCGTCCCATACCAGCGTCGCCCCGCCGATGGTGACGCTATGGTTGACATCGATGTCGGTCATGGGCACGAGGGGCGTGACATCGAGCAGTTTCCCGCTCTCCGAATCTTCATTAAGTTGAAAGATGTTGAGATAGGCGTCGATGAGTTTGTCGCCGAAATAGAATGCCCCGAGGTTGGTGTCGATTTTCCCCTTTTTGTCCCACCGGATATTGCCGGCGGCCAGATAGCCCGTGCCGTCCATGCGGATCAGGGCCGTGGCCTCGGTTCCGGCATGGCCCTCCTTTTCGACGTATTTCCCGGATTCCTCGTCGTAGGTAAAGCGATCCACGGGCTCTCCGCCCGCCCAGTAGGAGATACTGCCGGCTCCCCGGTCGAGACCGCTCACCCCGCTCATGACGACATACTCGCCTTCGGGAGTGCGGTAGCCGAGCTGCACGAGGCTCGTGGCGATGACACCCCCGTCGATGGCGGTGTCGTTACGAAAGGCTTCTTTGAGGTATTCGCGCTCTTCAAGCGCCTTGTCGAGGTCGTCGTAGTGCTCGGTAATGAATTTGCCCTTGATTCGTAGCACCTTATTCACCGAGTCGTAGACCAGATAGGTGTTTTGGTCGGGGACACCGACGGCAAAGTCGCCGAGGACTTTGAGGAAAGCCCGGGCGGTGGTCTTGTCGAATCCCTGACTGATGACCTCCTTGCCCTGCAAGGTGTAGGAGCCGATACCCTGCAACAGCTTGATACTGGGGGCGTCGATGGCGACGGAGGAGATGATGACGGCGTTCTGTCGCCCGGGCTCCTCGCTGCCGCCCACCACCGGGTCGTAGCCGAGCTGTATAAGGGCGTCCCCGGCTACGGGGATATCCGAGCCGGCATCGGCATCCGTCTTGGAGAGGTCGACGTAGTTGTCGCCGACCCCGACCACCTTGCGCCAGTAGTAGCGGGGCTTCAAGGTCTCCGTCCGGTCGACCGCCCGGCAGATGGCCATATCCCCCACGATGAAGTCGTTTTCCGAATCGATTTCGCCATCGTCCGCATAACAGCGGTAATGCGTTTCGAACTCCTCTACCCGGAAAAGGTGGGCGAAGGAGGCGGAGCTGACGATATACTCCCCGGCGATATGGGTGACCCGGTTGACCTGCGTCTCCTGTATCGTCGCTTTCTTGCGGATAAAGATGTGATCCGCCTCGATATAGGTGTTGCCCTGTTCATCGGTTCTGAACGTTCCGCCGCTTACGAGCGAGGAGTAAACTCCGATGTCCAGCCCTTTCGCGAAGGTGATTTTCTCCTGCGCCGTGTCGGGGTGCAGGCGGCTGAGTGCCTCTTTGAGGGTACGCCGCGCGCTGAACACGTTGTTGTCGGTGGGCAGGGTGTTGTCCCAGCTCCGTATGAGGTCGGGGAAAGAGCCCGACGTGGCCTCCCGCACATAGTTCTCGACGGCGGTGATGTTGTCGTTGATGGTCGTCATCGCGCCGGTGCTCGTGGCGTCGCTGATTTCGAGGTCGACCTGCGAAGGGAGGTTGACCTTGCGGGTAATCTTGGTGATTCGGCTGCTGCGATAGCCCGTCTCCGGAAAATATTTGGCACTTTCGAGCCTCACCCGTCTCCCCACATAGAGGTCGATGGCGTGCTCTTCGATATATACATGGTCGGTCGGCGCCTTGTAACGGCTCACATCGACGGCATTCTCCTCGTTGTATTTGTCGACCGCCTCCTTGAATTCCTGCTCGGCCAGCGGATAGTATTCGTCCGGCATGCGGATATTCCAAAGGATATACTTGTCGCCTGCTTGGGGCGATAAGGTGTCGTTGGGAAGCTGCGTGTCGTCGTCATAGGGCCAGATGGTGATGATCTCGAACTCCCGGGTCTCACTGTCGTAGTTGACCTCGAAGTAATAGGTGTCGTCGGCTTCTTCTCCGAGCCCGGCCAGTTCCGAACCTTCCTGAAAGGATACCCGTTTGACTTGCCGGGCCAGTTCGTAATCGTTCGGGTCGAAATCGAGGCTTTCGTCCTTGAAATACCAGATTGTAAAGGGGTTGCCCTCCTCGTCCTCCGTCTCTTCCTTCCGTACGCTGCTCACCGTGCCGATACGCTTGGGGTAAATGCCGGCGAAAGCCTCGGCTTCGTAGTGGTGCCATACGCCGTACTTGTCGACGTTCACATCGACGTGTTTCACGCCGCCGGGCAGTTGCAGCCGGGTGTGGCCGTATTTCTCCGGGTCAATGTTGCGGGAACTGCCCACCGGGTAGAGCCGGGTGTAGAACTTGGCGTTGTCGGCCATGTCGCCGCTCAGCGAGAGCAGCCCCTTGCCGTAGGCCAGCGTCACCTCCTCGCCCTGCTCGCAGCGGCAGATATTGACGGTCTGCCCCTCGACCCACCATTCGGCGCGGTGTCCGACCTTCTCGGCCACCTCTTTGAGCGCCTCGTCGCAATATTTTCCGAAATAGTCGATGACGATGTTGTCGGCGCCTTCCACCGTGCCCACCTTCCAGTCGCCGCTACCCATGCCGTTGTTGATACTTTTCACGATTAGGGCGACATGGTCCCTCGGCGGGGCGGTCAGGGTGAAGACCGGCTCGTCGTCCCCGTCCGTGTCGTTGATAACAAGGAAGCGCTTCACCAGACTCTCGATGCCGTAGAGCTTGATATCGTACTTCCATTCGACCGTCGACACCTGCTCGGGGTGATACCGCTCCATGAGCCAGTACTTCCTACCCATAAACTCGGCGTAGTCGTTGACTTCGAGCGCCACGTGTTCGTAGAGCGTGAACGACAGGCTGAGCGCGTTGTCGCCCTGCAATTCCATCTCCTGCGTCGAGTTGTCGTCGCAGGGAACCTGTGTTTTCGCCATGCCGTCGCTGCCGTATATCGTGATCATCTTACTCTTGTTTTAAGGTCATTTAAATGCTGTTTTATCGCCGTTCAATCGTCATTTAAATCGTCGGGTTCGGTTCCCGGAAGGTGACGTAGAAGCGGCTCGCCTGCTTGCCCTCCCGCCAGAGGTAAGTGAGCGGCTCGTAGTCGCTCGCCTCCTTGTAGAACACACGAAGGGTCATGTCGAGGTCGGGAAATTCGATGTCGAGCCACCCGTCGTCGCCCTGCTTCAACAGGGTGATGAAGGCCTTGTATTGAGCTAGCCATTTCTCCCGGGTGTCGGCATAGAGGGCGAAACAGAGCTTCACGTCCCGGGCCTGATTCCTCACGTCGAGCGCGGCCGAGTACTTCTCGCCGTCCTCCTCGCGTATATCCACGGCCACATGGGTTTTCGTCTTGGCCGGCGACAGGATCGCCTTCAAGTTGTTGCGGTCGCCCCGCCTTTTCTCGGCCAGAAACACGCCGTACTCCGTCCAGATGTCCGTACCGTTGACGAGCGCTTTCCCGCCCAATATCGCATCCATTGCCATATCTCGTTGATTTTAACAGGTTGTCGTCATTTCATCTTCAAGCCGTCGCGTACAATTTTTTTTATTTCGTCCTTAATCTCGCCCAAATGCTTGGCGCTGGCGCCGGTGTTCTCCTCGATACGCCGCAGGTGGTCCACGGCTGCGCCCATCTGCTCGCTCACGTCCTGCATTCGCTCGTCGATGCTGGCCCAGTGCATCTGGCCGGAGACAAAGAGCCCTTCGAGCTTGGTGCCCTGTTCTTGGCTCATGGCGGCAAACCCGCCCGGTTTCCCGCTCTGTGTCGTTCCGCCGTCGTCCCCGGTATAGCCGGTGGAGGCGGCGACACTGTCCCGTATTTCGAGACCCCGGTCGACCATCTCCTTCCACATCTTGTTGAGAAGTTCGAGTTCGTCGTCGGTCAGTTCTCCATTGGACATGGCTTTGCCGAATTCGGCATACCATTCCTCCATCTGCGGTTTGAGCAGTTCGTCCAGCTTGGTCTTCAACAGGGCGCGCATCAGATACTCGCTCATGTCGTCGGAAAAATCCTCCCAGTCCGACGACATGTCCATCAGCATGTCGGTAAAACTGTCGTACACGCTGTCGAAGGAGACCTGCGTGATACTCTCGTAATAGGCCTGTTCCAACTCCTTCCGCTGCTCGGCGAAAGCGATATAGTCGTCCATATACCGGGCGGCATCCTTGTAGCCCGCATCGGCATAGTCCTTGATTTTCGCATAAAGGTCGGGCGCCTCCCGGGCGACCTTCGCCATCTCCTCGCTCGACAGGTTCCAGAAATCGGCGGCCTCGCCGATCGTCCTTCCGACCACCTCGCTGATACGCTGCCAGTCGTTACCGCTCATGGCATCGTCTATTTTTTTGTTGGAGGACTTTTTGCCGCCTATGCCCCAAAGCCCGTTGCTGTAAGCGGAGGAGCTCCGCTGCATTTGTTCCCGCGTATGGGCTTCCGCCTCGTCCAGACGCTCCATCTGCTTTTCATAGAGCTCCGTGGCTTGTTGGCCGGAGGAGCCCTTTATCTCCTCGGTCAACGACTCGATGGCGGCGATCAAGGCTTCGTTCGTCAAGCTCAGGCGCTCCATGTCCTCCTCCAAATGGGGGTCGCTGTCCCCGTTCCCCACCAGTTTGCCCAAGCCCCCGAACGATAGCGCGTCGAGGATATTGGCCGCCCCTTTCAACAGGGACTCGCCGATTTGTTGGAAAAGCTCCAACGAAAAGATATTGTCGATAATGCCGCTGACGGCTCCCAAAACGGTATCGATAAGCCCTGAAACGATCCCCCCGATACCCTCCGTCGCCAATTCGTCCAAGATGGAAAGTATGGCGGAGATGATGGAGCCGGCCAACCCCGAATTGCCCAAGCCTTCCGCGAGGGCTTGGGTGACGCTGCTGTCCCCGAAGATTTTCTCGAATCCTTCCGCGAGGGAGCCGCCGAGTTTTTCGGTCAGCTTCCCGCCGTTAAACAGCTTGTCGAGTTGCATGACGCCTTGTCCTATGCCTTTCAGGTTCCCCGACGAAAGGTTTCTAAGCCCCGATTCGAGGTTGCGGAACATACCGGCTGCCTGTTCCGAGGACTCCCGGAGGCTGGTAGTGGTGCTCTGCACCTGCGTCCCGAACATCTGCACGTCCCGCGATGCCTTGTCCAGATTCTTCGCGGCCTCTCCCACGTAGAGCTCGGCCGCCTCTATGCTGCGGGCATCACCGCTTCCTTCCGCTTCTTTCAGCGTTTGCTTGGCACGGGCCAGCTCTTCGGTCGCCTCGATTTCCCGCTGCTGCGCGGCCATATAGCCCCGCATGGCGTTTTGATAAGAGACGAGGTCGTCGTTGATTTGCCGGAAAATCTCCCCGTTCCACATCGTCTCCGACTGTTGCAGGCTGGAAATCAAGCCATACAGGGCTTCCATTTCGTCGACGCCGGCGGAGGATTGGAACTCCGGGCTTCGGGCGATCGTTTTCAGCCGGTCGATGGTCGGCTGCACCTGTTCGCGGAACATCACCCCGAAATTGTCGAACACGCTTCCCCAGTCGATTTGCTGCCGGATAGCCGACAGTTCCAGCCGGTTGACGGCCGAGTCCCGTTCTTTTTCGAGCGAGAGCCGTTCGCCTTCGGACTGCGCCCGGCGAATCTTCTCGGCATACTCCTCGGCGATGGCCAGTTTCTGCTGCTGATAGGAGCCGTACTCTTTTAGGTAGTCGCGCATGGCAACAGCCTCTTCCCGGTAAACCGCCGTGCGCTCTTTTTCTCGTGTATCTTCGGCAAGGGTATTAGCGCGGTCGATTTCGGTCTGTTGCTCCCCGGTCAGCCCGGCGGCGTTGGTGCCGGTGACGCCCGCCTTTCGGTTCAGCTCGGCCAGTTCCCGCACCTTCTTTTCGATCTCGGCTTTTTGCCGGTCATAGTCGGCATCTATCCGGGTCAGTTTCTTCTGCGTGCCTTCCTCCTGCAAGGCTATCCACTCCTGCTGGTTCTGTTGTTCCAGAGCCAGCAACTCGTCATTCAGTTTCTGCCGGGCCTGCATCCGCTTTTCCTCCTCTGTCTTGGCGGTGTCGTCATCAGTCTCGATGGTCCGGTAATCGGAGAGTCCCGCTTCCTTGAAGATTCTGGTTGCCTCTTTCTGGAACCATTCGACCTCATTCAGGTAATGTTGTTTTTTATTTTCCTCCTCTTGCAGGGCTTTGTTAAAGGCTGTCTCTGCCGGATCGCTTCCATATTGGCCGATGTTGTCCCCGCCCAAAAACATGTTGAGCTTTCCGCCGGCGCCCCAGAACGGGCGGTACTCTTCCTTGCCCTTGCTGCGGATTTCGTTCGCTTTCTCGTCGGCTTCTATGGCTTTTTTAATATAGGACTGAGCCTTTGCCTGCATGAACAGGGACTCGACATAGGCATTCCCTTTTTGTATGAGTGTGTCATACCAATCGGTCAGGGACTTGTAAGTGCCGAACGTGTCGCCGTATTTCCGGTTCAACTCGTCGACCTTGTTCTTCTCCTGCTCTTTCGTGCCGATAAAGTCTCTCAACTCGCGGAGGGTGTTGTCCAGCTCGGCACGGGTGCGTATGGAAACGGCATGTCCTTCTTTCTCTACCTCGTTTTTCTCCTGCAGGGCTTTTTTCAAGGCGTCGACTCCGTCTTTGGCGCTGAACAGCCCTTTTACCCAGTCTACCAGTTCGTCGCCGTACATGACCAGCAGCATGATGCCTGTCGTCAGGGCGGTCTGCCACGAGAACAGGGAGGAGAGGATTTGTTTCCATACCGGCACGCCCTTTTGCCCGGATTTCACCAGATTGTCATATTCGACCCGCGCCCTTTTTACCTCGTCCGCGAAAATGGGCAGGTTGTTGGAGATGGCGAGGAAAAACATCTGGGGCCCCATAGCCAGAGAGGGCATTTCCCGGGCGATCTGTTGGATACTCATGTGCAGGCCGTTGAATTGCTGCTTGGCGGCGGGCAGTTCCGGGGGGGCTGTCTGTGTGGCCTCTGCGGTCGCATCCAGCTGTTTTAACCGGGATTCCAATTCGGCGATTTGCTTTTCGAGCGCTTCGATACCGGCCATGTTTTCACTCTGGTCGAGGTTCGGGGAGGCGTTTTGTCCGACCCTGCGCAATTCTTCCATTTGCTCCGTGAGCCCGGCTATGGCGGTACGCAACCTTTGGGCTTGACTGTCCATTTCCGACGATGCGGCGGTCGCCTTGCCTTTCAGCTTGTCCACCTTGCGGCCGGCCTTGTCGAGAGCCCCCGACAGGCGATCCTTCATCAATATCTCTACTTCTACCGGTTTCATTGCCATGTTATCTCTTCAAATTGCTTTGGAAAAATCCCACGATGTCGGCGGCCTCGTCCTCCGCGCTCTTCTCCTCCTGTTTCTTCCGGATATAGCGGGGCGCGTCTGCCAGCATCATAATCAAAGTCTGGAAGTTCACACCTTCCAGTATGTACTTTACCTTCCAGCCGGTGGCATCGGCCACCTGCCAGACAAATCCGAAGGGGCTATGGGAAGGCTCGAATACCGTCTTTAACTCCCCTTGTCTCTTTGGCTCAGTCTCAGCTTCATCGGGTTCGTCCTCTCGGCTGATCTGATAATACTCGTAAAAGGGTCGGTGCCCAACAGGAACACGAAGCTGCGCATGGCGGCCGAGACATACTCGGTGTCTATCCAGTTGCGTACCACCCATGCCGTTGCCCCAACCAGCAGCCGGCGGCTGATCCAGCCGCGACACAGGGTATAGGCCACCATGCGGCTCACCTGTTTGCCATGTGACACGAGGAAGGCCATTTCCTCCTCCTTCGTAAACTTGTTCATCTGTTCCGCCGTCACCCCTAACGAGAGGTACACCCGGGCCAAGCGAATAAGCCCGCCCAGCCGGGGGCGGCGCATGACGACCCGCAGGCGCAGGGGCTTGCGGAACGGGAGGCGGATATCCTTCAAGGGGACGGACACGCCCCGGTCCAACAGGGCGGCCGCCCCCTCGCGCTGTATGAGGCGTGCGACTTTCTCGTCCATACGTTAATCCGATGGGGTGTCGTTGATTTCGTAAGGAGCGGCTTCCGCTTCCTCCGGCTTGTTCACTTTCAGCTGGCACTCTATCTTGGAAACCTCGGTCAGCGTCAGCTTGCCTCCCAAGTTGGCCATGATGGTACCGTTGGGGATCTTCATGGTCTGACCTGAGACGAACTTGATTTCCCACGGGCCGCGAAGTTCCACCAAGTCGGTGGGGGCTTTCCAGCCGGTATAATTCCCTACCGAGCCTACCAGCGTGCCGCCCAGCACGTCCTGTATGTTCTCGTAATCCAGCTGAATGAGGTTGAACGTCGGCGAGATGGTCCCGTTCTTATTGGCCAGCGTCAGCACCGGTGCGTCGGGCACCTGCTCGGCCTCGATGTCCGTACTCTCGGGCTTTGTGCCGCCCCAGTCCCAGCTGCCTTTTTCGATGTAGCCGATCTCTTTACCGTTGAATTTTACCACGGCTATGCCGTATATGAATTTCTTAGTTGCCATTCTTCAATTTGTTTTTGATGATTATCATTCCTAATATCGTTATCGCTATCCCGGCGACGAGCCCTGTGAAAAAGGTTTTAACGGGGTTCGAACGCTGTTTTAATTCCGCTTCGTACAGTTCGGCCATGCCTTCATAGCGCTCGCGCCATACCGAGGAGGATTTCTCGTAATACTCACACTGTCGCTGCAGGCTGTCGCAAGAGGCATAGACCACGATGGTGCCGGGTTCCTTCCCCTTGCCGATGTCGAGACGGGCCTGTCCGCTCTTGGCATGAAACGACGAGCCCTCCGGCAGTTTAAGGAGGCTGTCCGTCGGTATCTCCAGCCTCACCTCCGACATCGGTACCGTTTCCGTCCGTATCCGGCGAACTTCTCGCGCGAGGCTGTCCCGTTGCTCCGTCTCCATCGTCCGCACCTTTTCCCGCGCTGCCTCTCGTGAGGTCGCGCAGCTTGAAAATAACAGGGCAGTCAGCACGAAACTTGCAACTGTTAGCCGTCTCGATGGCTTTACGGAAGCGGGCCATCTCCCGCTTGGTCGAGCCAAGCTCCTTTTTCGCTTCCCGCAAATCTTCTCTGGTTTCACTCAGTTCCTTTTTTAACGGTTCGACAATGTTCTCTATCAATATCCGGGTGGCCTGTTCAGTGTTGCCTATCCGGACTGTTTCGGCTTCCGCCTTCGCTTTCTCCGCTTCGGCATTCGCCTTGCGGACGGTCGCTTTCAGAGTCAGAAGTCCGACAACCGCCGCCAACAGGCCGCCGCCCAGTATCCAGTTAAGCATTTCACTGAACTCCATAATATACCTCTTATCGATTAATGCCTATGGACTTCAACCAAGCCCGCACGTCGAATGAGGGGCAGGCTTTCGCCGCCAGCTGGTTGTGGCCGACAATCTCCACGTCGGGAAAGCGCCGGTGGAAATCCTTCACGTAGGTTTCCATCGCTTTCCGCTGTGCGAGGGTGCGGGTGTCCACGGGGGTCTTGCCGTCGGCGGCGACACCGCCCACGTACACAACGTGCCGGGCTGTCGTGTTGTACCCTTTTGCCCCGTTGGTAATCTCCCACGGATCGACCTGCGCATCCTCGTTGTTGTCCACCAGCCTCTCCACACGGCCGTCGAGGTGTATCATATCGGTGTATCCTACCTGCTTCCAACCCCTCCCGACAGGGGGTGCGGAGGTGTGCCAGCGACGGATCTCGTCGGCCGTCACCTCACGCCCTTCGGGGGTGGCGGTGCAATGCAGTACCAGATATTTCAACTTTCCCATGACTTACTCAGCTTGATAGCCACTGGCCATAACGACACCCGCATCCGCTTTCTTGAACATGCAGATGAAGTAATGGCGGAAATTAACTTTGTTGCGTTGGTACTCTGGGTCGTTCTCAGCAGGACTCCAATACATCTTGGTAGAGCCGGTGGCCTTGAACACCCTCGGCGTATAGAACGCAAACGAACATTGGAATTCTCCGGTAGAGGCCGCGGCTCCCACAGCTTTCTTTTTGCCGGCAGTGGTATACAGCGGGTTATTGGCATACTCGTAAATGTCGAAGCCGTACATTCTGCCTACCTTGCCTTCACCCCGGTTGATATTGTACTGTTCCTTGAAATTCTGTTCGGTCTCGAGCAGGTCGTTCACATGATCCGGACAGAGAACCAGACGCCGGTTGGTCGTGGGGACTTTCAACTTGTCGAGAGCCGCTTTCATTCGTATCACATCGCTGATTGTCAGTTTCAAACGCCCCGTCTTTTCATCCCGGCTTCCGGTCGTCGTCAAAACGGGAGTGGTCGCAGTGTCTTCATTCGCACACAGGGCATGGGCCGACTTGGCGAATTTACTGTCGTTTATCGCGTTGGCATGGCTTTCTTTCACCCGTGCGATCTTGTCGTAGCTCAGTGCATACAGCTCATCGTCGGTAATCGGGGTTACTTTCGTCTGGAACTTGTCGAGGCTGATGGAGATGTCTCCGTCTTTCAATTCCTGCAAGGTAATGGGATAAGTCGTGTTGTTGATCAGCACGTCTGGGTCGACACCGACATCGACGAGATGGATTACATCGTTATTCACTACCGACGAGCTGTCGGGCACGCCATCGAGCCATGTGCCTTCAAGGCCGGCCCGCAACGACTTGACCAGTTCGCCCGTCCAGATTTCCGTTAATACGCCTTCGCGGAGCGTACCGGCGGGAAGAGCTCCTCCGATTACGCCGGAAACGATATTCATTCCTATGGCGCCGGTCAGCGGAGAGAGTCCGACAGCCGCGCCCAGCAAAGCTCCTGTAACTGCGTTGAACAGGAGCGAAAAAAGAATCGTTACGATTTTGCTCATTGTTATTTCGTTTTTAAGGTTGATACTCAAATTTCACACTCCATGCCATACTCGGCTCTGTACAGGCGTCTGTATTCGTCGGGCTGCTCTTTTCTCAGTTCCAACAGCTTGTCGGCAGGTACTTCGCTAAGTTTCGCATATTTCCCCGGATCTTCCACTTTTCCCGTGCCTTGATGGCCGAGAACAGTCGAGAGCTTCACATGCGGCGACATGGCCGAGAATATCGACGACAGTTTTTCCGCACCGATCTCTTTGCCGAGGTTGACAAACTCCTCTCTCTTGTCCGCGGAGATTCGTTTCTCACCGATGGCCTTTTCCACCAGGGTCGTGATACTGGCGAGGGTCAGCTCATCTTTTTCCCGTTTGAGTCGCACATTCTCCTCCTGGGCTGCATGGAGTTCGCCGAGTTTTTCGGCGATTTCGGCCTCGGTCGCCGTTTCCGGCAATCCTAACTGCAAGGCTAATTTTTTTTGTTCCATTTGTTCCTGTTTTATAGGGTTAGTATTCAAGATGGGCAGCGGGCATTCGCCGTCCCTGCCCAATGTTATTTGTTTTCCGTCTTTTTTGAGCACGAGGGCATCGTCGTTGGCCCCGATGTCCACGACCGATACCTCGAACAATTTGCTTTTGACGATGGTCGGACTGGTCTGTCCCACAACCAGGTATTCGCTGTCCTCGCTCATCTCTATGATGTCGAGCCCGGCGCTGACCATTTTCAGGCTCCCGAATTCGAATTGGCGCTTGCAGCGCTTGCTCAGTTCGGTCACCTCGTCAAAGACCAGCTCTCCGGTCACTTCGTCGTTTTCTATCCGTATGTCCTTTACGTAACCTATGACACTCCCCCGTTCGTGCATATACAGCAGCACGGGGTTGCGCATATACTGCTCCACGTCCATACCGGCCGTCAATACCCGGGTACCATAGCTGTTCAGGCTGTCGTTCGATATACGCACTCTTTTTCCCATTGAAATCTGTTTTTTGATTTTGATTGTGACTTTTTGATTGCGATTGTGACGCAATATTACAGGCTAAATATCTCATCTCCAAAAATGTATGAAACGGTTGCATACTTCTGTGAAACCATTTCACAGAAGTTTGGAAACGCGGCGAAAACCGACCAATTTTGCTCATGCAACACGGTTGCAAACAGCCGTTTCAATTCTATATTCCATAAAACGATATGACAAAGGCCGAAACCGAAAAGAAAAAATCATTGGCGCGGACGCTGTATATGGCCGGACTCGGGCAGAACGAGATCGCCGACAAGGTCGACGTCTCCCGCGTGACCGTATCCAAGTGGTGCAACACCGAGGGCTGGAAAGAGGCGCGCGCCGCCAAGAATGTAACCCGTCCCGAACTGGTCAACAAACTGCTGCTCACCATCGACACGCTCATCACGCAGGTCAACGATTCGAAAGATCCTGCGCTCGTTGCCGGATTGGGCGACAAGCTGGCCAAACTGTCGGCAGTCATTGAAAAACTCGACAAGAAGGCCAACGTGGTCGATGTCATCGAGGTGTTCATGGCATTCTCCAAATGGATCGAGTTCCGTTCGACCGTCGACCCGGAAGTGACCCCCGAACTCATCAAGGCCATCAATAAGTATCAGGACTTATACATCACCCAACAGATGGGAATCAAATAAGGAGGGGAGCTGCCTATGGCTACGCAAACGGAAAAGAAACTGGCATACGAACGGTGGAAAGAGCTCTGCAAAAGGGTACAGTCCATCACGGATACCTCCGTCATGGCTCACGAGACACTTGCCGAACAGGACAGGCGCAAGCAGCGTCTGCTGAACAACTATGCCGCTTTCTGCGAGTATTATTTTCCCCACTATCTCACCCTGCGCGACAAAACCACCGGAGAGGTGATCCGTACCGTGCACAATGCTCCCTTTCACAATGCGGCAGCCGTCAAGGTCAGAAACACCCCCGATTTGAAGGCGGTATTCCAATGGCCGCGCGGCCACGCCAAATCGACCCATTTCGACATCTTTATACCGATCTGGCTCATGTTCCAGCCCAAACGTCTCATCAATTTCATGGTGGTGGTCGGCAAGTCC
>OHTW01000367.1_pt1 | contig 24903 bp, 19 predicted proteins | sample 1579031 | NCBI WGS metagenome assembly OHTW01 (sample SAMEA3879602, study PRJEB24766) | human gut metagenome | biome: human-associated habitat; feature: feces | place: USA | collected 1985/1987 | reverse complement strand
TTTGTTGCTCAGGCACTTATAAATAATGTTAAACTATAGTGTTGCGGAATTAAGGTTCTCAAATATTTCTTAAAAAGAAGAGGAAAAATTTGGTGGTTTCAGGAAAAAAGCGTAACTTTGCAGCCTGAAATTGATAACAGGCTATAATGGGCATGCCCCGATAAGGGACACGAAATGATGCAACAAGCATCCCCATGACGTCTAATTTTAATAACCCAATAAAAATAAAAAAGAAAAATGAAAAAAGGTATTCATCCAGAGAATTATCGTCCTGTAGTATTCAAGGATATGTCTAACGGCGATATGTTCCTCTCTCAGTCTACATGCAAGACTAACGACACTGTTGAGTTCGAAGGCGAGACTTATCCAGTTGTTAAGATTGAAATCTCTAGCACATCTCACCCATTCTACACAGGTAAGAGCAAGCTCGTTGATACAGCGGGTCGCGTAGACCGCTTCATGAACCGTTACGGCAAATTGAAGAAGTAATAATATACCTTTTTTATAAGGATATATTTATTATCGCAAAGATACTGAGTGCATTCCAGCGTAGTTGCATATACGTAGGAATGCACTTTTTTTCTCTATTCTATCCTCATGCAATCGATTTCTACATACATTATTATATAGAAAGTACTTAATCTTTAACTTCAAAACATTATCGAGAATTATGAAGCATACTAAGTTTTTTATCTTCGCGCTCGTTGCTGCGATGACGTTCTCTGCCTGCGGCACTGACGATACCCTGCAGTTCTATTATCCTGAATACGGCGGTAATACCGGTGGTGGAAGCACAGGTGGCAATACCAGTGGTGAGTCAACCGATAAGAACAATACAAACAAGAATGTGGCTACTGCCAACATGCCACAAGTGGTAAGAAACGCTATCGGTGGTCTGGAGTTCCCAAAGCTCAAGAATAATGGTACCAGCTATGCCATCGTTCACATGGATAATACAACAGGTATGTTGAACTATTCTACAGAATGGGATGACAACATGAAGAGCCAGAGATGGAGCTGCTATACTTTCCACACCGGAAACACGGCATCTAACGTAAAAAGATGGGATGCTCCTCAGGGCGAGCGCCAGTATCCATGGGATACAGATTTGCAAGAACAGTGGGGAATCACAGATTTCACAGAAGACCCTACTCCTACAGCTCAAGGCTTTGACCATGGTCATATCTGCCCTTCTGCTGACCGCAAGCTGAACCTTACCCAGCAGAAGCAGACTTTCTTCATGACCAACATGCAACCACAGTACAGCAACTTCAACCAGCGTGGCACCTGGTATAAGATGGAGGAAGATCTTCGTAATAAAGCTCCAAAGATTGATTCTGATACCCTGTTTATCGTGAAGGGCGGTACCATCGACCCAGTTGGCAGCGAGAGTAATCTCCTTGGCTGGAAGAAGAATGGTGCTTCTAGCGAAACAAAGAAGCCAGGCTATATCCCAATACCAAAGTATTTCTTTGTAGCTGTTTTGAAAAAGGAGTTTAATAAGAGCAAAGACCAGTATACCTACAGTGCCTTCGGCTACTGGTTCCTTCACGAGAACAAGGCATTTGAAAAGGGCGATAAGCTCGGCAAATATGTCGTAAACATCAAGACGCTGGAAGACAAAACCGGCATCGACTTCTTCTGTAATCTCCCGGATGAAATAGAGAAGGATGTGGAAAACGTAGATGCAGAAGCTCTCAAGAAACTCTGGGGCTTTAAATAAAAGGCTATATACAAACAAAAGAAGAGGGTGTGTCATAAGTTTATGGTTCACCCTCTTCTTGTTGTTGGAAAAGATAGGATATGTTGTTGGAAAAGATAGGATATGTTGTTGAGATAGTTAGTATCTTCGGTCGCACAACAGCTGTTGTGCGCTTGCATAACAGCTGATATGCGCATGCACAACACCTGTTGTGCATGCGGTGGTCAACTGTTATGCACCAACTATTATTCAGACTTATGACACACCCTCATTTCTTGGTTTATATCATCATCTTCTCGGCAACTTCTTGATAGCATGTGGCATGAATGCCCTGCCGGTAGCCTTACCGAAGCCAGGAGCTACAGAATCGGTTGCAGCAGAACGGGTCTTCTTACGGGCTCCACTCGGATCGTAGCGCACTAAATCGATTTGCATCACATCACCCTTAGCCTTACCTGTTCCTATCATATAACCATAGAACACATCCTGGCCCCTTTCATCACCCAGATAGAAACCATACTGCTTAGCACCTGCATCCATCACATAGGTAGCATCAGAATCATTATAACGGATATAAATATCACCATTCTTATCGATATACCAGGTAAACTTCAGGGTCTGGGTTTCATTGCTTCCATCATCGGCATAATCCACTTCTACACCATTACCACTGAGCGAGTTAACCTTATCACCCGCCTGATAGAACGTCATCTCGGCATTGAAACTGTAATTATTGCGAGACTGGCCGTCCTCAGCAAGTTTAGAGAGCATCACAGAGCCTCTCCAGTCGCCTGTAAGAGTCTGAGCCTCCGACAGCAGGTAATCATCCTGAGAGCCGTTAGAACCGTTGTTCCAGTCACCCTGATTCCATCCCCAGCCACCATGATTATAGTCATCATACCAGTAATAATCATCATGCCAATAATAATCATCATCACATGAGGTAAATGAGAAAGATGTTGCAGCTATCGCCATCCACATCCATATCCGATTAAACTTTTTCATATCTTGTTTCCTTTCTTCAAATTAAATTCCTTATTGCCTTACTTCACTACAAAGCGGCGAACAGGCTTCTGATTATCATCTGCCACCTTAACATACTCTACAGAATCCTTAGCTCCGCGAGAAACAATCTGGGTGTTCTCCAAGCCCGAATGCTGCTTGCTGTAGCCCCAACCGTCATCGTAGTCCCAATCGTAGCCCCAGTCATAATCATCGCGCCAGTTATAGTTGTAAGAATCGCGATAAAGCTCGAAATAAGCACGGTTGCCGTTACCTGGCACTTCAACGTATCCAGAGAATTTGCGATCGCTCAAAGCATAATCAGAAATAATCGCACCATTACTATTCTCATCCAGAAAATCTATATAGATACTCTTATTGCGTACCGTCCAACGAATACGGTTTGCTATATAATTGTTACCATGCCAATAATCTCCTTGATAATAATCGATCCAATAGCCTGTACCAGAATAGATGCCATCAGTCTGGTCGAAGTGAATTACAGAGTAAACAGCATCGTAATTACCGTATTCTACCGACATATTACCCTTCCATGTACCATCGAGGGTGTATGCAATATCAGAATCATCATCACATGAGGTGAATGAGATACTCATCAAAGCTATGAAAGCCATTGTGAGAAGAGTAGTAAACTTTTTCATATCAATTTATCAGTTAAGTTATTTATATTCTTATATCTTCTAATTTATTGAGCTCTTGAAGAACAGCATTCTTTCTTGAACCCGATGCAAAGGTAGTGGATTTCTCGTCTGCATCAAAGGGGAAAAGGATACAAACTGAGGGGGAAATCCCTATTCTTTCAAAAACAGCCGCCTTTTTGATAATATTGTATCAAAGTTTTAACACTTTCTTAACACATCGTATCGATATTTTTCGTATCTTTGCATCATAAATAAGTAATTATTCAAAGAACATGCTTTTAGCACAAAGCAAATTCAAAGAATGCACTCACCAAATAAGTTTCAACAGTTTATTAATTATACGTTAAACCTTTAAAATTATTAAGTTATGAACAAATTTTTACGCTATTCATTATCATTGGTTCTGGCGTTCGTAGCTAGCGTTACATTTGCAGGAACAACTCCTTACAAAGTGTTGACTTTCCCTGACGAAGGTACTGAAGGCAAGGAAATAAATGGTTATGACAAAACCTGGAAAGCAACAATCAGAAAAGATGTCTGGACTATTGAGAATTTCAATACATACCAGTGGAATGGTTGGAAATTCATCAAATGCGGAAGAAAGAAAGTCGCATCTGTAGCTTCCATCACTTCACCTGCTATTGATCAGCCAATTAGCAATATTGTCTTGACCATCGACAATATTACTAAAGATAAGATCAATTCTATCAAGTTGCAGGTAGCAACTGATGCTGACTGTAACAATGTAACTGAAGAAATCTCTGCCAAGATTGAAGATGGAGACTTGATCTTCCAGCCAACTAAGTCTGCTGCAAACAATTACTATAAGTTTATCTTTGACTGCCAGGCTGGTGGAAGGAATGGTTTGATTCAAATTTCTAAGATTGCATACTATAAGGTAGGCGATACTCCTGAAATCGTAGACATCACAAATACAGCAGAAACCGCTTATACCATTGCTAAGGCAAAGGAACTGATTGATGCAGGTAAAGGCTTGAGCGAAAGTGTATATGTTAAGGGTACTGTATCTCAGGCTAGTAAAGAGTTAATTGCTACATACGGCAGCCTTTCTTACTACATTTCTGACGATGGTACAACAGGAAATGAATTGCAGGTTTACGGAGGTCTTTCTTTCAAGGGTGAGAAATTCACTTCTGTAGATGATATCAAGGTGGGTGACGTAGTTGTTGTTTATGGTAAGCTTAAGAAGCATAACACTACTTATGAGCTTGATAAAAACAACATTCTCATCTCTCTGAATGGCACAACTACCGGCATCACTAACATAACAACAGATGAAGCTGCAAAGAACGCTCCTGTTTACAACCTCGCAGGCCAGAAGGTAACCAAGGCTTACAAGGGTGTAGTCATCAAGAACGGAAAGAAGATGATTCAGAAGTAATCAAATTCAAAACAACATATCCCTACTGCTCCTCCGATATTCATTTATCGGGGGAGTTTTTTTGTTAGGCATAACATAAGAAGGAACCATAAGCAAATCAACCAAATATTACCCCTATAACATGAAAAGTGGAATAATTTAATGCAATAACATAAAAAAATACACCTAAAACTACGATATCTCATTTATTTTCACTACCTTTGTTGCGATTTATAAACGTATACGAATAAAAAATGATGAAAAGAAAATTATATATCACCCTATTAGGACTGCTCTCTACCATCATGATGGCAGCTGTACCTTACTGCGATGTGAGAAAATTCTCTATCACAGACGGACTCGCTGCCAACACCATCTCAGACCTCAAGCAGGGCAAAGACAACCTCATGTGGTTCAGTACCTGGAACGGACTGTCGTTCTATGACGGCTACAAATTTCATACTTTCAGAGACAACCCGGATGATATTGACGTTCTGTCAACCAACCGTATACTGAAAATAGAACCATCCTATAACAACAACGTGTGGTGTATCACATACGACCACAAGCTCTACGTATACGATACCCACTTCTGCCAGTTCTTTGCCGTAGGACAGAAATTCAACGAACTGTTCAACATCGACCTGCGCGTGAGCCAGGTATACCCATTGAAAAACGGAGCGACATGGTTTACTTCAGAAGATGGAAAATACATCATCCGATCAATAGGAAAAACCTTTGATGAGCGGAACATAGAACTCATCAAAGTAGGAGAAAAGGGACTCAGAAGCGGAAATGTATGGTACATCCATCAAGATATACACGGAAGAGAATGGGTGCTTACCGACAAAGGCGCATACATATATCATTCGAAAATTCCAAGCAAACTGCCTTTCAAATGGCTCAGAGGGGTGGGAGAAGATGAGTTCCTGGCAACTGAAGACGGTAAACTGGCAAAATATGACCTGCAGAACCGACTCACCATGATACCAATGCCAGAAGGCGTAACCCGTATCAACGGACTGAAGAATACAGGTTACCAGCTTCTGATGGCAACCAACCTGGGTGTAGTAATCTACAACCCGCGCACCTTCAAGTTTGATATCATCAACGTACAGAGCCCGAGTCAGCCTCTGGCAGAGGTAAAGAAGATTTATATCGATGATTTCGGTATGGTATGGGCATTTACAGACGGTATAGGAGTAACCCTTGTCAATCCGAAGACCGGACAGACACAGTGGCTCTTTGCCGACCAGGACGATCCGATGGACCGCACAACCTGCGAAAGCAATTTCATCACACAAGATGAACACAAGACCCTCTGGGTAGTGCCAAGAGGAGGAACCTTCAGTTATTTTGACCGCAAGGCAGGAAAACTGGTGCCTTATCTGCTGAGAAGCAATTCATCGGGCAACTACCGCATACCGAAGATTACGAAATATGTACTCTCAGACCAGGGAATCCTCTGGCTGACAGGCTCTCACGACCTGACACAGGTAGTCTTCAAATATCACCCTTACATTATCAACAAGCTGGATGTGGGCGAAGACGAAGTGTTCTCGGTGAATGCATCGCCAGACGGACATATCTGGGCTGGCTATTACAATGGTATAATCCAGGTGCTCAACGCATCCTACCAAAGCATCGGATACCTGTCGCCAAGCGGACAGATCGTGCCACAGCAAGTAAACTTCGACGAGAAGGGCATCTTCGCCATCCACTTCGATATCAAGGGAAGAGCATGGATAGGAACCAACGGAAATGGTGTCTATCTGATAGATAAAATGCAGGTAAGACACTTTGTTTATGATGCCAACAACCCGTCATCGCTGCCGTTCGACAAGATACAAGACATTGTAGCCGACCGCACCGGACGCATCTGGATAGGTACCTACGGAGGTGGGCTGGCACTTGTTAACGAGGCGGCAGACGGCAGTATCAGCTTCATCAGTAAACGAAACGGACTGCCTTGGGAGAAACAGCACTACGACCGCATACGCCGCATCTGCTGCACCACTACGGGAACCATTCTCGTAGGAACTACAGATGGTCTCATCACCTTCAGTGATGCCTTTACAAACGCAAGAAAGATCAATTACCACAAGACCTACTACATACCGAACGATACAACTAGTCTGGCTGCAAACGATATGAACAATATCATGGAGCACACCAGCGGCAAGATGTATATCTCGCAACAGGGCGGTTTGATGGAAGAGATTGTGAGCAAATCGCTCCTGCAAGACAACCTGAAGATGAAATACTTCCATGCCATCGATGTTAACGAAGGCATCGTACAGGGCATGGTAGAAGACAACCAGGGAAGAATCTGGGTAATCAGAGAATCGAGTATCGACTGCGTAAACCCGAAAACGGGCCAGTGCAATGTGTTCGGACCTAACGACTTCGACTTCAACATGTCGTTCTCGCAAAGCCGTCCTTACCACGATCCGGCAAGCAACAACATCTCGGTAGGTACCCCGATGGGACTGATTACCTTCAATCCGGCTACGCTGAAGAAGAGCAACTACCAGCCTAAAGTCATCTTCTGTTTCCTCCATTATAGCGGAGAGAAGAAGTCGGAACCTATCCTGCACAAGGATAAAGTGGTGATTCCTGCCAACAAGCGAAATCTGACCATCAACTTCGCATCGCTCGACTATCAGCGTAAGTATCAGACCAGATATCTCTATCGCATAGATGGTTTTACAGCTCCAGGCGTGTGGACATCAAACGGAAGCAGCAATACCATCGGCTTCAACCGTATCAGTCATGGCGATTACGTACTCAAGGTGAGAGCCACCAACTCTCACGGTGTATGGAGCAAGTATGTGGCAGAACTGCCTATCGAAGTGCGCCCTACCTTCTGGGAGAGCATCTGGGGCAAATTTCTGATGCTGCTTCTGCTCTTCGGTATCGTAGGCGCAATCTTCTATACCTACAACCAGCGCCAGCGCGAGAACGTAACCCACGAGATGAGCGTGATGAAGAACGAGTTCTACAACGATGCTGCCAACCGTCTGAGAACCCCTCTAACGCTCATCGGAGCCCCGGTAAAAACCGTTTTGGATACCGAACCGGGTATCACCCGAAAGGGCAAGGAACTGCTGAAAATGGTGGCAGACAATGCCAACGAGATGCTGGTAATGCTGGACAAGGTTCAGAGATATGGCAACAAGGCAGACTTCCATACGAACAGCGGTCTGAGCGAGGAAGATTACGACCTGGCAGAAAGGGAGAAAGAGAACGGACAGATTGACGACCGCAATGCATCCGACTATCTGGAAGAAGTAAACAAACAGAAAGAAGAAAAGGATGAAGAGGCTGAACGACTGGAAGAAATGGGCAAGGAACAGAAAGAAGCACAAGAAGAAGCGGAACACAAAGACCAGACGGTACTGGTAGTTGAAGACAATGCCGACCTGCGCAAGTTCCTCTACAGTATCCTCTCGCCTACCTATAACGTGCTGCTCGCAGAGAACGGAAAGGCTGGCTTGGTAATGGCGCGCAAGGAGACGCCCGACTTTATCCTTACAGACGTTACCATGCCTGTGATGGATGGTTTGTCGATGATTCACGAGATTAAGCAGGATACCACCCTCAACAACATCCCAGTGATGATTCTCTCGGCCAAGGCAAGCGTAGAAGACCAGCAGCGAGGCTTTGATGAAGGTGTTGATGCCTATATCACCAAGCCATTCTCTACCCCTTATCTGCTCGGCCGAATAGAGGCTATCCTCACCCAGCGCCGCAACATTCAGATGGATGTCATCAGAAAACTGAAGGAAACTGGCGATAAAGATGCCATAGCAGCCCTGAGAATACAGCCTGCAGCAGCTCCTCTGCCTGCTCTTAACCAGGCTGAAACTAGTGCCGAGAACGAAGCGGTTAACCCAAACAGCGAGCTGGCATTTATGGCGGCACAGATTCAAGACAGAACCATGATGCGTATCTTCAGGTTTGTTGTTGAAAATGCAGGCAACCCGGAACTCAAGATTGATGACATCTCGAACGAAATCGGTATGAGCCGAAGCGTACTATATAATAAGGTGAAAGCAACGACCGGAATGACACCGGTAGACTTCGTTCGCCATATACGTATCAAGAAGGCATGCGAGATATTGCGCAATACAGACGATACACTGACCAGTATCGCCTTCGCAGTAGGTTTCACCGACCCTAAGTATTTCTCGAAGGTATTCAAGAAAGAAACGGGTATCGTGCCTACTGAATACCGAAACAGAACGCAGGGATAGCCCGCATAATTACAGATAAAAGCAGTCATCATTACTGATGGCTGCTTTTATCTGTATTAACAAAAAGCAACACATATTACAGGACATATCTTCAGTTGTTACCGGGCACAGCCTTCTTCGTTATCGTACACAGCAAAACGTTCAAACAAGGAAAAAAGCAGAATAGTCATAAAATTGAGCCGTTTTGCTTTGTTTTTTGACCGAATATTGCAAAAAAGTATAAAAATGGGGGGGTATTTGATTAATTTTCCCTTTTTACTGAAAAAAAACTGAGAAAAAGTTTGGTGTTACAAGAAAATGTAGTATCTTTGCAACAAGTTCTTAGAAAAGTTAAATGATAGATTAATCGTAAACCTCTTTTTCTTTGTTTTTTGAGGAAAAAGAGGTAAAGAAAAAAGAATGCAGGGTTTGTGAAAATCCTGCATTTTTTATACTGTTTCATACTGATATTGTGTAGTTATATCGTCTACATATTTCATTCTTCTATATTCTATAGTCTAACCGATATCTATATACTCAGCTATATGGTATCTGTTTACCCAGATATACAATATCTATCTACATTATATATATTACGCTTATTCCTTCATCTATGATTTTGTTCGATTTTTAGAATTTTTAAAAAAACTCTTGAAGTATTCTAAGAGAAAAGTAGTATCTTTGCACTCTAGATTATATAAGTTGAGATCGGAAATATAGATAACACATACATAAAGATAAAAAAAATGAGAACTGTTTACGAATTTTCTGTTAAAGACAGAAAGGGAAAGGATGTTTCCCTCAAGGAGTATGCCAACGAAGTGCTGCTCATCGTTAACACCGCTACAAAGTGTGGTTTCACCCCTCAGTATGAGGAACTGGAGAAACTTTATGAGACCTATCATTCTCAAGGTTTCGAAATACTTGATTTTCCTTGCAACCAGTTTGGTCAGCAAGCCCCTGGTACAGATGAAAGCATTCATCAGTTCTGCAAGCTTACATACGGCACAGAGTTCCAGCGCTACAAGAAGATCAAGGTAAACGGAGACGATGCTGCCCCTCTCTTCAAATTTCTGAAAGAATGTAAGGGCTTTGCTGGTTGGGACGAGAGCCACCCTCTCTACCCTGTTCTCGACAAGATGTTGAGCGAGGCTGATCCTAACTACAAGGAGAGTGCCGATATCAAGTGGAACTTCACCAAGTTCCTCGTTAACAAGAAGGGTCAGGTTGTAGCCCGCTTCGAGCCTACCACAAGCTTCGATGTCATCGCTAAGGCTATCGAAGAGTGGTTGAACTTCTAATGAAAGATAGAAGTCTCGCACTGAGAATAGAATTTCTAAATAAAAGAAAATAGAATCTCTAAATAAAAAGCCAGGTTGCTTTTCGCAGCCTGGCTTCTTTTATAATGTGATATTGTTATTTCAATATATCTCAAAGAATAATTGTCAACTGTTTGCTATATACTGTTAACTATAATTTAGTCAACCTTTGGCACATCTTTGAGGAACTGCTGGATTTCTTCATCACTCACAGAATAATCGTGCAAATCGCCATTGATAAAGCTATCGTAAGACGGCATATCGATAAGACCATGACCTGAGAGACAGAACAGGATAACCTTCTCCTTGCCCTCTTCCTTAGCCTTCAGCGCCTCACGTATAGTGGCTGCAATCGCATGACAGCTCTCTGGAGCAGGAATGATACCCTCGGTCTGAGCGAAGAGCATACCTGACTTGAATGACTCCAGCTGAGGGATATCTACACCATGCAGATAACCATCCTTCAGAAGTTGGGAGATAATCATACCAGCACCATGATAACGGAGACCACCTGCATGAATGTTGGCAGGCTTGAAATCATGACCCAGAGTAAACATTGGCAGCAATGGAGTGTAACCTGCCTCATCACCGAAATCATACTCGAACTTACCGCGAGTCAGCTTAGGACAGCTCTCCGGCTCTGCTGCTATAAACTCAGTATGGCGCTCGCCTGTGAAGTTGTGACGGAGGAATGGGAAGGCAATACCACCAAAGTTACTACCACCACCGAAACAAGCAATCACCTGATCAGGATACTCACCTGCCATCGCCATCTGCTTCTCTGCCTCTAGACCGATAATGGTCTGGTGAAGTGCCACATGATTGAGCACAGAACCCAGCGTATACTTACAGCCTGGTGTGGTTGTAGCCAGCTCAACAGCCTCACTGATAGCAGTACCGAGCGAACCAGGATGATGAGGCTCACGAGTGATAATGTTCTTACCTGCGCGTGTACTCATGGAAGGAGAACCCTCTACAGTGGCTCCAAACGTACGCATGATGCTGGAACGGTATGGTTTCTGTTGCATGGTAATCTTTACCTGATAAACTGCTGCCTCCAGGCCGTAGAGTTTTGCTGCATAAGAGAGGGCTGCACCCCACTGACCTGCACCTGTCTCTGTAGTGACATTGGTATCACCCTCCTGCTTACAGTAGTAGCACTGAGGAATGGCTGAATTGATTTTATGAGAGCCTAACGGATTGATACTCTCATTCTTGAAATAGATATGCGCCGGAGTACCGAGTGCCTCCTCAAGGGCGTAAGCACGTACAAGAGGGGTTGAACGGTAGAAGGTGTACTTCTCCAGCACATCTTCCGGAATATCAATCCAAGCGTGCTCTGTATCAAGTTCCTGCTTTGAGCACTCTTTATTAAATACATGTGACAAATCATCAGCATTCATTGGCTGGTGTGTCTGAGGGTTCAACGGTGGCAATGGCTTGTTAGGCATATCTGCCTGAATGTTGTACCACTGAGTAGGAAGTTCCTGCTCGCTTAAGATGTACTTTTTCTGTCTCATATTTATATATATGTTTAAAATTGTTGTATGCCTGAACAAAGGTACAAATAAAAAAATGAAATAAAGAACTTTTTTATGTGTTTTTCCACTATTTTTTTATTTTTATGCAATAAAATAGTTCATTCTACAGGTATTATTTGTTGAATAAGTGTATTTTCAGTGTCATTTTTATAAACTTAATCAAATATTACCCCATAAAATACCAAATATTACACCCTATATTATAATGGAAAATAGTATCTTTGCAACAGAAAATTCAAAATGCGTTGTGAAACGCTTATCATCATCTTTTACTTATACAAAAAAAAATAAAACATTGGAGTTCAATAGGGATATTGAGATTCCAATGTTTTTTTTATACACTAAACTGAAACATATTATCATGTAAAGTTGACATATCATCATGTAAAGTTGTCTGATTTATAACCTTTCAGTATAAATCAATAGTCTATTTTATTGTCTACTTCCACAATTGATAGAGGATTTTACCCATAGACTGTAGACACAGATTATTTCTTTTCATTACCTAAATCTATCTGCGATATCTGATTCAACAGATTTACAGCCTGCCCTACAGTCTTCACATCATTGATGCGAAGCATTCGCTTGTTGAATTTTTCCTTCAGAACACAATCTTGAATATGACTGGTAACGTAAGCGAGTATGCGGTTAAACATCTGACTTCTGTAGAACGGACTGTTTACATTGCTCACAAACTGCATCTGCATATAGCTCTGCTTGAGAATAATCTTCTCGCAACCTAGCTTCTTGCCTACCCTACGCAGACCTACCACATGCATCAGTTCGTCTGCTTCATGAGGCACAGGACCAAAACGGTCTATCATACGCTTGCGGTAAGCCTCTACTTCCTCATCGCTCTCCAGACGGTCCAGTTCACGATAAAGGAGCATGCGCTCACTGTCACCCGGCACATAAGTCTGAGGAAAATACATCTCCAGATCGCTCTCTATGCCACAATCGTCAACGAAATCATCACCCGTAAGCTGGGCACCTTCATCCATCTTCTCCTGATAAAGATCACAGAACTCCTCGTTCTTCAACTCTGTGACAGCCTGAGAGAGAATCTTCTGGTAGGTTTCATAACCCAGATCTTCCATAAAACCGCTCTGCTCAGAGCCCAGCAGATTACCCGCACCGCGGATATCCAGGTCCTGCATGGCGAGATTGAAGCCGCTACCCAGTTCACTGAACGTCTCCAGAGCCTCCAGACGGCGACGCGCCTCAGGAGTAAGTGCACTCTTAGGTGGCGCCATCAGATAGCAGAAAGCCTTCTTGTTGCTTCTTCCTACGCGTCCACGCATCTGATGCAGGTCACTCAATCCGAAGTGATGAGCATCGCTCACGATAATCGTATTGGCATTGGAAATGTCGATACCGTTCTCTACAATAGTGGTAGAAAGCAGTACATCATAATCGTAATTGATAAAGCCCATGATGATTTTCTCCAAATCCTCAGGCTTCATCTGTCCGTGACCGATTGCTACCCTACAGTCTGGAATATGCTTCTCTATGAGCATATTGAGCTCCGGAAGCTTGGATATTCTGTCGCATACGAAATAAACCTGTCCGTTTCGGCTCATCTCGAAATTGATGGCATCGCAGATAACTTCACTACTAAACGTTACCAGTTCGGTATGAATCGGATAACGGTTAGGTGGCGGAGTGCGCATGATACTCATATCCCGGGCGCCCATCAGAGAGAACTGGAGGGTTCGCGGAATCGGAGTGGCACTCATCGTGAGTGTATCGACATTTACCTTGAGCTGACGGAGTTTCTCTTTGGTAGACACACCGAACTTCTGCTCTTCATCGATGACGAGCAGCCCCAGGTCATGCCATTTCACGGTCTTTGATATCAGCTTATGCGTACCTATGAGGATATCAATCTTACCCTCTTTCAGGGCGTCAAGCACCTCTCTGGTTTCCTTCGTTGTACGGGCTCTACTGAGATAGTCTACCCTTACAGGCATGCTTTCCAGACGCTTTTTGAAAGTCTGATAGTGCTGGAAAGCCAGAACGGTAGTAGGCACCAGCACCGCAACCTGCTTGCTGTCGCACGCAGCCTTGAAGGCTGCACGGATGGCAACCTCAGTCTTGCCGAAGCCCACATCGCCACAAACCAGACGGTCCATCGGTCTGCCACTCTCCATATCCTTCTTCACCTCCTGAGTAGCCTTATTCTGGTCTGGCGTATCTTCATACAGGAAGGAAGCCTCCAGCGTATGCTGCAGATAATTGTCGGCACTGAAGGCGAATCCCTTCTCCCGTCGGCGCTGGGCATAGAGTTTGATCAGGTCGCGCGCAATGTCCTTGATTCGCTTCTTAGCTTTGTCCTTGAGTTTATCCCAGGCACCTGTACCCAGTGTAGACAGGCGAGGCGGAGTACCGGTATCGCTGCGGCGATATTTGCTGATTTTATAGAGCGAGTGGATAGAAACATCCACCTTGTCATTGTTCGTATAGACGATTCGGATCATTTCCTGATAGCTGTTGCCCGTAGGAACCCTAACCAGACCGCCAAACTTGCCGATACCGAAGTCTACATGCACGATAAAATCTCCCACTTCCATCTCCTGCAGTTCCTTCATGGTGAGTGCCATCTTGCCGGCTCTCGCTTTATCTGAGCGCAGGTTATATTTATGAAAACGGTCAAAAATCTGATGATCGGTAAAGAAACAGCACTTCTTGTCATGGTCAGTAAAGCCTTCATGAAGCGTCTTGTCTACCGGTGTAAAACGGATGGCGTAGCGCTTCAGCTCTTCGCTTTCAAAGATATCCTTCAGGCGCTGTTGCTGCTTCTGGCTATCTGCCAATATATATAAGGTGTAACCCTGGAGCAGGAAATCCTCCAGAGTTTGACAAAGCAAATTGAAATTCTTATGGAAAAGAGGCTGTGGAGCGATATTGAAAGGTATCACAGCCGAACTCTCTGACGGAGCGACCTTGCCGAACTCGATACGGAGATGAGCCGCTACTGCCTTCTTGAAATCGAGCGGAGAAACGAGGTTGAGCTCGGTCTTCATGTCATGTCTGATGCGCTCAGCCTCTACCTCAGTAGCTCCCTCCAGCTGCTCGGTAAGGCTCTGCGATGAGAAGCCTTCGGTATAGATCTGACCGATGCGGTCGCAAACGAAAGAAAGGTCTTTCGCAACGACTGGCGTACTTTCGGAGAGGAAATTGAGGAAACACTGCTTGTTGCTCTCGATATGGGCGAGTTCGGGCACGATTTCTATCTCTGTGCGCTTTGCCTGCGAGAGCTGGGTCTCAACATCAAAGGTACGGATGGTGTCAATCTCATCGCCGAAGAAGTCGATACGGAACGGATATTCGCAGCTGTAGGAATAGACATCGAGGATGCTTCCACGCACGGCAAACTGGCCCGGTTCATAAACATAATCGGTTTCTTTGAGTTCGAAATCGCGCAAGGTATGAACCACATCGGTCTGAGCAATCTGCTGGCCTACAGTCAGTTTCAGAATCCGTTCATCCAGATTCTGCTTAGCCACAACGAGTTCTGCCAGTGCATCGGGATAAGTGACTACCGGGAAATGTCCTCCCGAAGAGAGGCGCGCCAGCACCTCTGTACGTAGGATTTCGTTCGCTGCATCACGCTGCCCGTATTTCACGGCACGCCGATAGCTGGAAGGAAAGAAGAAGACCTTCTCCTGCCCCATCATCTGAGTGAGATCGTGATAAAAATAGCCTGCTTCATCGGCATCATCCAGTACGAAGAGTACCGAACGCCTCATCTTCCCCTGCAGAGAAGCAAAGAACATCGGAGCCGAAGAGCACAGCAAACCCTGGAGAAAAATGGAATGAACCGACTTCTTCCCCATCAAATCAAAGAGGGCATCCGCCTGTGGCGAACGCCCGTATGTTTTTTCTATCTTTTGGATTTCCATCCAAGTACTGATTAGTGATTACTGAGTATTAATCCTTCTTCGGATATTTCTTGAACCAGCCATCCAGGCGCAGTCGCATCACGCCAAAGAAAGCCTCACCAAAGATGCCACCACTCATCTTGCTCACACCTTCACGACGGTTAACAAAGATGACAGGCACCTCCTTGATCTTGAAACCTATTCGATGAGCCGTATATTTCATCTCTATCTGGAAAGCATAGCCCTTGAAGCGGATAGCATCCAAATCTATGGTTTCCAATACCTTACGTCGGTAGCAGACGAATCCAGCTGTGGTATCATTCACCTTAAATCCGGTTACGATACGTACGTATTTAGAAGCGAAATAGCTCATCAATACGCGTCCGATAGGCCAGTTGACCACGTTCACACCCGAAATATATCTTGAGCCTACAGCCACATCATACCCCTCATCGTGAGTTGCCGCATAGAGACGAGGCAAATCATTAGGATCATGACTGAAGTCGGCATCCATCTCGAAGATGAAGTCATAGCCCTGCTCCAATGACCATTTGAAGCCCATGATATAGGCAGTACCCAAACCGAGTTTACCCGAACGCTCCAGGATATGCAGACGACCGGCAAACTCATTAGCCATCAAGCCCTTAACAATGGCAGCAGTACCGTCAGGACTTCCGTCATCGATAACGAGGATATCAAACTGCTTTTCGAGACCGAAGACAGCACGGATGATTTTCTCGATATTTTCCTTCTCATTATATGTAGGAATGATTACTATGCTATCACTCATAACTTCTTCTAATTTTAATGATTCTGATACTAAATAATGTAATACAGATGCAAAATTACAACTTATTTTTGAAATAACAAGCGAAAAACCGAAATTATTGGTCCGGATTCTCTACAAAACCCTGATATTTCTTGTCAAGTCCGTTCATGATCGCCTCATAGCTCTTGTTCATCTGGTTCTTGATATTGTCAGCTCCCTTGCCTATCGGCTCGATAGGCTCATGAATGGTGAGCTTCAGAGGATGCCAGAAAGCCCAGTAGATATCCTTCATGCGAGGCTTCACATCAAAACTGCCATTGATGGTAAGCGGACATACCGGCAACTGCAGTTCATCGGCAAGCATGAAAGCACCGCGGCGGAACACACCCATGTGCCCCGTAAACGAACGGGCACCCTCTGGGAATACCACCAGCGACATGCCCTCTTTAAGCACCTCGCGAGCACGGTCATAAGAAGCACGGATCTTAGAAGGTCCGCTTTTGTCTACAAAGATGTGGTGCGCATACTCACAGGCGATACCGATGAGAGGCACTTTGCGCAAGCCCTTCTTCATCATCCACTTGAAGTTTCTGCCCAGGAAACCGTAAATCAGGAAGATATCGAAAGCGCCCTGATGATTGGCCACGAAAACATAACTCTGGTTCTTCTTGAGATGCTCACGTCCCTCCACCTTTACAGGCAGGAGGAGGATGCGGACCCAAAGCCAGGACCAATACTTGCCGGGATAATAGCCCCAGAAATGGCCATTGCCCAGCATACATCCCAAAACGGTAGACAGACTGGTTAAAACGCTAGCTACCAATAGGATAGGCAAGCATATCACAAGTTGATACAGACGATATAAGTACTTCATTTTTTATTTAAGAATGAATAATTTAACACTCAACATTTAACATTCAACACTCAACACTCCTCATTTTCTTTTGAGTGTGATGACCACGATTTCTGCCGTAGCCCCTATGCGGATTGGAACGGTACCGCCCAGACCCGATGTGGTATAGAGCTGGCAACCCTCCTCCTCGAAGAGGCCGTAATCATAAGGAGTAAACATCGACGGACGCAAGCCCAGGATACTGATCTGCCCCGCATGCGTATGACCGCTCAGCGTAAGCTGCGGTGCTACGACCAGCGAATCCTTCCTGTCAGGTCCTATCACATCGCCATCCTCATCCTTCTCCTTATTAATAGTAGAAGGCCAGGTCTCGCGCCATTGCTTCGGAATATGCTGCAGCATCAGCACGAAAGAGCCCGGTCTGATGCCATACAGCGCCTTCCTTACATTGGTTCGCTTTGGATTGTCATAGTTCTCTGTACCAGCTACATAGATGCTGTCAGCGCCTCTATGCACCGCCACATGCTCATTCATCAGCAGGCGCCATCCGCAACTCCGCTGGAAGTCCTGCATCCGCTTCTCGAGCGCAGCTATCTCCTGCTCATCATCTACATCCATATAATAGGTGTAATCGTGATTGCCCAGCACACTCATCACGCCATCTCTGGCTTTCAGACTGCAGAGCAGCGCCTGATACTCAGGCAGTTCATCGGGCGTAACATTCTGTAAATCACCCGTAAAGCAAATCAGATCAGGTTTTTCGGCATTAATGCTGTCGATATCGCGCTGAGGCAGATGACCACGCCAGCCATAGTATGACCCGAGATGGATATCGCTGAACTGAACGATGCGATAGCCCTCGAAAGACTTCGGCAGATTAGGTACATAGATGGTGATACGCTTGACTTGCATCTTAGGAAAACCTTCGGTAAATCCGTAGATAAAGCAGAAGAACGCCACCGCTCCCACTACCAGTCCGAGGAGCTTGCCCCAGTTGCGATGGCCGTGAAGGAGCCGCATACAGCACCAACCGAAGACACTGAACAGGCTGAAGACAAACTGCGGAACCGCACATACTGCCATTATCACAAACCAGATGTCGATGAGCACCGGATTGCGTGGCAGGAAGTTGGGCAGCATCGTGATATATGCACTGTAGGCGATAACCACGAAAGCCGGCAACCAGAAGAGCACCCGCTGCCAGAGACTTTTCAGCCATAACTTGCCATACCTTTTATATATCCACAGATACGGCAACAGGGTGAATACCACTACGGGTATCAATATTCTTGCTATCATTTTTTGATCAAACTTGATTGAAGATACGTTTTCATTGCCTGCACGGGCACTCCTCTGCGCTGTGCATAGTCGCGAAGCTGGTCGTCTCCTATCCGTCCCAGTTCGAAATACCGCGACTTGGGATGTGCAAACATCAGCCCCGAGACACTGGCATGAGGCGTCATCATTCCGCTTGTGGTGAGCCGGATGCCCACCTGACTCATATCGATGAGCTGGTCGATGATGAAGTTGGCACTGGTATCGGGCAACGAAGGATATCCTATAGCCGGACGGATGCCCTGATAGCGTTCCAGATGCTGGTCTTCGATGCTCAACTGCTCGCCGGGAGCATAGCCCCAGATGCTGCGTCTCACCTCTTCGTGCAACTTTTCTGCCGTGGCTTCAGCCAACCGGTCGCAGAGTGTCTGTGCCATCATATTGAGGTAGTCGTCCGAGCGATATTTCTTCTCCAGACCGCCATCTACCGTCGTGCAGAAGATACCCAGCCGGTCTGTTATTCCACTGTCCAGAGGACGGATGAAATCAGCCAGACAGAGATTGGGTTCTCCCTGAGCCGCCGGATGCTGCTGACGGAGCATCGGGAAGCGGACTTTCTGCCCTTCCAGCCAGATATCATCCCCCTCGCTGTTCGCCTCGAAGAGTCCGAAGACGGCATAGGTATGATATTCGCCTTCCCATGAATGGAGCATATCGAGCGCCTCAGCCTTCAGTTTTTCCTTTTCCTCTCGAGGTTTGCCGCTCAATCCCCAGGCATGATAAAAGTATAGCCAGTTGATATATGGCTCAATTTCGCTTATATTGTATACTATTCTTCGCATCCGATACGATATTTTATTTTACAATTCCCGTAAAATTTCCCTTTTTCAGGAATTGTTTCTGAACTCCAGTTCCTCTCCTCTGCAAGCGGCATCAAACACGCCTTTGTTATAGATCAGACTACCGTTACAGAAAGTCTGTTCCACTTTCCATGCAAACTCATCACCCGCTACAGGGCTCCATTTACACTTGCTCTGAATCACCTCTGCGGTCACCTTCCAAGGCTCTCCCTTGCGCACCACAACGACATCTGCCTTATACCCCGGACGCAGGAAGCCGCGCTGACTGATATGGAACAGACGGGCTGGATTATGGCACATCAGTTCAACCAGGCGCTCGATACTGATTACCTTTTCGTCAACAAGTTTCAGCATGCTTACCAGCGAGAACTGTACCATTGGCATACCTGATGCAGCCTTGGCACAACCGCCCTGTTTATCCTTCAACTGATGAGGAGCATGATCGGTACCTACTACAGTTATCTTACCATTACTCAGCGCCTTACGCAAAGCTTCTCGATCAGCAGCGGTCTTTACTGCAGGGTTGCATTTAATGCGTGCGCCCTTCACAGCGTAATCTTTGTCCGAGAACATGAGATGAGCCACAACAGCCTCGCCTGTAATATTTTCATCCTTACCAAAGAACTCCAGTTCCTTAGCCGTAGTAACGTGAGCGATATGGAGATGCGCCCCGCTTTCCTTAGCCAGCAGCACCGCCAGACGGCTGCTTTCATAGCAAGCCTCCTCGCTGCGTATTTCCGGATGATGTTCTACGGCAGGGTCTTCACCCCATTTCTGCTTAGCCAGCTGCATGTTGCGGTTAATGATTTCGGTATCCTCACAGTGGGTCATCACCGGCAAATCCAGCTCTTTCGCCTTCTTGAAGATAGCCTGCAGCGCCTCATATTTATCCACCAGCATATTGCCCGTACTGGAGCCCATAAAGAGCTTGACGCCCGGTACACGATGCGTATCGAGCTGCTCAAAATCATTTACATTATCATTGGTAGCACCAAAGAAGAAACTGTAGTTCACATGACTCTTCTCAGCGCCCAGCTGCCGCTTTGCCTGCCAGGCCTCTAGAGTGGTAGTCTGAGGTACCGTGTTAGGCATCTCAAAATAACTGGTCACACCACCAAAGGCAGCAGCGCGGCTTTCGCTCTCGATGTCAGCCTTCTGCGTAAGTCCCGGCTCACGGAAGTGAACATGATCATCAATCACACCCGGCAAAACAAAACACCCCGAGGCATCGATGACTTCATCGTAATTGCCACGGGGTGCCTCGCCTTCATATATCTCCTTGATAAATTCACCATCCAACAAGAGGTCGCCCACAAAAGAGCGACCCTCATTTATAATGGTTCCATTCTTGATTAATTTCATATTACTAAACTTATAAAATGAAGAGTTTTACAAGATGTTAATGCCCAAGACCTTGAAAGAGCCCTGTTTCTACTCCTTACCTTCCTGTTTTTCAGGAATCGTAGGCGCAGCCAATTCGTTGGCTGTAGGTGCCGGAGCCGCATCAGGATTTACCTGTGGAGCCGCTTCCATCTCTGGCTGCATGCCGCTCTGCGCATCTCGTGTACCGTTCATAATCTCCTGATTCTCTTGAGCTTTCTTATAATAGTCCTTTACATAAGGATCATTCTTGAAATAGTCGGTAGCCTTGCTCATGATATCCTCAATCCAAGGAGAGAGCATCGGATACTGGTTGCCCATTGTAACGAGGAAGAAGACGCCCGGTCCCAGCACATTGTTGAAGTTGTCGGTAACAAACGAAGTGATGAGCTTGTCTTCCTGCTCAGAAAGGCGGATGGATTCCTCGTTCAGCTGCTTGTTGACAGCCACCATATCGCTACCGTTCATGATAGCCTGGTCGTGCTTGTGTACCAGTTCGCGCAACTGATTCTGAATCTGCTGGTATTTCTTGAAGAATCCGAAGAGTTTATCGTTCATAGGAGTACCGCTTACCACCTGCTGTGTATCATCGAGCTTCACCGTAATGCTTCCACTCTCCAGCACCAGCGGCAGCACAGGGTCATCATCCATGAAGATATTTGCCATCTTCATAGAGTCGACAGAACCCTGAAAATGGAACTGTCCATGCACTACATCGCAAGAATCCACGTTCTTGAAATCGTTGTTTTCCAGTATCTTAAGGTACAGCATGCGTCCGTCCAGAGTACTTACGTTAGAAGTACCCGAGATATCGTAACTGTTGGCACAAGATGCAAGTGCCATCAAGGCAATGAATGCGTAAAATATTCTATTCATAAGCTATCTATATCACTTTCGGTGAACAAAAATACAATCTTAATTTGAACTGACGAAATAAATTGCTGCAATTTAATTCATTCTTACAAGATTTATGTTTTGTTTGCACTCCTATTGACCACCGAAAGCTTTTTTCTCGTCCTTCTATATTACTGATTGTTTTCCTTCTTCAGTTCATGAGAGATGCGATGCGTGGTATACAGTTCCAGCAGGGCTGCGATGAGGAGGAAGACTACCCACTTATTATAGAAATAGGTGATATAGGTCTCATAATTCTCAAACCAGCGGCGCAGGAAAGCATACACCGTATCTACCATCGAGATGCCTGAGAGCACGAAGAAGATGTCTGCTACATACTGCATGCGCTTCAGGCGGTGGATAACCAGCGAAGGTCCCTCATAGAACTGCATCGCCTGCATTACACTGAACAGTATGGTGCCCAGCAGGAACCCCCAGCTCGTTACCTGCACCAGCTGCGGATGTGAAAAACCAAATGCGAAGCAAGCCGCACCGACAACCATCAGCACGCCGCCCAGCAAGAAAATAGCACTTTCCAGTTTACTCAATTGTTTCATTTTCGTCTTGTTCGTTAGTTTTTTCCGGAATATCCGAACTCAATACAAAGATGTCTTCATCATCAGCCTTCATGAAATAACGCTGGCGGGCTATCTTCTCAAATGCCCGCGCACCATGCTGCATATCGCGCAAGGTATGCTTGTCGTTTTCATACTGCTCACGATACTTTTCTATCTCCGAACGGAGCGTAGCTATCTCTATCTGGTACTTAATGTGCTGCCTTACACTGTTGTCGTCAACTACACCAACTACCAGAACACCCGTTACAATCACTATAAGATACTTATAATGAGCGAGATAATTCCATATAATACCAAGTTTTTTACTCATTTCTTCCGAATTTGTTTGCAAAGATAATATTTTTTTGTTATCTTTGCATCATCAATTAAGAAAAAATAATGGAAGAGTATATAGTTTCTGCAAGAAAGTACCGTCCGATGACCTTCGATTCGGTTGTCGGACAGAGTGCATTGACCACCACTTTGAAGAATGCAGTGAAGAGCGGCAAGCTGGCGCACGCCTATCTTTTCTGCGGTCCGAGAGGTGTGGGAAAAACCACTTGTGCCCGCATTTTTGCGAAGGCAATCAACTGCGAGCATCCTCGTGAAGACGGCGAGGCGTGCAACGAATGTGAGAGCTGCCGTGCCTTCAACGAGCAGCGTTCCTACAACATCTTCGAGCTGGATGCCGCCAGCAACAACGGTGTTGACCAGATTAAGGTTCTGATGGAGCAGACCCGCATTCCGCCTCAGGTGGGCAAGTATAAAGTGTTTATCATCGATGAGGTCCACATGCTCTCTACAGCAGCCTTCAACGCCTTTCTCAAGACGCTGGAAGAACCACCTCAGCATGTCATCTTCATCCTCGCCACTACCGAGAAGCATAAGATTCTGCCTACCATCCTGAGCCGATGCCAGATTTACGACTTCGAGCGAATGACGGTAGCCAACACCATCAACCACCTGAAGATGGTGGCTGAGAAGGAAGGCATACAATATGAAGAGCAGGCGCTCGCCGTGATAGCCGAAAAGGCTGACGGAGGTATGCGCGATGCCCTCTCTATCTTCGACCAGGCTACCAGTTTCTGCATGGGCAACATCACTTACCAGAAGGTGATCGAGGACCTGAACGTGCTCGACAGCGACAACTATTTCCGTCTGGTAGACCTGGCTTTGGAGAATAAGGTGGCCGAGATGATGGTAACACTCGACGGCATTCTGAGCCGCGGTTTCGATGGCGGCAACATGATACAGGGGCTTGCCCAGCATGTGCGCAATGTGATGATGGCGAAGGACCCTCAGACCCTGCCTCTGCTCGAGACCAGCGACGACCAGAAAGCCAAGTTCCAGGCTCAGGCCCAGAAGGCACCTACACCTTTCTTATATAAGGCGCTGGAACTGATGAACCAGTGCGATATCCATTACCGCGCCAGCAGCAACAAGCGATTACTGGTAGAGCTCACCCTGATACAGATAGGCCAGATTACGCAGCCCGAGGATCAGGATGTGCCTAGTGCGGGGCGTACGCCCAATAGATTAAAATCCCTGTTTCAGAAACTCCTGGCTCAGTCTAAGCTTGCCTCTCAGGGTGCAGGTTCTGAGCCTTCTGGCAGCAGCGAAAACCGGTCATCACAGCCGGGAGCGTCTGCTGCTACAGCTACTGCTGTGCCTTCGTCAGGGGCACCGGCAGCCGCTTCTGCAGCCTCCAATGCTGCATCTTATTCTGCATATTATCCTGCATCTGCCACCGCAGCCGCATCTGCCTCTCCAGAAGGCTCAGCCGCTGCCGGAGCTGTTACTGATGCTGCATCGCCTCACAAGCCACGACTCAAGAATATCAAGCTGGGCGGCATAGGCATGACTTTCTCTAACCTGAAGAAGAGGGAGGAGAACCAGCGCCGCCTGCACAGTCCGTATGATGATACCAATGAGGAAAAAGCGACCATCACGGGCGACCAGAACGAGTTCACCCAGGAGCAGGTGGAAGCAACATGGTTCAGTATGTGCATGAGAATGCAGAACAAGCTGGATTTCATAGGCTTAGCCAACCGCATGAAGAGTATTGTACCGAAGATAACCAACTATCCGCAGATAGAGGTTATCATCAACAACCAGCTCTTACTAGACGACGTTTTGAACATCAAGAACCGCATTCTCAAGACTTTCGTCTTAGGTCTTCACAACAGCGAACTGAGCATCAGCTACCGCCTTGCCGACCAGGAAGAGGTAGGCAAGGTTCTGACCAAGAATGAAGTTCTGGAACTTCTTATGGAGAAGAACCCTGCGATGAAAAAACTCACAAAGGACCTGGATCTGGTCATGACATAGAAGATACTCCACACGATACGAAATTCTCCACTCCATGTAGGACAACCTATACGGAGTGGAGAAAATTGTTTTTACAAATATCGAAACTTGGTGCTATAAGAGATACATAAGAGTGAAAGAGCAAAGGGCATTACAGCGTGACAGTTGTGACAGTTGTGACAGTTTTCAGCTGAGGGGGTATATTGCGAGTTTGCAGCTATCAAATTATAAGTATATATATTTAAATTATTATATATATAATAATTTACCTCTAAAGAAAGGGAA
>OHTW01000253.1_pt1 | contig 34766 bp, 40 predicted proteins | sample 1579031 | NCBI WGS metagenome assembly OHTW01 (sample SAMEA3879602, study PRJEB24766) | human gut metagenome | biome: human-associated habitat; feature: feces | place: USA | collected 1985/1987 | reverse complement strand
TGAGGGGAAGGTGTCGCCTTGGCGACGGATGAGGTGTCATTAAATCTGCGCCGTAGGCGCTACATTTTTTAGAGGTACCTTTACAATGTACCGATATATTTTTTGCGGTATACCGACCGGGAGTTACCGTCAAAACCATGACAAGCGGAACGGATAAATCCGTTCCCTACGACTCTATTTCAGTGCCGATGAAACCGCTACATGCGGGCGATCAATGATCGCCCCTACGGGTGCGGTGCAGAATTTAACACTGCACTAATGTATGGCGGCAGTTTTCCGGTTTCGTCGGCAACTTCGACACCGGGCAACCGCAATATGCGTATCCGTAGGTGCGGCAATTCGTCTCTAAAATATTGACTGTGAGTTTTTGCTATGATATACTGATTTTTAATTTACCGGGCAGCAGCCCACGAATGGAGAGTGTTAGATCCGAAATGGACGATGCCAGTCGATTGTCGCTGATAGTCGTAATTCTGCTTATCCTGTGCGCGGCGTATTTTGCCGTGGCGGAGACCTCGTTTGCCTCGGTCTCCAAGGTCAGGATAAAGGTCCACGCCGAGCGCGGCGAGGCAAAAGCAATACGGGCGCTGAAGGTGCTCGACAACTTTGACCTTGCGATAACGAGCATACTCATATGCACAAATATCGTACATCTTTCCGCGGCGAGCATAGCTACGCTTGCGGTAACGCGCATGTTCCCGGGCGTAAGCGGCGCGGTTACGATCAGCACGTTTGTAATGACGCTGGTCGTGTTCTTTGCCGGCGAGATGCTGCCCAAGAGCATCGCGAAGAAATACAGCGAGCGGCTGTCGCTGGCGGTCGCGGGTTCGCTGTGGTTTTTCATGACCGTTCTCAAGCCTCTTGCAACGCTGCTGACGGCGATAGGCAATTTCGCCGCAAAGCTTGCCAAGGCCGATCCGCAGATATCCGTCACCGAGGATGAGATATACGATATCATTGAGGATATGACCGAAGAGGGCAGCCTCGATGAGGAGCGCGGCGAGCTTATAAGCTCGGCTCTGCAATTTGCGGAAACGACGGTCGAGAGTATACTTACCTCGCGCGTGGACATAGTCGCGCTTGACATCGACGATCCTGTCAATGAGATGCTCGGCACCATACGCAGCGAAACGCACAGCCGCCTTCCAGTGTACGAGGGCAGCATTGATAATATTATAGGTATACTGTCGATACGGAAATTTATAAAAACATACCTGCGCGAGGGCGAGAAAATGGACGTTCGCGCGCTTTTGGATGAGCCGTACTTCATCCACGGCAGCACGAACATAGACGGGCTGCTTCCGGTGATGAGCAAAAAGCGGCTCAATATGGCCGTGGTTACGGATAACTACGGCGGCACGCTCGGCATAGTGACGGTCGAGGATATTCTCGAGGAGCTTGTTGGCGAGATCTGGGACGAGGACGACGTCGTCGAAGAGCCGTATGTCGCGCTGGATAACGGCGAGTGGGACTGCACCGCCGAGATGACCGTCAGCGACGTTTTCGAGCTTCTGGAGCTTGACGAGGACGACGATGACGAGTTTACGAATAAGCTCCTGGGCGAGTGGGCCTATGAGCAGTTTGACAACATTCCCTCGGTGGGCGACAGCTTTGAATATGATAACGTTGCCGTCACCGTGTCGGAAATGCGCAATAATCGAATACTGCGGCTGAGGGTGCGCCTCATCGACGAGGGAGGTGAGGAGAAATGACCTGGGCATATGTCTGCGGAATAATCGTCTGCATCATCTTCTCGCATATCTTCTCCTCGGCCGAGATGTCTTACTCCTCGTGCAACCGCATGAGGCTTGAAAACGCCCGTGACGACGGCTCGAAGCGCGCCAAGGTCGCGGTGAAGATCGTCGATAACTTTGACGATTCGCTCTCGGCAATACTTATAGGCAATAACCTCGCGAACATAGCAAACTCCTCGCTCGGCTCGCTGCTGGTGCTGGAGCTGTGCAACGGCGATGACAGCTATGCGTGGGTGTCAACGCTCACGATAACGATCCTGGTTATCATCTTCGGCGAAACAATACCGAAGATCGTGGCAAAGGCCAGCGCAAATCGCCTGGCGCTGACGTATGCCTATTTCGTGCGCGGCCTGACGATCATATTCATGCCGCTTATCCGCCTTGTCGTAGGGCTTATAAAGCTGCTGACGCTTGGGCTCAAGGGCGAAGCGGAGGACACCGACGAGGAAGCCGCCGTCGAGGAGCTAAGCTCTATCATAGAGACTGCCGAGGACGAGGATGTCCTTGACGAGGATCGCTCCGAGCTTGTGCAGGCGGCGATAGACTTTTCGGATATAATGGCCTCCGAGGTAATGACCGCGTGTTGACGTTGTAGCGTTGGATATCGACGAGGACATGGCCGATCAGATCGAAACGATCGAGAATGCGCCGTTCTCGCGCATCCCGGTTTATGAGGACAGCGTGGATAACGTGATCGGAGTTTTGTATCTCAATCACTTCCTCAAAGCGCTTGCAGGCGACGAGAAGCCGGATATACGCAGTCTGCTCATGCCGCCGTGCTATGTTTATAAAACCATGAAGCTGCCCGCGGTGCTCACAGAGCTGCGCAAGGCAAAGCAGCACTTGGCCATCGTCACCGACGAATACGGCGGAACGCTGGGCATACTGTCGATGGAGGATGTCCTTGAGCAGCTCGTCGGCGAGATATGGGACGATACGGATGAGATAAAGGAAGAGATCCTCGAGCGCTCCGACGGCGAGTTCGAGCTTGACGGCGATATGAGCATCTCCGACTTTATCGACCTTGTCGGCATCCGCGAGCGCGACTTCGAGGCGGAAAGCGAAACCGTCGGCGGCTGGACGATAGAGATGTTCGGCTCGTTCCCCTCGGTGGGCGACAGCTTTGATTATGAAGATCTGCACATCACAGTTCTTGAAATGGACGGACTGCGAGTCGAAAAAGTCCTCGTAGTCAAAAAACCTAAGGAAGATGACAACGAAGACGATTAATTTAAATGAAAGCCTTCTCTGTTTTTTCGGAGAAGGCTTTTTGAGTGACTGTATAATCGGCGGCGTTTCGGAAACACTTACACCGAGGTGTTTCCATGTATATAAGAAAAAAGACGTTTATACTCATCATCACATATCTTGCGGCGGCGGTCGTTGCGCTGGGCGCGTACACGGCGGTGCATTTCGGCATGGAGGGCAGCTATCGCCGCACGGCCGAGTACGGCTATGCGCATGCGTTCGAGGAGGTGGTCGGCTCCGTGTCGGCGCTTTCGGACTCGTTGCACCGCGCGTCGTATGCAAGCGGCGCGGAGCTGTCGGGTCAATTGTGCGCGGATATCTACGGGAGCTGCCTTGCGGCCGAGATGACCATGGCGGTGCTGCCGTTTTCCACGCAGGAGCTGGAGCAGACGGCGGCGTTTATAGGAATTGCCGGCGACTATGCGCGCGGCAGCCTGCGGACCTCGGCGCAGTCGGGCTTTGACGATGCGGCGCGGCGGAACTTTGCCTCGCTTTACAAAACCGTAGCGGAGCTGGCGCAGGAGCTGAGCGAGCTGCGCAACGAGATAAACGACGGCGATGTGCTGCTTGACGAGCCGGAGAACGTGTTTGCAGACTCCGGCGACAGGCTGAGCGCATCCATGCTAGGTATAGAGGACGGCGTCGGCGCGACCGAGCTTGACGGCTACGACGGAAAATACGCCAAAACCGCGCAGAGCACCGGCAAAAAGCCTGTCGCGCAGAGCGAGGCCAAGGCCATTGCCGCCGAGTTCTTCGGACTTGATAAAGATAAGCTCGAAGCTGAATACAGCGCCGAGAACGGCACGGTGTGCTTTGCGTTTAACGGCGGCAGCGTATGCGTCGATGCCGAGGGCAATGTCCTGTCGCTCAGCTCCGAGCGCAGCGTGGCAGGAGACATGGAGTCATCCGAGCTTGAGTCGATAGCCCGTGATTTCCTGACCGCACACGGTTTCGGCGAAATGTATCTTGCGTCGAGCGAGCGATACGGCAGCGTGCAGACAATGAAATTCGAGTGCGTCGAAAACGGCGTGAGGTGCATTGACGACAGCGTGCGCATTTCCGTCGCCGGAGACTACGGCGATATCTATGCCTTCGACGCGGCGGCGCATATCAAAAACCACGGCACTTACCCGAAGGCCGCGGCCGCCGTGAGCGAGACTGCGGCACGCACCGCGATCCCGGAAACGCTGAGCGTTTCGGATGCGCAGCTTTGCTATGCTCCGACCGAGGGCAGGAGCGCTGTTTTGTGTTATGGCTTTGACTGCGCAGGCAGCGGCGGCGAGCGCGTTTTTATCCTTGTCGATGCACAGACCGGGCGGCAGTTTGATATAGAGATACTGTGAAAAATGAGACTGCGCTTTGCAGTCTCATTTCAGTCTGTCGAAAAACTATGCTGCAAAAGAAAGATAATAGAGCAGCAGGGGAGCTCGAGGGGGCAAAGGCCCCACTCGAAATTGGATTAATAGCCATCAAAAACGCCTGATTTATCAGGCTTTTTGACGAGCGTAGCGAGATTTTTCGTGAAAACCTGTTTTCACAAAAAATGTGGCGTTTTTGCAGCGTGCAAAAAAGTCAAAGACTTTTTTGACACGCTGGCACAAAAGCTCTGCCTAAAGGTAGCTACTCATAAAACAGTATCATAACAAACTTGATATAGGGTAGCTGCCATACAGGGACGCACATAGAAGTAGTACATGTTTGTGAATTTTCATGTGCTACTTCTATTTTTTTCGACAATATAACATTTTTGTGGTATTATTATTCATAGAATACCTAATGAGGAGGGGCGTTGATGTTTAATCTTAGTTTGACCGCTTGCAGTTTCCATTTGCGAAAAACCAATTCAAGAGGGAACACAAAAATCTTTAATTTAAATATGCCTCTTACTTTACAAAAAGAAGATGGAACAGAATGTTACTTTCAGGATTTATCAGAAATATTCGTTCAATTTTTTAAGACCCATGAGAGTCTTGTAAAAGATGATAATAAACAACAATCGTTTAGATGTGAATATAATGAAGATAATATATTAGAAAACGATGACTTCCGCATGTTCTACACAAGAATTTATTCGGGCGTATATGGTAGTTCGTCTGATATTATTGATGGAAACACTCAAAAAGTCAAATATAAAAAGAAATCATCCGATATAGACACAAGACCATTTTATTTAATGGTTGTTTTTCCAAAAGACAGCGAGCGTGTAGTAGTCCAAAAGGGATTGTTTATCTTTCAAAATGTCGGCCAATTTGGTGTAAAAACGATAACTACTACTTTAATGCAGCAGTTTTTCTCAAATGGATTTCATATCACACTTAAATGCAACACTATCTCGCCCGATTTATTTGTTAAAAAAATAATACGACAAGACAATATAAAAAAGTTAGTGATGGTTAAAAATATTAAATCAAGTGATAACTCGGATAATGTACGTAAAGGATATGGCTCAGAGATTCGCGAAATTGGTAATTTGTACTTTACTGAAAAAATGTGGAGCCGTATGATGGATAAAATTCGATATGTGGCAGGTGGCCGCTATAATTTGTTCGAATTTGAACAGATAGAATATGACAACTTAAAGGTTGTAGTTGATATTGGTGGACGTACTCGAAAAATAAACCTACATAATCTTGAAAACCTTAGTATTATAGAAGCTATACCAGATGAAATAAAAATGGCTGACGGTCACCCTAATTTGACAATGCTCATTGAGCATTTTACAAAAGTAGCAACAGAATATTTAGAGGAAATGGTGCTGCATATCGGTTAAACAGGAGGGGGAGTTTGTGAATAATGCATCTATAATTTTATTTATAGTTGGAACGGTTGTTTTGATTTTTAGTTTTTCCTTGAAAATGAGCAATTTTCTTGATGTGCGCTCAATATTCCTTGAACACTTTAGCGTGTTTAAAGGGAATCCACTGCAACTTGTAAGTATTTTTATTGTTCCCGTTTTATTTTCTATCGGTATCTTAAATATACGTTGCGTAGATAGTGAAATATTGAATAATCTTAATATTATTTTATCAATTCTTATAGCTATGTTTTTTTCTACACTTAGCATTTTGTGCGCATTTGCAGATAAAGATAATAAAAATTCAAAATATAAGCAACTTTTAAAAGAGACGTTTAATGCAACGATTTTTGAAGCACTCGTCTGCTTGCTATTACTTTTCATTTCATTTGTTACATTATTTATTGGAGAATTTAAGCAATCGCTGTATTTGCAAATAATTAGTGGAAGTATTTACTATTTAGCAATTGTAGCTGTACTCAATATCTTGGTGATTATAAAACGGCTTAAAGTTCTATTTGAAAACAAATAAACAATGATGATGTTACGCAGTAGAACACCATTTTGAGGGGTACAAGTATAAAACCCTTACCTATCCTCATTATGCCTTTACAAGGCCGCATGAATACAGGTTTTTTCAACCCCTATTGCGTGACAGCGAACCCCATAATTTGGAGAGGGCGCAAGCGGTCTATCCGTTTGCGCCCTCTTGATTACCCAATAGCAAAGACGGAAACAACCGTCAAGGACGCGAAGCGCGAAGTTTATCCTTGACGGCTGTTTTTGGCTTTGCTACTTGCGCAGCGGCTGATACTCCAATCGAAACTTGATAACAGCTATAAGCAGCTTGGCGTTCAATCGCTCTTTCATATTGGCGTTCCCTCCGCTTAGTCTGCCTATGTAGGCTCTGTGCCTTTCCTGCACCGCAAGGAGCGCGGCGGTATCGCCTGTGATTGCTCTTTCAATCACTTCATAGGGAACAAGGTTGTATTTGTTATTCTTCCTCATTCATCTTCTCCATTTCTGTTCGCAACTGTTTCAAAGCTGCGTTTTTCTGATAATTGACCGTTGTGCGCGGTTTTCCCAATAACGCCCCAATCTGCTTATCTCTTAATTGCAGAAAATAGCGCATAAGGATAATTTCTCGCCAACCTTCCGACAAACACAACAAGGCTTTGGCTAACTTCTCGCTGTCAACAATAACCGTCTGTCCGTTGACTTCAAAGGCAGTCGGCTTATCCTGCAAGACAAAGTATTTATCTGTGCTGTGCGGCGCAAAAGAAGTATTCTCTTGCAAGTATTCAAAGGATATTTCGCGCTGCGTTCTGCGTTTCCTTTCCCTGTAATAATTACAGGCTTCATTGTGCAATACGGCTTTGCAAAATGCGTGAAACCTGCGTTTGATACTTTCCCTGTATTCTGTGGATAACATCATATTCACCCCCTTTCCGTTTGGAGTGGGGGCTATAACAAAAAACGCCCGTGCAGCGTAAAACTGAACAGGCGGCTATGCTATATGATGTAGTGGAGTACACATGATGATTTGTGAGTTCATACTCATGGTCGGAATACCCCGTAGGCAGAAATGGGCTTTTTTTAATAGGCTACTGATTAGAAAACAGTGTTGATATAAAACGGACATGACGATACCTCCTCGATACCGCCATATCCTAAAAAAGGCAACTTTATCACGCCCCTCGCAAATCCAATTTTTCAAAAGGAAAACGGCGGCTTTGATTGTTATTTCAAAACCGCCGTTAGGCTACTTTATTATTTTGGGCGCATAGTTATCCTGCCGCCACAACAACGGTTTTTTTATTTACTGTTATGACGGCATTATACTAAATATGATTTGGTTTAGTAGATTTCGTACTACTTCACTGAAAATCTCAAAATAGTCTTGAGTTTGCTTTTTTCCACTCTGTTGGCGTTATTCAGATAGATTTCCCGGTGATAACTCTCGTCACGCTTCAAGCCGTTTTTCACTGCAAGCTGCGCCATTTTTTCAAAAGAGGCAGGTTCATCATCAAATGCCCCGATATGCAGGATTTCAATACATTTTCCGTCCTGCATGGTGTCAAAGCGGATATTCTCATACAATGGATTGGGCTTTTTCTTTTTCACGATTTCTAATGCCGCACATACCATGCTCTCGGTAATAAAATCCGGCTGCCGTATCATAATGGTGTATTCCAGTTCTTCCTTTACAAGTTCGTCACTTTGTACTTGTTTCCATATTCCCTCTAAAGGATATACAGCAAAATCGTGTATGCCTAAAGTAGTATCGCCTTTCGTCGCGGCGGATTTATACCCCATTTTTATGGCGTAAGCCAATGCGTACAGCGCAGCTACTCTGTTTGAAAAATCCTCATCGTTTGGATTTCCCTTTCCGTCTATCATGATATAGCTCTGCATAGGTACAGTAATCAAGGCGGGCATTGGTTTTGCCCCATATAAATTTTTCTCCTGCTTTTTCCATTCGTATTTCATCAATATGCACCTCATGTTTTTAAGCAAATTATACAACGTATAACTTGCAACCTAATGTCAGGTTACATATTTTTTCTGCATGGCAGCTAATTTTTCTCTCACTCGTCCTCGGATAATTTCCGGTTCAAGGAGTTCCACATAATCAGCAAAGGAAAACAAATAACTGTATAGCGCATCATTACTGGGTAAGTTTGTCTGAACATAGAGATTGCCTTGTTCATCCTCTGTGACCTCATTTGCAAATTCATCATATACACGAAAAGCCATTCTCTTATCAAACTTTAATTTTACGGCTATGGTATTTTCAATATTCATTAACTTTCCGACCGAGTATGTTGACGGAAGCTCACGGGTATAAACATCCGGTTGTATTTCCATATCTTTTATCCGCGTCAATTTGAAAAAACGGTAGTCATTACGCATAAGGCAGAAGCCATACAAATACCAATCTTTACTCTTAAATACCAATCTCAACGGCTCAACCCGCCGCTGTGTACTTTCTCTATTACTGCCAAAATACTGAAATGAAATGACGTTGCGGCTAAAAATGGCACTCTTGATTAGATTAAAAATATCTTGCCCCGGATTATTTTTTACCCAATTGGAAAAATCCACTTCAATCCAGTTCGTGTTTTTTGATTGAAACAGGCTCCCCAATTTTCTAAGCAGTTCGTCAGCGTTATTTTGTTCTGTCGCTATCATGCCTTGTAAAGCCATCAAAATCTGTTCTTTTTCCCTCGTTGATAATAGAGTTTTATCCAAGACAAAGTTATCAAGCAACGTAATACCGCCGCCTTTGCCTTGCGTTGCATAAATAGGAATACCCATACTACTGATTATATCTATATCCCGATAAATTGTCCTTACAGACACCTCAAACTTTTCTGCGAGTTCGGGTGCAGTCGATTTTCCTTTATCCAAAAGATAATATACAATCCGAAACAATCTACTTTCCTGCATTTTCATCACCTCTGCTTTTCATTGTATCGCATATAACATGACAAGTAAATGACAAGTTAAAGCCAATGTTGCAGCCATTCTGTGTTGCAATATTTTTTTATCCAAAATCGATGTTCCGTTTGGCATTTTTCGATTTTCCCCGTATTAAGAAGTGAGAGAACTTTTTTAAAAATCTTCTCTGAAACTTCGTCAAAATCGCCCCCTGCGGTGTTGTAGGTAGTGAAAGGAGAAATGCGAATGGAGAATAGGAAAAGGAATGTACAAATCATTGTACGAGTAACAGAGGAAGAACGGGCGTTGATTGAAAAAAAGATGAAGCAAATACCGACGATAAATCTATCTGCTTACTCTCGAAAAATGCTTATCGACGGGTACATTATTGTTTTAGATTTGCAAGAGGTCAAAGCGCATACGGCGCAGCTTCAGAAAATCGGTGTAAACGTCAATCAGATTGCAAGGCGTATCAATGAAACAGCGCACATTTACACCGACGATATGGACGAGATAAAGCGGCTCATGAAAGAAGTGTGGCGATTGGAGCGTCGGCTGCTTCTGCAATTCAAGAGGCTTACAAAATGAGGGTTTGGGATACTTCCCAACAAGCGTTTTGCAGGGCAAAATACGGAACAGGCTATCCGGTTCCTATGCTTGCTACGAAACTTTATCCCTTACTACCTACAACACCGGGAACGGCAAATTTGACGAACTTTCCCAAAAGAAAAACGCCGCAATCCTGCGACGCTTCAATCACTTTATGCAGACAAAAACGAGGGAACTTTATTCCCCCGTCCTGTCATTGTTGGCTTCCTCTATGCCTTTTGCAGTAGCAGACATGATTTTTAAGTCTGTTTCGCTCATTGTGTCAAGCATGGTATCGAGCTGACGGCGGCGTGTGGACTTCTCTTGTTCCCGTTCCGAGAAAAAGAACTGGTCTACTGATACGTCAAGCAGGGTTACAAGCTCATATAAAATCTGTAAACTTGGGTGCTGCCCGCTGTTTTCAATGGACGCGATATACCGGGGCGCAATATTCAGTGTGTCGGCTAACTGATTGCGTGATATTCCCTTTGCTTTTCTTGCTGCTTTAATGGCTTGCCCGAAAGCCTTAAAATCATACTTCACTTTATCCTGCTTCATATTTTTCACCCTATTACATTTTACTGTTCCTCTTTTCTTTGAGATATGATTACACATATCATAGTATTGATGGTAATAGAGCATAAAACATGCAGAGTAAGGTTGCTACAACTCATATTGCCATATATAATATCTAATGACATCGAAAATTAAAGAAATTGATTAGAAATAGATTTTTGTTTGATAATCTTAAATCAGATATTCACAATGGAGGCATATTTATGGCGCAGAGTATTTTAATTGTAGACGATGAAAAAGAAATTGTATCAATGCTGTATTGCTATTTCAGCAAACTTGGATATACGGTATATACTGCAACAGCAGGAAATGCTGCATTAAAAGAAGTAGAAAAAAAACCTGACATTATTTTGTTAGACGTTAATATGCCAGATATTGATGGATTTACTGTTTGTGAAAGAATACGGGATTATGTTTCATGCCCTATAATTTTTTTAACAGCACGCATTGAAGATAGTGATAAAATAAAAGGATTTTCTATTGGCGCAGACGACTATGTAATAAAACCATTTTCTGTTGATGAATTAGAAGCTCGCATTGCAGCACATCTTCGCAGAGAAAAAAGACACAATACATCTTCAAAGGTGCAATTTGATGAAGATATGGTTATAGATTATTCCTCACGTATTGTGTTTTATCATAATAAGGATATGGCTTTTACCAAAAAGGAATTTGATATAATATCTTTCCTTTCACAAAACAAAGGAATTGTTTTTGACCGGGAAACTATTTATGAAAAAGTTTGGGGATTAGACGGCATTGGTGATAATACAGTTGTTACAGAACATATCAGACGTATTAGGGCAAAATTTTTATCTTTAGGCGATAGACCTTACATTGAAACTGTTTGGGGGTGCGGATATAAATGGAAAAATTAAAGAGAAGCAGATGGTTCAATCGGTTAAATAGCATGAGTATTAGGATGTCCTTTGTTCTTTATGCTTTGTTTTCGTTGTTGATTGGAATAATTATTTGTATACTTTTAATTTCAATGGTTGACAAATACAGAATAAATTTGAACTATAAGTATGAAAATATGTCAACAAGGTATGATATACCGGAAAATGGTTCATTTACCGCCGCTTATAGTAATGACCAAACAAAATACACAATATTTGATACGAAAGGAAACGAGATATGCAAGTTCAATGTTGATTATCAAAAAGAACGCCCAGTACACGAATATGTCTATCCGAACCATGTTTCATATATCGAAGTTTCACCTAATTTTACAAACCGGGATAGGCTTATTGACAGTGTTTTAGGTTCATTAAATGTTGCAATTATTCCTATCGTATTATCTATTAATATGATATGTTGTGTAACATTTTTTTATAAAAAAAAAATATCGAAACCTATTAAGCTATTAACTAATGCGTATCATAAAATTGAAGCAAATGACTTAGATTTTACGTTATCATATCCATTAAATGATGAAATGGGAAAACTCTGTCATGCCTTTGAAAAAATGAAAGACTGTTTGGCGAAAAATAATGAAACTATGTTTCGACAATTTGCTGAACAGCGCCGTCTAAACGCTGCTTTTTCACATGACTTACGCACTCCTTTGACTTTACTAAAGGGTCATGCTACTATGCTGCTTTCCTTTATTCCCAAAGGCTTAGTATCACAAGAAGAAATATTAGATGAAATATCAGTAATGTCAAAAAATGTTTCACGTCTTGAAAAATATGTAAATGCTATGACGAACTTATATAGGTTAGAGGATATTGATATTCCACGGCAACAGATTACATTTCATGCACTTATTGATAATTTTAATAACACAGCAGAAGCACTTTGTTATGACAAACATTTTTCAATTACTACAAGCGGTGATAATATAACCTTGTTTATCAATTTAAATACAGTCATGCAGATTTATGAAAATTTACTCTCTAATAGTATTAGATACGCAAAAAGTGATATTGCTATTAGCGCAGTAATAGAGAATAATAATTTAGTTATATCTGTTTCAGATGATGGTTGCGGGTTTAAAAATATTGATATTGAAAAAGCGACATTACCATTTTATAAATCATCGAAAGATATATCTACTGAACATTTGGGATTAGGGCTGAATATTAGTAAGATTTTAAGTGAAAGACATGGCGGAAATATCCAAATTGCTAATAATGAAGCAGGGGGAGCATGTGTTACAGTAAAAATAAATTGCAATGAAAGTTGATTGAAAATAGACATTTTATTGCTATTATAAATTTAAAAGAAAGGAGATAAGGACAAATGAAAAAAATAATATGTATGTTTCTAAACTTATCGTTATTGGTGTGTATTGTTGGGTGCAGTCAAGCAAAGGACAGTGATAACCATGTAGTACAAGATTATTCCGAAGAATATGAGGTTTCTCCTTATGGAAGTGAAGAAGCACTTGACACTTTGGGTGATTTAAAGATTTCAATGAGTACAGAAAAGGATTTAGATTTGAAGCACCTTTCATTTCTAATAGAAAATACTTCTGATAAAGAATACCGATATTCACCAAATTATTTTGAAATAGAAGCTGAACAATCCGGCACTTGGTATCAACTTAAACAGCTTGATGACCCCTCAAAGAGCAATGAAAAGGATTGTTTTATTAATCCTAACGAACGATTAACATTAGAAATTGATGTTAAAAGTTTTTATGGAGAATTGCCTGCTGGACACTATCGTTTGATTAAACAATTTGCGTTCTTTGAAAGTGAAAGAGATTGGGATTACGATACATATAATTTATCTTGCGAATTTACGATAAGGTAAAAATTCTCTACTTCATAAGCATGAAATAAAAAAAACCGCTTATGAAGTAGAAAGTTCGACTCAGAACTTTTGAAAAGATAGCCAAAAATTACTTTGTGATTTCAGAATAAACATCATGGACTTTTCGCACATGTTTTCTTTTTTCTACATCTCTTCGTTTATGATAACACTCTTTATACCTGAGACACTGTTAAGTGCGTTCAGTATACCCGTTACCGCCATGTTGCTATTTTCTTCTGATACACCGCCAAGGTCAAGGTATATCATTATCTGGTCTTCACCCTTATATATATCAATATACCCCATATAGTTTTCTTCATCACCATTTTGTGAAGAATAACCCGACATCACCTGCTGGATCTCTTCAGCTTTCTCATCTGTCACACCGCCGTCAAAATACACACTATATAAAAAGCTCTCTCCGTCAAATCCTGCAACATGTGCCTCGTAGTTCAGGTCAAGCTGATCTATCCCCAATATACTGTCAAAGTCGAATTCTCCGTCTTCTCCAAATCCATATTCTCCATAATTTTCTGCCATAGCATCATCCATATTATCTGCCATTTCACTATTCCCCCTCTATCTCATTTTCTTTCTCTGCAACCTCCGTCTCATCCTGTTCTTCCGCTGCAGCATCCTCAGGACTTCTCTCAAACCTCGCATATCCGCTGTCATATTTCAGATAAATGACATTCTTCTCAGTTGTGCTGATATATATTTCCTGTCCAGCTTCAAGATCCACGCCTGCTGCCGCAAAATTCTCTGCAGGATAGTCTTTGCTGTCGACCTTTTTTATCGTTCCCGCGATCTCGTATCCTTCCGGCAATTTCTCATCTCTTCCGGTTGCATTGTAATAATAGATATACCCATCATACATAACCTGTGGCTGCTCTATCATTCCGCTTTCCACACCGGTCGAGGTCTCCACGCCATTTGTTCCTGAAACATTTCCCTCAGAACTACCGCAGGCAGTACATGCCATAATCGAAAGCGCCGCAACACATATAAATATTTCTTTTCGTATCCCCATACAATTTTCCCCTTTTTAATACTTATTTATGGATGTTATTGTAAACCAGCTAACTGTATGTCCATATTAACATGGCTTTCCCAGCTCTGCAACATACATATTATTAAAGTTGTCACCATATGCTCACTTCCGTCCATCCATTTCCTCATCCCGGACATATCTCGCATTGAACTCCATATTGATCTCACGGAGCTCCTTCTTCCCATCAATATAATCCTGGTACATCTCTGTGATACCGCACATGCATCCATCGCAGTAAGCATCTATATTTCCCAAAGAATCGGCAACTATCTGCTCTCGTTCTTCCCTAGTTGTGTCCTTTATAAGAAAACCTGCCATCGTCAAAAGCCTCCTCTTACAATTCTCATAAAAACAATTAAAACCGTTTTTATACACAAGTACATGTCAAAAAAACAGGCACTTGTAGTTCTTGATACATAAGATATGAAACATATATACAAACGATAATGAAAGTGACTGATCTTCAGCGCTTACTGCTGCTGCGAAGACCGCACCGCTCTTATCGCGGTTTTCGCAGCATGCAAATGTAAGCAAGCTGAAGTGAAGGTAACTGAATGTGTTTGTATATATGTTTTCATATCCATATCTCGAACTACAAGTGCCGTCCGGCCTTTTTACTGTCTAACCTTAATGTGAACCTCACGGAGCTGCTGCTCTGTAACCTCGCCAGGTGCTCCACACATAAGATCCTGTGCATTTCCATTCATTGGGAATGGGATGACCTCTCTGATGTTCTCCTCATTTCTAAGGAGCATGATCATTCTGTCCACACCAGGAGCCATACCTGCATGAGGTGGTGCTCCGAACTGGAATGCATTGTAGAGTGCTCCGAACTTCTCCTTCAAATCATCCTCTGTGTATCCTGCGATCTCAAATGCCTTGACCATGATCTTCATGTCATGGTTTCTTACAGCGCCTGATGAAAGCTCGATACCGTTGCAGACGATGTCGTACTGGTAAGCCAGGATATCAAGTGGATCCTTCTCATTTAACGCCTCAAGTCCGCCCTGTGGCATTGAGAACGGATTGTGTGTGAAGATGATCTTCTTGCTCTCCTTGTCGTACTCGTACATTGGGAAGTCATTTATATAGCAGAAACGGAATGCGTTCTTCTCGTTGAGGTCAAGTCTGTTGCCAAGCTCAACTCTGATCTGTCCTGCAAATGACGCTGCAATCTCAGGCGTATCTGCGATGAAGAAGATAGTATCTCCAGCCGTAAGGCCTGCAAGCTCTGCGATCTCACCCTTCATATCATCAGGAATGAACTTGTCGATAGGTCCCTTGTATGACATATCATCAAGAATCTCCAGATATCCAAGACCGCCCATGCCGATGCTCTGTGCAAACTTGAGCATCTTCTCATGCTGTCCCTTTGAAAGTTTCTTGTGTACATTGATGGCACGCACTGTCTTGCCATGGAATGGCTTGAATGTACATCTTTGGAAGAAATCTGTGAGATCTATTATTCTGAGTGGGTTTCTGAGGTCAGGCTTATCTGTACCGAACTCAAGCATAGCCTGCTTGTAGCTGATGATAGGATATGGAGCCTGTGTAACCACTGCGCCCTCAGGTGCAAACTTCTCAAATGTTGCTGAGAGGACTTCCTCTCCAACCTTGAATACGTCCTCCTGTGTTGCAAAGCTCATCTCAAAGTCAAGCTGGTAGAACTCACCAGGTGAACGGTCTGCTCTTGCATCCTCATCTCTGAAACAAGGAGCTATCTGGAAGTACTTATCAAATCCTGATACCATGAGGAGCTGCTTGTACTGCTGAGGTGCCTGTGGAAGTGCATAGAACTTGCCTTTGAACTTTCTTGATGGCACGATGTAATCTCTTGCGCCCTCAGGTGATGAAGCGCAGAGGATAGGTGTCTGGATCTCAAGGAATCCCATCTCAGTCATCTTCTGACGAAGGTAGCTGATGACCTGACTTCTGAATATCATGTTGTCCTTAACCTTTTTGTTTCTAAGGTCAAGATATCTGTACTTGAGTCTCACATCCTCACGTGTCTCCTTGGATGTCTGAATCTCAAATGGAATCTGCTTATATACCTTACCAAGTATCTCTACGGTCTTCGCCTCAAGCTCGATAGTACCTGTAGGGATCTTTGGGTTGTATGTCTCCTCATCTCTGTGCTCAACGATACCCTCGATGGATACACAGTCCTCCTTTGTTATTCCGTCAAGAAGTGATGTGTCTCTCATTACCACCTGGAGCACTCCATACATATCACGCAGATCGATAAATGATACTCCACCATGGTCACGGATATTCTCTACCCATCCGGCAACCTTAAGTGTCTGTCCCACATCGCCCTCAGTGATCTCGTTCATTGTTCTGTTACGATAAATGTTCTCGATTGTCATCTGTTCTCTCCTTTTCTTTACTATTTGCCTGTGGCTTTATATCCACATCGACTTTTTCAGGATTACGCACCGGCTATTATTTTTCTTGCAAATAGAAAAAGCTTATGTTCATCCTGAATCAGATGCACATATACATATGCAAATATTCAGGACGAACATAAGCTCTCTCAAATTCCATGTCGGTTACTTGTCTGCTCTAATGTCCGCGGTACCACCTGATTTACTGTTCTGCGATCTTATAAATACATCATCGCACCCCAGTCCCTCTCAGTCACCTTGTTCATGACCTCTCTGCGTATCGTGCAGCTACGGCTCCCCTACTCGACATATAACACGCATCCCGCTATGGGCTATGTCTTTCAGCTTGCGGCTGGTAAAGTGTTATTCACATATATTCACTCCGCCGGACTCCCACCACCACCGGCTCTCTGTGGGCGATAATCTATGCTACTTCTCTTCGTCATTGCCTTCTATATGGCGTCAGCAAATATCTAACGCCACATTATTATATTCTAGTGATTCAGGTTCTGTCAACTATATTTATGTATATTCCCATCATCATCCTACAATCTCTGCACCAAACGGCATGAGCGCCAGCTTCGCAATCTTAAAGAACTGAAGCCCAAACGGAATACCGATTATCGTTATGCAAAGCAGCAGCCCAAAACAGGCGTTCTCTATCGCCATAGGTATGCCACAGCAGAGCAGCCATATGATATTCGCTATCAGTGAGCCAACACCACCTCCATACACGATCTCCTTTCCAAATGGGAAGAATGCAAGTCCCGCAAATTTAAAGCACTGCATCCCAAGTGGAATTCCTATTATCGTTATACAGCATAGCACCCCGCTTGCCACCCATGAAATTCCGCTCAGTATTCCGCCACATAAAAACCATATACAATTTCCAAGACATCCCATGATATCATCTCCTATCTGCACAGTGCAGCCAGCACCCTGACTGCCGCCTCATACTCACCATTATCTCTCGTCTTCCGAATCTTCTTAAGAGCCCTCTCAGCTCCTTCCATATCAACGAACAGCCTCGACCAGTAAGCCCACAGCTCCTTCATCTTGAACATCGTGTTACCCCTGCCCACATCCGACTCACAATAATTATTGTACAGCTCATCATGGAATGTAAAGAATCTGTTCCAGTCATATGCCCTGCCAGTAGCAGTGCTCTTTATCCGCTCTGCAAGACAAGGGTCAGCGATCATTCCCCTGCCTATCATAACCTTCATTATATCAGGGTAATTACCGATGAACCTCTCATAATCCGCCACACTGTTTATATCTCCGTTGTAGCACACTGTATCTGTTCTTCCATACGCAGCCACACCTTCGGCAAACACTTCCATGTTTGGCGTATTCTTATAGAAGTCCGTCTGTACACGCGGATGTATTATAAGTTCACTCACAGGATACTTCTTATATATATCTATTATATCCTCAAACTCCGCAGAACTGTCTCTTCCTATTCTGGTCTTTATAGACACATCCATCACACCAGCGGCAAACACTTCATACAAGAAATTGTCAAGTCTCTCTGTATCATACAGCAGACCCGAACCTTTATACTTTGTTACTACAGTCTTTGATGGACATCCAAGGTTGATATTCACCTCACCGTATCCAAGTTTCTTTAAAAACTTTGCCGCCTTCACAAATCCCTCACCGCTGTTGGTCAGAAGCTGCGGCACCACATTTATCCCCTGATTGTTTTCCGGCAGCACATCCCTTAACTCTCTGTTTCTGAGTGGTCGTCCTTTCGCCGGGGCAATGAACGGCATAAAGTATTTGTCAACGCCGCCAAAATATTTGTGGTGTGCATTCCTGTATATATATCCTGTTATCCCCTCCATCGGGGCAAGATATATCAAACCATCCCTGTTGTTCATACATCATTCTCCCATTAAACTCGGTATAAGTATCCTGCAAACGACATTCCATACGAAAAAAATATAGAGACATTCATCACTCACATGACAAATGCCTCTACATTATAAACTATATTGTTCTATTTGAACAGATTCGTAACAAACTGTACAAAGTCGATTCCAAATGACTGGAGGAGTAACAACGCAAGCAATATTGGTGCCACAAACTTTACCATGACAATATAGAGTTTCTTTCTTCCAAACTTCTCGCCATTTCTTGTAACCTCGTCTATAACCGTCTTAGGCTTTACTACCCAGCCGATAAGTATACATGACAGGATAGCCACAAGCGGCATGAAGATGTTGTTACTCAGGTAATCCATCACATCTAGGATCTGGGCTGTAGCTCCATTTGGAAGCTTGAGCTCAAAGTACCATATGTTGTAACCGAAACATACGACCAACATTCCGACAACCGCATATACAGTTGTTATGACCGCACTCTTCTTTCTCGTGAGATGGAACTTATCCATAAGTCCTGACACTATCGCTTCCATGACCGATACTGAGGATGTGATCGCCGCAAATGTAACCATGATGAAGAACAGGGCTCCGATGACTGTTCCGACCTTACCCATGGCGTTGAATACCTTTGGCAGTGATATAAACATAAGTCCAGGGCCCGCTGACATACCTTCCGTTCCAGAGAACACATACACCGCAGGGACTATCATCAGACCAGCAAGAAATGCCACAGCCGTGTCAAATATCTCTATCTGATTGATCGACTTCATAAGGTTAACATCATTCTTAACATATGAGCCATATGCAACCATGATACCCATGGCGACACTTATCGAGAAGAATAGCTGTCCCATGGCATCCATGACAACCATGAAGATATCCCTGAATGTCATTCCCTTAAAATCAGGAATCAAATATACCTTCAGTCCATCAAATCCTGTTCTGATCGTACCATCATCACCAGTATGCTTGATCGTCAATGAGTAGATTGAAATTCCAATTATAAGAAGTACCAATATTGGCATGAGCACCTTGCTAAACTTCTCTATTCCCTTTTCAACACCACAGAATACGACAACGCCTGTGGCCGTAAGGAATATAAGTGCAAATACTATAGGCGCAGTCTGGGCTGTTATAAAACCGGTGAAATAACCATCACCAGTGGCAGCCTCTGTCTGACCTGTAAAATATGCTGTCATATACTTCAGAACCCATCCTCCGATAGTACAGTAATATGGAAGGATTATGACCGGTACGATCCATGCCAGACCGCCAAGCCATTTCCACTTCTTATGTATAAGACCATAAGCTGTGAGCGGTCCCTGCTGAGTCTTTCTTCCTATTGCAATATCTGTTGTGAGCAGTGTGAATCCAAATGTAAGTGCAAGTATTATATACACAAGTATAAACACACCACCGTTGTCCTTTGCCGCAAGATATGGGAATCTCCATATATTTCCAAGTCCTACCGCGCTTCCCGCTGCTGCCATAACAAAGCCCAGCGTCCCCGTAAAATTACTTCTTTCCTTCTTATTCATAATCTCCCTTTCTGTTTTTGCTTTTATTTTTTGCTGCCCAGTCCCCTGTCTGAACAGTTACTTTTTCTTTTAGCCTTCAGCTTTGCCGATGCCGCAAAATATGCACGGCATCTAGCAGGATAATTTCTGAATGCGCCATATATATTATATAAATAAAAACCATATGTCAAGAATTTACCGGCAGGTCCGATCTTGTCCTTCAGTGTCTTCGGATATCTTCTTCCGCCAACCTCAGGATGATTTCCGTCATTTATATAATTTATCAGGTCATCCTCAGTGCATATATTCTCTGGCAGATATGTTCCCGCCAGCCCTACACAATTCTCCTTATGGGCATCACTTCCACCGAAAACCGGTATGTCATAATAAGCTGCCAGCCTTCTAGCCATCTTATTCCTCTTGTCCGACTCACAGCAATTATAACCCTCTATAAAATCAAAGTGCTGTGCATACAGCCGATGCTCGATCATTCCCAGCCTTCTCGTACTGCCAAAGCTCATGAACTTTTCTCCAAACGGATGTGCCGGACCTATTATCCCACCACACTCATGCACAAGCCATATTACTCTGATAAGTGCCATTCCTCTATGCTCAAACAGTTCATAAACTTCCTCAGGCGTATCAGATGGCAATACTATAAGAAAATGTCCATAGTCAAATGTATCGTATTCTATTCCTCTCAGGACAATAAAATCCTTAACTTTTTCCTTCTGACTCAAGTATGCCCTGAAGCCATTATATGAATCGTGATCAGTGACAAGCATCCCATGAAATCCACGCTGCTTTAACAACTGAGTATAATCAACTATCTTTACTTTTGCATCAGGCGAACCCTCAGCTGTATGACAATGCATATCAAATCTCACTTTATGTGTATATCCACCCATGTAACCATCTCCTCTGATCGTAGCCAAAGACACGCCATTAATATTCTGCCCCGCTGCCGAGCCATTTTATCTGTGAAAACGGATAATATATAAATTCAGCCTTGGCAAGTATCTTCTCCCGCTTTACATATGTATTTGTCCAGAATCTGGAATCAGCTGAATTGGTTCTGTTATCCCCGAGCATAAGATAACAGTCCTCCGGAACATCATAGACTTCCCTAGATCCAGAATCCGTGTACATGCCTTCGCTCAGATAGTCCTCCTTCAGTGGAGTATCACTGCCATTTATATACACCTTTCCATCCTTTATCTCAACCTTATCACCAGGAAGCCCAATTATTCTCTTGATGTATATCTCATTCTCATCATCCGGCCACCTGAATATCGCTATATCACCACGTTCCGGATCAGAAAACTTATATGTAAGCCTGCTGCCTATGATATTGTCGTCAAGCTGTATAGTCTCAAGCATAGATCCCGTTGGTACGTTGCAATTCAGTATCACAAAATGCCCGATCAGGAATGCCAATACTGCTGCTATCACAACTGTGACTATACAATCAAGTACCTCACTTTTATAGTCACGTTTTATATTGCTTTTCTCCAGCCTCATCTGATGCCATACAGCACCGCCGTGCTGCGAATCGCACATCCCCTCATCCACAAATCCAAACTGTGCATAAAAAGGAATCATGTTCTCCTTACATGTCAATACAACTCCATCCAGCTTGCATCTTGCAGCCTCCTGAACAACCTCGTGCATCACCTTTGATGCATAACCATTATGCTGATACTCAGGAAGTGTTGACACGCCAAATATCATTAACCAACTTCCTTTTTTATCATATAACTCTTCTCCGGCATACATGGCATCACACAAATCTCTTTCATTAGTAGTCATGCCATTTATGCCGGCAATTATTCTTCCACTTTTTTTCAGCACCCAAAAAGTCTCTCTGTGCGTTTTTAATCTCCGCTCTATAGACTCCCTGCTGGCAGCTTCAGCCGCAGGAAATGTCTCATTTTCAAGTATCACGAGCTGTTCAAGGTCCTTTTTACCTGGGTTAGTAACCTTCATAAATGTCTAAACACCTCTTTTCTAAAACACCTATTCTCCATTATCTCACATTAGAATATTGTGTCAAGAAAAAAGGACACATACAAATCAAATTGTAGAGTTACATTAATACCGTAACAAGTCGAAAATGCTTGACAATAGAGAACTGGTAATTGTTTCAAGCGTTTCTCCCCTCGTGAACTTGTTATAACGGCTGTACTGGTAGTGACGTTCCACCACCAGTACAGTAAGTATCAATGATGATTTTATAAAAAGGATGGTGTAATTATGGCAGAGTTATTTAATTTGAATGTTATGAAGACTTCTCAGGAGGAGAGAATCATTAAAGGTCACAATGGTGAGCCTGATTCAAAGTACTATGTAGTGTGTCTTTCAAATGGTCAAAAATCGTTTGAGGTAACGTGTGGAGAAAAGAATCCGCTTGTATCTATTGATGTATTCAGTAAGTGCAAGGTTTCTTTTGATATCGTCGATAAGAAGATAAAGCCTGTTGACGCGCTTCCGCTTGCTCCTTCAATGGCTGGTAAGGGAAGTGATAAATAATGGGTGATGGTTTTTCAATTAATATTAGTGGTCAGGATTTAAAAAAAATATCTGATAGATATTCTCAGCTTAGACTTGAATATGAAAAAAGTAAAGTTGATAAGAGCTCACAGATAATTGATTATCTTCGTGCATATTTGCTGTTAGCTGGTTTTGAAGAGTGTCTTGAGTATGTAGGCATAGATCATGAAATCTTTGAAAATGGTATAGAACCGCTTGAATAAGCGATTATATAAATACTTATGAAAGGGGGGTTGTGCTATGGACTTTGAAGCTGTTACTACTGCTGTAGGTAATGTCGGTACTATTATGGGTACTGTACTTACAACTATATCAGGTAATGCTATGTTGATGGTGTTGCTTGCTGTTCCAGTCGTAGGCGCTGGATGTGTTGTATTCAAGAAGATCGTTAAGGCTGCTAAGGGTTAAGGAGGTGTGAGCCATGAAGTTTGACGCTATAACTACCGCTGTGACAAATGTCGGTAGTGTAATGAGTACAGTTCTTACTACTATTTCAGGTAATGCCTTACTTATGGTTCTGATTGCTGTTCCTGTAGTTGGTGCTGGATGTGTAGTATTTAAGAAGATCGTTAAGGCTGCAAGGGGTTAATGTATCTTCTGTGTGTAGTGATGTTTGGGGTGTTGAACGTGACACCCCTATTTTTATAAGAAAACGGAGAGTATGAAAATGGGATTAAAAAGAATGAATAAAAACAGAATATCATACCATGTCATATGTTTACTTCTGGCGGTGTTTATAATGTTCTGCGCTCTTGCTCCGCGGCTTTCGGTGCGTGCTGCTGAATCCGCTGGCGCTGCATATGATGATTATTTGACATTCCAGGACTCATTTACAAAAGCTAGATATCTTTCATATTATGATCACTCTAACGAGGGTTGGGAAGCTGCACCAACTTCTAAAGTTGATGAATTATCTGTTAAGGATTTATCTAGTACAAAAATAACATATAGTGGAAATTATAGTTATGTATTAAGTACTTACTGGGATAAATGGTTGTCAGATAGTGGTCTTTCTGTATCTGGTCTTGATGTTTATTGTGTTGCTATAGGCGATTCTAACACGTATCAAGATGGTGGGATGTCTACAGGAGTAAAAACATATAGGTCGTTACATGTTTATTATCTTTTTGTACCTAGTGGTACTAAAGTTTGTATGGGACTTGATTCCTCTAATGATTATTCTGTAATAACTCAGAGGGGGTTGAGGTTTTGTTCGTCTTCTCCGTATATGTTTTTCATGGAAAATCTTGTTAACTATAGAGGTAGTGAAAGTCAGTATAGTAAGCAGGTATTTGCAAGGTGTGATGGTTATGATGGTAAATCTGAATCTGGCATATATGGTTCGTATGGTCTCTTTTATAAAGAGAATGATTATTATTTTTGTAGTATTGATATGGGCGGTACAGATAAAGCTAAACCTTTTTGTTTTACAAATATGCCAACTATAAACGGTTGTAATAATGGCTCTTTTGATCCGGCAATTTTAAAAAAATTCATGTCCGGTGATGATACTGCTGCTACAAATGTAGATCCTAGTTATACAAAGAAAAAAGAGGGCTGCGACTCTTTCGGCTGGGATAGTTTCGACTGCTCGTTAACTAAAAATGGTGATGATGGTTATATGTTTAATTCTACTTATACATATGATAGCTACACTAAAATGACAGCTAGTCCTGAAGATTATCAAGTAATGGTACAGTTTACTTTGCGAAGTACTTATACATTAAAAAATTCTGTGATGAATGATGAGTCTTGGAGTACTGAAAGAATGTTTTTTAATATGTCGCCAAACTATCTCAAGTCGTTAAGAATTAATGGAAGTCATATAAAGTTTGCAACTTCTTCGTCTGGTGGTAATGGTGATAGTACGGCTTCTGGTTCATTTGTTGCTGCGGATGTTTTTACAACCGCACTTGAGACTGTGGCGGCGCTTGTTGGTGGTAACGCTGGTGATATTGTAAGTGTTAAATCGTGTGATATTTATTGTACTGTTATGTTGTATAAGCTTGGTGGTAACGCTGGTTATTCTTCTGACGTTCGGACATTTAAGTGGGATTTTGAAACACTTACAAAAACAGATTTATCATCACGTACTAATGTTATTACATCTGGAGATGGTAAAGATAAAAAGGTTGATCAGGTAGTTGGAAATGATGGCGATAAAACTGTAATCAATATCACTGTTAACGGCGGAAGTGGTGGATCTGGCGGCTCTGGCGGTGATGGCGGCAGCGGTGGCACTGGTGGAAGTGGTGGAGCTGGCGGCTCTGGTGGCTCTGGCGGATCTGGTGGCGCTGGTGGTGATGGCGGAGACGGTGGCAGCGGTGGTTCTGGCGGTGGCTCTGGTGTCGGTGTTGATGATGATAATTCAAAATCTTTTTGGAGCATACTTAAAGGGATAGTTGCATTTTTCAAGGCTCTGCTTGACGGTGAAGATGGTCTGTTTCCGGTTATCGCTGCATTCTTTGAATTTATCCCGGCTAGCTTTTGGACTGTAGTTATTGGCGCTGTTGTGATCATTGCAGTGATATCTATATATAGATTACTCAAGAAATCATAAGGGGGTATGAATTGTGATAGGTGCTGTTAAGAGTATAGCTAAGGTTATATTTGATGTGCTTAACTTCAAGTTTAGCGCTGGGGATGTGAGTTTTTCACTGTGGAATATAATTATGACCTTTCTTATATGCGGTTTGGTCGGTATCCTTATTTATTACTTTATCGCTGGTATAGCAAAGGGGGATGACTAAAAAAAAGACTGGATTATTTTCCAGCCTTTTTCCGGTTTTTATTAATTGCAGCTATTGCTATTATCGTTGGAATAGCAATTATTGCAATTATTGCTATACAGAGTCCTGTCCACCATGTCATGTTTTTTATCTCCTTTCAGTTTAATAGGTAAATTATATCATATGTGAAAAATAAGTAAATAACGAGGTGGTTTATATGGATAAAGATCTCAATATGTTGATAATCTCAGCTATCGCCTGTGGCTGTTGTCTAACTAATAGTTATTGGTTTTATAGGCTTGGTAAAAAACATTTGGGTGAAGACTGGTATTTATATTTTGTATTTCTGGCTTTGGGAATACTGTTTCTAGTTATGATCGTTATTCAGTATATTCTATATGTTCGGGGGGTGAATTGAGTATGGATGGTTTTGATATTTTGATTTTAGTTTTGGGAATTGTAACAGGTGTAATTCTATTTGCCTTAGGACTTCCTTTTTATAAAATTGTGATCTATTTTGTAACAATTATGTTTTCAGTTGGTATGCCTATAGCAATAATTTTTGGTATTGCAAAGTGGATAAAAAATTATGACGAGGAGAAGTAAATTGTATGCGTAAAGATAATTATAGTTTCCTTTGATGACTTTATTTTTTGGCTTTTGAGGTGATTTATATGAATAGTTTTGGTGTTTTTTTATATATTCTTTTGTTGGTTTATGTGATTCTTTTTATATCTTTTTGGAGATGAAGGAGGGGTAATTTTTATGTGTAAAGAAAATTGTTCAGAGTGTTTAGAGGATAAAAGTTGTTGTAATGGTATATATCATACCTTAGACGAAGATACATTTCATCGGTTGTTAGAACCATGTGATGAATTTTATGATGTCATAGAATATGGCGATCTTTAAGGAGTTGGTACATATGAGTATTGTGTGTTTAGTGATCTTTATGATTGGCTCTCTTCAGCTCATTAAAGAGTATAGAGAGTTCTGTGAGTTCAAACGTGATGAAGAGTCATTCAATGAGTACAAAAATAAGGAGAGTGAGTATCTTGAGCAAAAGATTAAAGGTGATGATTTTGATTGGTAGCGCGCTGGTGATCGGGTTCAGCCTGTGGAGTATGGCACATATCGGAGTGACGGCACACGCTGCGGAGTACCAGCCGGGACTGATCGGCGCTGTACAGGTAGCAACTCCGGGTGATGCTGAGTATCTCCATAAGGTGCGTAGCCTGACGGACTGCTACAATGCGCTTATGCTTATAGCTATAGAATTTATGTTTTGGATCATGTGGAACATAATCAGGACAGTGTACCGTATACTTTGTGACTTTAAGAAATTTTAGGAGGTAAAAAGATGGACAAGTTTATATTAGAAATATACTCAAACGGTGATCTATACATGATGATGGCGAAAATATTCGCCTGGATGATCATATTGCTATGTATGGCTGTGATCCTCGGAGCGTTTAGGGGGCTGCGCTTATGATAAAAGTATTGTTAATGGTTGGTTTAATCTTTCTTGTGTGTGTATATCTGCCTATAGTTCCATTCACTATAACGCACTTTTACCACATCGTAACCAATGGCGCGGTAGATCTGTACAAGTACATAAAGCATAAAGAGCGTAATCGCTGCAAGGCATACGGCAGGATATATATGATAACGGCATACCGCAACAAGGTGTTCGGCTCTGGTAAGACCTTAGACATGACTATGCTTGCAAGACAGATCTTTAATAAATATGACGGTCTCCCGGTCTGGAATGAGAACAAGCAGGAGTTTGTTACGCAGCATATCCACCTGATCAGCAATGTGGAACTTCTGGACGTGCCTTATACACCGTTCACTACTGCGGAGCAGTTAAAGAACGTGGTACAGGATGAAGATGATGTAACGCTGTTTGTGTTCGATGAGGTAGGTGCTATATGGAACTCTAGGAACTACAAAGACAACATAAGCACGGAGTTGTTAAAGCGTCTTTTGCAGGTGCGAAAGAATAAGATCGGCATTCTCTGCACTGCTCAGCGTTTCAAATTTGTTGATGCGCTGCTTCGTCAGATCACTGGAAGTCTTTATTGTGTTAATAAAACGTGGAGAATACTTTCCGTGCGTGAATATGACGCGGTCAGCTTCGAGAACTGCGACAACATAGACATGATCAAGCCGTTGTCGATCGGCTTCAAGTTTGTGTTCGATAAAGACTATCATGCATATGATACAAGCGCGATCGTTGAAGATCTCAAAAAAGCAGATATGCTTTCAGATTCTGAGATTCTTGCGGCTCAAGGAGTCATTGAACCTAACATTGATTTTGCGACTGGAATAAAGAAACGGTTTAGGAAACGCAAGAGATAACGCGCGCCGCTGGCGGCTTTAGCCCCTGCGCGCGTGCCTGCCAGCCTGTGCCGCAGCTGCCCCCTTTTAATAATGCAAGTTGAGCGTAGCGCAGTGCTCCGCACTGCCTTAACTATAACTATGCCTGTAGTGGCTGCCCTGTCAAGGCTTTAAGGCTTGCCGTGCCTTGACAGGGCAGCCATGAAAGGCTACTTTGTACCGTCTTAGAACGTGTGGAGGTGATACCGTGAAGCTTATTATAAGACTTATCAATAACATAATACTGATGTTCAACAATCTGTGCCGTCTGGCTCTCAATGTGCTGCGTTTTATGAGATAACCTAAAAAAATATTGAGAGTTCCCGGAAGCTTGTTTAATAAAGAAAAATACACAAATTACACCTTTAACAAGTGCGCTTATACGGAGAAATAAGAAGTATATAAAAATAAGGTGTAATGGTGTAATTTTATTATCTCCTATTACTCCAAAACTACGGTAAAATCAATACTTCTAGGCTATGCCGAGGGGGCTTGTCCTCGGCATGGTGTAAAAGGTGTAAAAGGTGTAAAAATACATGAAAACGAGGGAAAAACTATGGAAAACGAAAAAACAGAAAAAAAGAAAAAAGACAGAACTCCTAAAACGTGGAAAACATGCGAGATCATCCAGCAGTTAGAATATATGAATGCTGAAGATGTAGAGTCCGGTCTTGATCATAACGCCATTAAAGATTATGCGTATATCCTGCATGACAAGGATGTCAATGATGACGGCTCTCCAAAGGCTGCACACTGGCATATATATATTAGATTTAAGGACTCAACTCCTACGGATTCAATCTGTAAGTGGTTCGGTATCACATCAAACTATATCGGACGTATTCAAGGGCGGTTTGCTGATGCTCTTGCATATGCGACACATAGAAATGTGCCGGAAAAATATCAGTATCTTGATGAAGAAGTCAAAAGCAACTTTGATTTTGTGAAAGAGCGTGACACGGCACGGAGTAAGGAAGCAGATAAGCAAAGAAAAGCAGAGATTTCTGATCTTATAATCAGTGGTGTGATAAGAGAATACAATTATACCGATTACATAACTATTCAGGAATATGACAGATTCAGGAAGTCAATAGATAATGCTTTTAAGTATCGTTTAGATAAGATCAAGGGAGAAAACAGAGACATGGAAGTTATATATATCTTTGGAGATAGTAGTTGTGGAAAAACCACTTATGCAAAGGAGTTAGCCGCTCAGAATGAATATAGCTGTTATGTATCGTCAGGCGGTGAAGATATGCTTGATGATTACAAAGGGCAAGACTGCGTGATATTGGATGACTTGCGCGCGAATGATATAAATTTCAGTAGCTTGTTAAAGCTGCTGGACAATCACACACAATCAATGGTGCGTGCTAGGTATCATAACAAGTTTTTGGAATGTAAATTAATGATCATAACAACTAGTAAGAGCATGGAAGAACTTTTTCGGGAGCTTCCCGGTTCAGATAATGAGGATATAACGCAGCTTCGCAGGCGCTGCAAGCTCTATATAAAAATGACACCGCTCACGATGAATATTCGCATGTGGCAGCCTGAAAGTCTGAAATATCTATATGTGCAGACTTTAGATAATCCTGTACACGGCAGATATGCAGCACGGGATAAAAGTCTTGATGAAGCAAAAGCTTATGTGAACAATGTTCTGTTCTTTCCTAAAGTTGCCACGGCTAAGACGATTGCTAAAGGTGAGGGTTTCAGAGAATTAACAGACGATGAAGCAGATCTTTTTTCTGATCAGATGAAGCTACCGCTTTAGCTGGAAAATATTACCAGTAAACAAATGACAAATAATACCATAAAATATGTGTCAGGGATGGCACATATTTTTTTGTGATAAAAGAGGGGTAAGCATGAAATATAAACAAATGACATGGAATGACAGGGTTAAAATGGAAACGCTGCTTAATGCCGGACATAACCGGGCATATGTTGCAAAGTTTTTACACTTTTCAAGAGCGACTATAACAAGGGAATACAAAAGAGGTATATATATACATACTAACAGTGACTTAACAGAGTGTGAGAGATACAGTGCAGAAGTGGCACAAAGAAATCATGAGTATATGCAGACATCAAAGGGTAGACCGTTAAAGGTCGGTAATGATATGGAGTTTGTGGAATTTGTAGAAAAAACAATAATAAAAGATGGCTGCTCTCCTGCTGTCGCTCTTGCTCTTGCAAGGCTGCAAGGCTTCAAAACTTCTATCAGTTCAAATACTCTTTATAGATATATCGACAAAGGTCTTTTTCTGGAACTTACAAATAAAAAGCTACCTGTAAAGTCAAAGCGCAAGAAACACCCTAAAAAGGTGAGAGTGCAAAAGCGTGCAAGTGCAGGTGAATCTATCGAAAACAGGAATAAAGATATTTTATCAAGGAATGATTTTGGACACTGGGAGATGGACACGGTTCGCGGTAAACAGGGAGTATCTAAAACATGCTTGCTGGTTCTTACTGAGCGAAAGACCAGGAACGAGGTCATCCGTAAGATGCCGGACGGAAAAGCGCGGTCTGTGGTTTCTGAACTTGATAAGCTTGAAAAAAGACTTGGCGGACTCTTTCAGAAGCTTTTCAAAACCATCACGGTTGATAATGGTGTTGAGTTTGCGGACTATGCAGGCATGAAGCGTTCACTGCTCCATCCTGGTACGGACAGAACAAAGATTTATTACTGCCACCCATATAGCAGTTATGAACGTGGCAGCAACGAGAACGCGAACAAGTTAATCAGGCGACACATACCAAAGGGTAAAAATACAGACAGATACAGCCATCAGCAGATAAGGTATATACAAGACTGGATAAACAACTATCCGCGTAAGCTCCACGGCTGGCGGACTGCTGGTGAACTGTTCCGGGCGGAAGTAGCACAGATAACACCACTAACGGTAACTTTGTGAAAATGTGACAATAAAAACATGAAAATAAGCAGTGCAGCGTCTCTGATCAGAGGATGAATCAGGGTATTTTGTTGTGCAAATTAGATAAAAAGCAAGGGCGGTAAAAAGGGAAATACCGCCCTAAACATATGTCTGTGTGTTACTTTATTATTGACAATTTAGCACATACAAATCAAATGTTTCTTAGTAATTGTTCCACCCTATGAAACATCTGCTTTATATATGTCCTTTTATCGTCTATTGTGCAGACGCATGAAAGGCGCTTCGCGCAGCGTCTGCGATATTACTCTACACTGTAGTTTGGTGCTTCTTTTGTAATGTGGATGTCGTGTGGATGGCTCTCCTTGAGTGATGCTGCTGAGATCTTTACGAACTCTGCCTTCTCATGAAGCTCCTCGATATTCTTGGCACCACAGTAACCCATACCTGAACGAAGACCACCTATAAGCTGGAATACTGTATCCTCAAGTGATCCCTTGTATGCAACACGACCTTCAACTCCCTCTGGAACAAGCTTTCTTGCGTTCTCCTGGAAATATCTGTCCTTAGAGCCATTCTCCATAGCTGCTATAGAGCCCATGCCTCTGTATACCTTATACTTACGTCCCTGATAAAGCTCAAAATCACCAGGTGCCTCATCTGTTCCTGCAAACAGACTTCCCATCATACATACATTAGCACCGGCTGCAAGAGCCTTTGTGATGTCTCCTGAATACTTGATTCCGCCATCTGCGATAACTGGGATTCCCGCGTTCATAGCAGCATCATATGCCTGCATGATAGCAGTGATCTGTGGAACACCGATACCAGCAACAACTCTTGTTGTACATATGGAACCCGGTCCGATACCGATCTTAACTGCATCTACACCCATATCTATCATGGCCTGTGCACCAGATCTTGTCGCTACGTTACCTGCGATAACCTGAAGGTCTGGATACTTCTCCTTAACCATCTTGAATGTTCTCAGAACGTTTGCTGAATGTCCATGTGCTGTATCTATAACTATGGCATCAACTTTTGCTGATACAAGCTCTGCAACTCTGTCGAGAATGTTGGCTGTACATCCAACTGCTGCTGCGCAGAGAAGTCTTCCCTGAGCATCATGTGCTGAATATGGATACTTAATCTGTTTCTCTATATCCTTTATTGTGATAAGTCCCTTGAGATGGAAGTCATCATCAACGATAGGGAGTTTCTCCTTACGTGCCTTTCCAAGAATCTCTCTTGCCTCATCAAGTGTGATTCCTTCCTTGGCTGTGACAAGTCCCTCTGATGTCATTGACTCCTTGATCTTCTTGGTGTAATCCTTCTCAAACTTGAGATCACGGTTTGTGATAATACCTACAAGTTTTCCATTCTCTGTGATCGGTACGCCTGAGATCCTGAACTTGCTCATGAGTTCATCTGCATCAGCAAGTGTATGCTCTGGAGATAAATAAAATGGATCTGATATTACACCGTTCTCTGATCGCTTTACCTTGTCAACTTCCTCTGCCTGTTTTTCGATCGTCATATTCTTATGAATAACTCCGATACCACCCTGACGAGCCATGGCTATTGCCATTCTGTGCTCTGTAACTGTGTCCATACCAGCACTCATAAGAGGAATATTCAACTTAATCTTCTGTGTCAGCTGTGTTGTAAGGTCTACGTCATTTGGTAATACCTCTGAATAAGCAGGTACCAATAAAACGTCATCAAATGTAATTCCTTCGCCAATAATCTTACCCATTTTCTTATCTCTCTTTCTGTAAAATATTATAATAAATGCACTTGCCGTGCTTATTATCTGTCTCAATCTGCCTTTATAGAGAAAACACATCACCCAACACTTATCGCGTTGGGTGATGTTACTTTTTAAACATGCTAACAAATTATAAACTGCTTGTCAAGGAAGTTCTGTCTGCCACCTATCTGTCACTTCTCTGTTGTGGATATTACAGACTCCGTTCCTACATTTGTCTCTATTACATCAGGATCAGCAGGGTCTCCCGGATACACGTAAGTATCCTCAACGCCAAAGTCAATACTGTCGTCGCCCACCTGAGCTATAGATATCTCCTGTCCAGCATCAAATGCCTGATTTCTTGGGAGAAACAATGTATTTCTGTCTATATATATCGTCTCACTGAGAAATGCATCATCCAGCCACACAAATGTACACTCATTGAAATTTCTTCCATGGATATAATAACCCTGAAGTTGTTCAACGGTATCTGCCTGAGCCCCAGCCGATATCTCTGTACTTTCCTGCTCCTCCGTTGTCTGACCGGTTTCCGTCTCATCCGCAGGTGGTAAATATATTCCCTTTTCCACGTGAGATATGCTGATCTTTTCTATTCCATATCTCATATTTGTCGGTTCATATGGCCAGCCGTCAGGATACATATATCTCTTGCCATAAAGCATATCATACTCTATGTTCTCAAGCTCATCATCGTAGTTCTCATCGCCAGGCTTATACTTGGACTGGAACTTCTGAACATAGCTCTTCTCAAATCCCAGCATATCAAACACCTTTGTGCTGAGCTGATATGCTGCCAGGTCCTCATCCTCCACTGGGAAGTTATCCATATTGCTCCACACAAAGTACTCTGTCTGGTAAAGGTTACCGTTCTCTACATCATCATCTGTGAGTTCAAATCCCGGCAGATGGTCTCCATACATTACAAGCACCACAGGCTCATTGAAGAGCTTAAGACGCTCTATGATCTGTCCTATAAACTCATCCATCTCGTGCAGCTGATTACAATAATATGTCCACTGCGTATCAAGAGCCTCATCGCCTGTTCCGGCAACCCTTATCGGATAGCTGTAATTCTCCTCATCAAGTTCAGAAGGATATCTTCCATGTCCCTGAACACTAACCGTAAAGATGAAATCCCTAGACGTAGTGAAGGTGAGAGTCTTCATGATCTCACCAGTCAGAACATCATCCTTCTCCCAGTTTTTCTGAGTGAGATGCAGATTATACATATACTCCATCGGTGTAAATGTGTCAAATCCCATATTCTTGTACACCTTATATCTGTCATAGAATGTACCGTCATGGTTATGCATTGCATGTGTTGAATATCCGTCAAGCTTGAGCTGTGTAGCCATCGTCTCTATGGTCTGTTTGCCCAGAATCGTCTTATATGGATACTCTCCTGCGCCAAAATATGCCACATTGAACCCCGACAACACCTCAAACTCAGAATTGGCTGTACCTGCGCCAATGGCAGGCATCGTCAAGAATCCTGACGTACACTCCTCCTTCAGCTTTGTGAAGTTCGGTATAGGATTCTCATTGAATGTGAGATACTTCACATAGGACGGATCCATGAACGACTCAAGCTGCACAAATATCACATTTGGCTTATCCTTACCCAGAGTTGAATCTGTTGTACCTACGCTGTCCAGATCATCCTTTATCTCCAGCATCTTATCCTCGCTGTAATCGCTCGGCTGTCCGATCCCGACATCCACAACACTGTTGGAGAAACAATATACAAATCCATAATTGTTATACGCCGTTGCAAGATTTGCAAAATTGTCCGATATAGTCTGTGCATTAAGGGCTATCTTGGTGAACAACATTACACAGAAGAACGTTGCCACTATGAACACCGTGGTCCTCGTCCTGTATATGTTGCCCGTGACAGTTGGTGACTTTATGAACAATATGATCACTCCCGCAAGTGCAACAAAGAGCAGAGCTGCAATGAGAACTATCTGCCAAACATCAAAATATTTGTCTATGATAGTTATCGTATTTCTTGCCATCAGCATATCTATGGCTGAGAATGGTGTTATTCTAAATCCAAGAACTATACAGTTGGTTATACCCAGTATCAGCCAGGCAAATGAAATAACACAATATCCAAAAATTCTCTTTCTCATAAGCAGCGAAAGCGTCAGGGTAAAGAAAATAATGGAACAATTATATAAAAAGATCAATGGCTGATTCCATACATATTCCACCGCTTTGAATAACGAATGTCTTCCAAGTGCTTCTAGAACGACATCCAGCACAATCGCCAGGATCAGGCAGATGAAAACTGCCGAATGATGAAAATTCTTAAGTCTTTCTTTCATAACTTACATATTACCTCATAAACAATTATTTTTATTTTGCAAATTTCTAAATTATTCATTTTAAATTTACATTTATTACCATTATTCAACTAATATCTAATACTAAACGAT
>OHTW01000231.1_pt1 | contig 37786 bp, 29 predicted proteins | sample 1579031 | NCBI WGS metagenome assembly OHTW01 (sample SAMEA3879602, study PRJEB24766) | human gut metagenome | biome: human-associated habitat; feature: feces | place: USA | collected 1985/1987 | reverse complement strand
AGCGCCACCTTGCCAAGGTGGAGGTAGCGAGTTCGAGCCTCGTCGGCCGCTCCAATACGAAGCCATCGTTGATGCAGAAATGCAAAAACGATGGCTTTTTGTTGTTTCCCGTTACGGCTCCTTCCTGTGAAAAAAGAAAAGCCGGAAAATCCGCAGATTTTTCGGCTTTTGCAAATATGAAAATAATGATTCCGCTGATATTGTCGGAGCGCAATCCGTGCGCGGAGACAATTTTAAATCGTTTCTTACAGGATCACATTTTTAATGAGCAGCGAAATGCTGCCGTCGTCGCTGTGCAGAAATTCCACCTCGTTGTCCGAGTTGAGCAGTTCGGTGGGGATCTTCACCTCAATGCCGTTGGCGGTGTGGATGCTGCGGCTCTCCATGCGGCGGATGCGCGCAGGGGTCACGGTCACGGGCTGCTCGAGCGCTTCCAGCACATCACTCTTTTCCACATAATCATCAAAGGGCACGGCGGCAAGGGGATATTCCTCTTCTAACTGCTGACGCACCTGCTGGATGGATACCTGATTGTCGTTGTCTGCGGCCTGATTGGCGATCAGCATCGCGACCTGAGCCTCTACGTGGGGCTGATCTGCGTAGTTTTCCTGCACGGCCTGCACGGCGGCTTCCTGAATGGCCTGCAGCTTTTTCTTTTCCGGCTGGGCGGTGGTGTACTGGAACACTACCGTGGAAAGGTAAAAATCCTTGTGGCCGTCGATGTCGAACTTTTTTTCCAGCAGCTTCATGGAGTAGTCGGTCAGATTGACAAGGGCACCTTCCTCCACCTTGCCGCTCTGGCTGGGCAGGCAGGCCCGCTGCTGGATGATGGAGTTCACCGGGGCACCCTCCACATTCTCGGTGTAGTGGGTGTAGCCGTTTTTGTAGTTCAACTTCAGGATGCCCAGCCACGGCTCACCATCGCGGGTAAAATCCACCACGGCAAGGTCTGCCCCCGGAATGGTGGTGTGCGCGTGCATGTAGTCGAACAGAACGCCCGCGATGCGGCAGGAGAGGTCCACAAAATCATGGTTGTGCTCCAGCTCGTTTTTAAAGGCGGAATCCGGCAGCGGGCGGCACTGGCGGATATCGTCGCTGGCAAGCAGCTTTTCGATGTGGTACTGGAAATAGGCGGTCTTTTCGGCGGTCATTTCCATGCCGCTGCCGCTGAGTACAGGCGCATCCATGGTGGTGTCCAGCACGTGCAGAATGGCCTGATGAATGATGATCTCCATGGGAGTTACCTCGTTTTTATAAGAATCTCTTTGGCATACAGTATAGCACAGCCCGGCCCAAAAGGCGAGAGCACATCTTGTAAACCGCCTGCAGGAATGCTACAATAAGGGCAGAAAACCACGCAGGAAAGGGGACAAAAACCATGGAATTCCGTGATAAGCCAATGGAAAACCTCATCCGCCTTCAGGAAAAGGACATCTGCAAAAATGCCCGCGCGCTGCTGCTGGACGGTGAGAGCATCGTGGGTGCCTACAAGACGGTGCGCGATCAGGTGATCTTTACCACCCACCGCATCATCATGGTGGATATGCAGGGCGTTACCGGAACCCGGCAGCAGATCTTTGTGCTGCCGTACCGCAAGGTGCTGCACTTCGGGATCCAGACGGCAGGCTTTGGCGACCCGGTGCAGGCATCGCAGCTGACCGTCTGCTTTGCGGACGCACACGAGGCAAAGTTCGGCTTTATCGGCCAGCAGGAACTGTTTGCGGTCGCCAACGCCATCAGCCGGTGCATCCTGTAAATAACTCCTTTAAAACAGCAGGCTCCCCGCCCGAGACCGGACAGGGAGCCTTTTGCTGTATATGAAATAGGAGAATGGCAGAATTAGCAGCGGCTTGTTTTGCGCACCAGCTGTTCGTGCATGAATACCATGAGCACCAGCAGTGCCAGCAGGTAAAAAGGGAACAGTGCCGGAGTGATGTTGTTTGCCAGCAGGCCGAACAGCGGCGGCATGGCCAGATTGCCCAAATAGGCGCTTGCCATCTGGATGCCGATGACCGCCTGCGATCTGTCCGCGCCGAAGTGTTCCGGCGTGGAGTGGATGATGCTGGGATAGATGGGCGCACAGCCCAGCCCTACCAGAACAAGACCGCTCAGGGCAAGGATCTGTGGCCCGGGCAGCAGCAGAGCCAGCACCCCTGCGGCCAGAATGCACTGACCCATGCGGATCATCTGCGTATCGTTGAATTTCAGGGTCAAAAAGCCGCAGGCGGCGCGCCCGGCAGTGATACCGATGTAGAACAGGCTGGCAAAGCTGGCGGCAGTGCCGGCGGCAACGCCTTTCGTCAGTGTGAGGTAGCTGCTGGCCCACAGACCGGCCGTGGTCTCCAATGCACAGTAGCAGAAGAAGCACAGCATCACCTCTCTGGCACCCGGCAGACGGAATACCTGTCCAAGGCTCAACGCCTGCGTCGAAGCAGTTTCGGTGTCGGTGCCTGCAGTACGGCTCTGCCATAGCGGCAAACTGAAAAAGAGCACTGCGCTCAGCAGGATCTGGAACAGGGCAATGTACCGGTAGCCGGATGTCCACGGCCCGCCGCCTGCCAGCACCCGGCCCATGACCATGGGGCTAATCATGGTGCCGATGCCCCACATGCAGTGCAGCCAGCTCATATGGCGGCTTTTATAATGTAAAGCAACATAATTGTTCAGGGCCGCGTCCACGCTGCCTGCACCCAGCCCATAGGGCACGGCCCACAGGCAGAGCATCCAGAACTGTGTGGAGACCGAAAAGCCGAACAGCGCGGCAGCTGTCATGGCCACACTGAGGGCGGTCACTTTTCCGGTACCCAGCGCACGGGTGAGCCGGTCGCTGTTCAGGCTGGAAACAATGGTGCCAAAGGAGATGATCATGGAGATCAGCCCCGCATAGGACACCGGCACACCGAGCGCCGGATACATGGAGGGCCACGCCGACCCCAATAGGGAATCCGGCAGGCCCAGACTGATGAACGAGATGTAAATGATCGGAAGCAGAAGCTGTACCATGAATCTTGAGTTCCTCCGGGAAGCGTGTTATACTTGCAATGCATCTTATACTTTGCTGATGTAATAATATCACACATCGGAGCGGAATATTAGGATAAAAACGCCCGATTGATACAACAAAACCGGCGCGGATGCGGATGTGCACCTTGACGGAAAGGAGATGGCTGATCGTGGCATTTCAGACCAGCTGTGCAGCAGCGGGCGGGCTCAACTGCCTGCCGGATGTTGTGGCGGATGACGAGGGCAGGGAACTGGTGCAGCACGGCAGCGCACTGTTTCCTATTGCCTGCTATGAAGAGGACCTCAAAAGCTACTCGGTAGCATGGCATTGGCATGAAGAGTTTGAATACATCCTTGCCGTAAAAGGCCCGCTGGCGGTGGACGTGAGCAAAGCCCGGCTGGTTTTGCAGACCGGGCAGGGCGTGTTTGTCAATTCCGGAGTGTTCCATGCGGTGGAGCAGGCTGAGACCGGGGATGCCCTGCTGCATTCCGGGGTATTCCATCCGCGCCTAATCGGCGGCATGGATACTATCTTCTGGCAAAAGCTCGTACACCCGCTGCTTCAGCCGGGAGCACCGGCGTTCTTTCTGCTGGACGAGGCAGACGACGGGCAGAAGGCCGTGCTCTGCCATTTGCGGGAAGTCTGGGACGCAGTGGCCCAAGAGGTCTTTGACTATGAGAATCAGGCGCGGTACCATCTTTCGGCGGCGGTGCATCTGCTGGGAATGCAGTGCGAGGGTGGAAAAACAAAGGTCTCTCAGCAGGAGCAGATCGCGGCCCAGCGCATGAAACAGATGCTGCGTTTTGTGGAAGAGCATTATGCTGAGGAACTGAACGTGGAGCGCATTTCCGACTGCGTGGCCCTGAGTGAGAGCGCCTGCCTGCGCAGCTTCCGGCAGCTGCTGGGGATCACACCCATCCAGTATGTCAAGCAGTACCGCATTGAAAAGGCCGCCGAGCTGCTGCTTTCCACCAGCATGAAGATCGGCGAGATCGGTGCCGACTGCGGCTTTTCGGATACCAGCTACTTTACAAAGACCTTCCGGGAGATCAAGCACTGCACGCCCAGAGAGTACCGTCAGAAGTTTGCAGGAAGAGAGCAGTCTCTTTCAAGGCGGGACGGCGGCAGAGCCAGTGCACCGGCTGAAACAGCGTTATAAAAAGGAGAATCGGAAACAATGCAGCGTAGTTTGACCAAAGGCCCCATCACCGGCAGCATTTTGCTGTTTGCTCTGCCGCTGATGCTGGCCTATCTGCTTTCGGCCACGCCGCTGGGCGTTACCGGCATCTGGCTCAGCGTGCCCATCGGCTGGGCGCTGGCAGATGCCATTGGCATTGGATACTATTTAAAAAAGAAGCAGTGACAGCAGGGGGGAGAGAAAATGGTCGACCATATCAGGATCCGCGGCGCGCGGGTGCACAACCTGAAAAACGTGAATGTGGATGTGCCGCTGGGCAAAATCGTGGGTGTGGCGGGCGTGTCCGGTTCGGGCAAGTCCAGCCTTGCGCTGGGCGTGCTTTACGCCGAAGGCTCCCGCCGGTATCTGGACGCACTTTCCACCTATACGCGCCGCCGCATGACGCAGGCGGCAAAGGCATCGGTGGACGAAGTGCTGTATGTTCCGGCTGCACTGGCACTGCATCAGCGGCCCGCTGTGCCGGGCATCCGCAGCACCTTTGGTACCGGCACGGAACTGCTGAACAGTCTGCGCCTGATGTTCTCCCGTCTTTCCAGCTATCCCTGCCCGCAGTGCGGCCGCTGGCTGGAACCCAGCCTTGCCGTGGCGGCAGAAAAGCCGTTGCTCTGCCCGCAGTGCGGTGCCAGCGTGCGCGCGCTTTCCGCTGAAGAATTTGCCTTCAACAGTCAGGGTGCCTGCCGCACCTGCAGCGGTACCGGCATGGTGATGACCGTGGACGAGAGCACCCTTGTGCCGGACGATTCTCTTACGATCGACGAAGGTGCCGTGGCCCCGTGGAAGAGCCTGATGTGGTCGCTGATGGTGGATATCTGCCGGGAGATGGGCGTGCGCACCGATGTGCCCTTCCGCGACCTGACCGACCGGGAAAAGGATATCGTTTTCCATGGCCCGGCGGAGAAAAAGCACATTTTTTATCATAACAAAAATTCCAATCAGGCCGGGGAGCTGGATTTTACCTATTTCAATGCCACCTATACCGTGGAGAACGCCCTCTCCAAGGTCAAGGATGAAAAGGGCATGAAGCGGGTGGAAAAGTTCCTGCGGCAAGGCATCTGCCCGGACTGCGGCGGCACCCGGCTGTGTAATGCGGCTCGTACCCCAAAGCTGCGGGGCATCACGCTGGACAAGGCTTGTCAGATGACTCTTGTGCAGCTTACCGATTGGGTGGCGGGTGTGCCGGACAGTCTGCCGGAAGAGATGCGGCCCATGGCCCGCAATATCTGCGAATCCTTCCAGACGGCAGCGGCACGGCTGCTCTCGCTGGGCCTTGGCTACCTGACGCTGGACCGCTCCGCGTCCACTCTTTCCACCGGTGAGCGCCAGCGGATGCAGCTGGCCCGTGCGGTGCGCAACCGTACCACCGGTGTGCTCTATGTGCTGGACGAGCCGTCCATCGGCCTGCATCCTTCTAACATTGAAGGCCTGACCGATGTGATGCACGACCTTGTGGCCGACGGCAACTCGGTGGTGCTGGTGGATCACGATACCCAAATTTTAAAGGAAGCTGACTGGCTGATCGAGATGGGGCCGGAAGCCGGTGCAAAGGGTGGACATGTGATCGCGCAGGGCAGCATTCCGAAAATTGAACAGAACGCGGCTTCTCAGATCGGCCCGTTTCTTGCAGGCAGGGCGGGGGTGAATGCCCGGCCTCATGTGCCGGAAAATGAACTGTTTGCACAGGGCCGCATCCATCTGGCAACCTCGGCCATCCATACTGTGAAGCCGCTGGAACTGGAACTGCCTAAGGGGCGGCTGACCGTGGTTACGGGTGTGTCCGGCAGCGGCAAGACCACCCTGATTTTGGAAAGCCTGGTCCCGGCCTTGCAGGCAAAGGTGAACGGCACAGCCCTGCCAGCGCATGTGAAAAGCGTGGAGGCCGAGGAAATCGCGCAGGTGAAGCTGATCGATGCAACGCCCATCGGCATCAATGTGCGCTCCACCGTGGCCACCTATGCCAATGTGCACGATGAGCTGCGCAAGCTGTTTGCCAAAACGCAGGATGCCAAAGACCACGGCTATAAGGCGGGCGATTTCTCCTACAACACCGGTAAGCTGCGGTGCCCCACCTGTGACGGCACCGGCGTCATCAGTTTGGATGTGCAGTTTTTGCCGGATGTAGAAGTGCCCTGCCCGGACTGCGGCGGTTCGCGTTACAGTCGGGAAGCGGCGGCAGTGAAGCTGCCCACGGCGAACGGCGAACCAGCCTCCATGGCCGACCTGATGGACATGGATGTGTCCACTGCATTGGAAGCCTGTGCGGACTGCAAGCTTGTGCGCCAGCGCCTGCAGGTACTGAAAGAATTGGGCCTTGGCTACCTGACCCTTGGCGAGGAGACACCCAGCCTTTCCGGCGGCGAAGCCCAGCGGCTGAAGCTTGCCAGCGAGATGGGCAAGGGGCAGGCAGACAGTGTGTTCGTGTTCGATGAACCCACCATCGGCCTGCATCCGCTGGATGTACAGACCCTGCTGGGCGTGTTCCAGAAGCTGATCGGGAACGGTGCCACCGTGGTGGTCATTGAGCATGATCTGGATGTGATCCGCAATGCGGATTACCTTGTGGATATGGGGCCGGGCGGCGGCGATGCCGGCGGACGCATCGTGGCGGCAGGTACGCCGGAACAGGTAAGACAGAACCCGGAGAGCATCACCGGGCGGTATATCTGATAGAAAAGGCAACGCCCGCCGGGGAGACCCGGCGGGCGTTCTCTGTACGGCGATAAAACTTACCGCTTGATATCGTAGTTCATGTTCATCAGGTTGCGGATAGTGCTCACATCATCGGTGATGTTGGCATCACCGTGGATGGTGTGCTTGATGGCACTGCTTGCCACCGCAAAGTTGATCATATCCATGGCTCTGTAGTTGTGCAGCATGGCGTAGATCAGGCCGCTGGCAAAGGCATCGCCGCCGCCCACGCGGTCAAGGATATTAAAGGTGAACAGCTTGCTCTCGAAGGTGTGGCCATCGTACCACATGAAGGCCTTCAGGCTGTTCTCGCTGCCGCTGTGCGCATAACGCACATGGCGGGCAATGCACTTGAGGTTGGGATACCGCTCGATGAAGTGCTGGAAAATCTCGTCCTGCTGCTCATAGCTGGGCTGCAGAGGAACGCCGTCCTTCCAGTCGCCCTTGGAGTGGTCGCTCTCATCCTTCCACAGGTGGTACGGCTCAATGCCAAGCAGCACATCCACATAGGGCAGGCACTCGGTGCAGAAATCGCGGGCTTCTTCCCAGCTCCACAGGGTGGAGCGGAAATTGCCGTCGAAGCTGACGGTCAGGCCCTTGTTTTTGGCGACCTTGAGCATATCCAGAATGAGGGCGCGGCAGTTGGGTGCCAGTGCCGGGGTGATGCCGCTCAGGTGCAGCCAGTCGTAGCCGTCCAGCAAAGCATCCAGATCCACCTGCGAGAAATCGTACTCAGTAATGGCACTGTGCTTGCGGTCATAGATGACCTTGGACGGGCGGATGCCGTAGCCGGTCTCCAGATAATAAGTACCCAGACGGTTGGAAGGAGTCTCGTTCGGCTCGGTCAGGATCATAGGGGTGCAGTGCACGTCGTTGGAACGCAGCCAGCGCACGGCGCTCTTGCCCAGACTGTTGTTGGGCACCACGCTGAAGAAGGTACTGTCCACACCAAGGTTAGCCAGTGCCAGTGCAATGTTGGCCTCGCTGCCGCCGTAGCTGGCCTCAAAGCCGGATGCCATACGGATCTTCTCGTAGTTCGGCGGGGTCAGGCGCAGCATGATCTCACCGCAGGTGATGAATTTCTGGCCGGTGGTATCGTTGCCAAGGATCGGGTTGAAATGTTCCATAACGCTCCTCCTGATATTTACAGCTCATCAGAGTTCTGTTAACACATCGTTGTATCCATTATAATCCGGCCCGGATGGGATTGCAAGCACTTCCGTGAGGATGCAAGAGAAAAAAATCGGCCTTTTTTGGGAGATTTGACGAATTCATACCCCTGTCAAATCGAAAGAAGGCGTATACTCTTCCTTTGCGCTGCTCTTCTGCTGCATGTAGCCCTGCGCCAGTCCCTTGTCCATGGCATAGTTGACCACCCGGCGGTATTCATAGGTGGTAATGCGCCGTCCGATGCCGTGCTCTGTGGCTTTATAAAACGGTGTGTACTGGCTCATGACGCTGGGGATGAAGCACTCGGGGTCTGCATCGTTCCACGCGGCCATCTGGTCAAGCACCGCAAAGCTGTCGTCAACATGGCCGGGCAGGGCAAGGTGCCGCAGAATGACCCCCTTTTGCAGGATGCCCTCTGCATTGAACACCGGGTGCCCGGCCTGTGCCATCATGGCTTCAATGGCGGGCTTTGCCTGCGCAAAATAGTCCGGTGCAGAGGAAAGCTCTGCCGAGAGGGCGGAGGAGACGTATTTCAGGTCGGCCAGCCAGATGTCGATGTATCCGCGCCATGCTTCCACGCTTTCCACCGTTTCGTAGCCGCCGGTGTTGCATACGATGGGCAGATGCAGGCCCTTAGCCCGGGCAATATCCAGCGCGGCAATGATCCAGGGCCGCCACTGGCCGGGCGTGACCAGATTGATGTTGTTGGCACCCTGCTCCTGCAGATTCAGGAAAATCTCTGCCAGATGTTCCACGCTGATCTCCTTGCCAAGGCCCTCGGCGCTGATGGGATAGTTCTGGCAGAAGCAGCATTTGAGGGTGCAGCCGGAAAAGAACACCGTGCCGCTGCCCTTTGTGCCGCTGATGCATGGCTCCTCCCAGTAGTGCAGGGCAGCGCGGGCTGCTTTTAAGGTGCCGCCCGCGCCGCAGAAACCGGTGCGTCCGGCAGCACGGTCGGCCCCGCACCGGCGCGGGCAGAGGGTGCAGGAAGAGGGAACGGAGACGAAATCGCTTTTCGGCATAATATCCAAAGTCCTTTGCTGAAAGTTTGTCAGCCCCAGTATACCACTTTTCGCCCCGGACGTGCTATACTATAAGATAAGGAAAAAATAATACATATGGAAAGCAACATCTTTGCAAGGTCCTTGTGGCGGACTGCGGCAGAGAGAACGTTGTGATGGAGGAGACCATGCGCACCGAAACCGATGAGATCCGCGATAATCTCAAGTACCTGACCCTGCTCTCGCGGGATTATCCTTCGCAGGCGGCGGCAGCCAGCGAGATCATCAGCACGCAGGCACTGCTCAAGCTGCCCAAGGGTACCGAGCACTTCATGAGCGACCTGCACGGCGAGAATGAAGCTTTTGTGCATATTCTGAATTCCGCTTCCGGTGTCATTCGCGAAAAAGTAGATCAGGTGCTGGGCGATACCGTGCCGAAGCATACCCGCGCCGAGCTGGCAACGCTGATCTATTACCCCAACGAAAAGCTGCCCCAGCTCAAGGCACGCTGTACCAGCGAGGAAGCGCTGGATCAGTGGTACACCGAAACGCTGCTGAGGCTTATTGATATCTGCCGTCTGGTGTCCTCTAAGCATACCCGCGACCATGTGCGCAGATGCCTGCCTGCCAGCTGCGGCTACATTCTGGACGAGCTGCTCCACGCCCATTTTGAGGATCACGACAAGGATCTGTACTACGGCCAGATCGTGGGCAGCATCATTGAAAATGGCCGCGCCGACCGCTTTATCGTGCGGCTGTGCGAGCTGATCAAGCATCTGGCAGTGGACAAGCTGCACATCGTGGGCGACCTGTTCGACCGCGGCCCACGCCCGGATATCATCCTCGATCTGCTCATGCGCCACCACAATGTGGATATCCAGTGGGGCAACCACGATGTAGTATGGATGGGTGCCGCTGCGGGCAGCCCCATCTGCATCTGCACGGTGCTCAAGACCACGCTGGCTTATCATAACCACGGAATGCTGGAGGACTGCTACGGCATCAACCTGCGCCATCTGCAGCGCATGGCCGAGCAGTTCTACGGCAATGATGATCTTTCCATCTGGATGCCTCATACCGATGCGGCCCGCGGCCCCTACACCAGGGGAATGCTGCACCGCTGTGCCGTGATGCACAAGGCCATCAGCATTCTGATGTTCAAGCTGGAGTGCCATGTCATCGACCGCAACCCGGACTTCCAGATGCAGGAGCGAGATTATCTGCGCCGCATCGACTGGGAAAAGCACACGGTAAAGATCGGCGAAAAGGAGTATCCGCTGCGGGATACCTCGTTCCCCACGGTGGACCCCGCTGACCCGGCCGCACTGCACCCGGATGAACAGCTGGTGCTGCGCAAGCTGGTGCAGTCCTTCCGCCAGAGCGAAAAACTGCAGCAGCATGTGGAATTTCTCTATGCAAAGGGCAGCGTATACCACATTGAGAACGGCAACCTGCTCTACCATGGCGCTGTGCCCATGACCAGCCGCGGCACCTTTGCCATGGAGCGCTTTGAGGGCCGCTACTACTCCGGCCGCGCACTGATGGACTACTGTGATGCCCGCGCCCGCCGGGGCTACTATGCACCGGAAGGCAGCGCTGCCCGCCAGAGTGGACAGGATTTTTTGTGGTATCTGTGGTGCGGCAAGCTTTCGCCGCTGTTTGGCCGCAGTGCCATGACCACCTTCGAGCGGCTCTATGTAGAGGACGCTTCCACCCACACCGAGGTGAAGGACCCCTATTATACATGGTATAACGATGAGGCCGTCTGCCGCCGCATTCTGGCCGAGTTTGGCCTGCCCGGTGCCAGCCACATCGTCAACGGCCACGTGCCGGTGCGGGAAAAGAACGGCGAAAGCCCCATCAAGGGCGGCGGACGGCTGGTGGTGATCGACGGCGGTTTCTGCCGTGCCTACCACGAAAAGACCGGCATTGCGGGCTACACGCTGGTGTATTCCAGCCGCACCATGTCCCTGCGCACCCATCAGCCCTTTGAAAGTGCTGAGAAAGCGGTGAAGGATAATCTGGATATCATTTCCCAGAAAAACATTCTGGAGACCGAAAATCATCGCATTCTCGTGGAGGACACCGACGAGGGCGAGGTGCTGCGGGAGCGTGTGCACGACCTCAAGCAGCTGGTGGCTGCCTACCAGCTGGGCTGGATCACTGAGACTCGGTGCGAAGACCACATCTGGTAAAGAAAGCGCAACAGCAATGTATCTGGTTTTTGTAAAATACCTGAAAAAGAAATCAAAATTTTGGAATATCCTGCGCGAAAATGGGCAAAACAGAAAATAATAAAACAACACCAAACGGGGCTTTGCTTTTTTGTGAAAGTTGTGTATAATAAGATAGCTGTACGTGTACGGCCTTATGGCCCATGCACATCAAGCAGCTTTTATGGAAAATGCTTTCAGGAACCTTAACAGGCCTGCGGCTGCGGGCCTCCGACAAGGAGATCATAAAATTGGAGAAATTTGTTATTACGGGCGGCAAGCCCCTGCACGGCGAAGTTACCATTTCGGGTGCCAAAAATGCGGCGGTGGGCGTCCTGCCTGCAACCATTCTGGCAGCGGATGTCTGTGTGATCGAGAATCTGCCGGATATCAGTGATGTGGCGGTGAGCCTGAAGATCCTCAGCGTTCTGGGCGCACAGATCAAAATGATCAACCGCAACACCTACGAGATCGACACCACCCATCTGACCGGCACCAACGTCCCGGACGACCTGTCCCGCCAGATGCGCGCCAGCTACTACTTTCTGGGCGCACTGCTGTCCCGTTTTGGCAAGGCTCAGGTGGCCATGCCCGGCGGCTGCAACCTCGGCCCCCGCCCCATTGACCAGCACCTGAAGGTGTTCAGTGCTCTGGGCGCAGAGGACAGCGTGGACTACGGCATGATCACCGTGCGCGCCAAGGAGATGAACGGTGCACACATCTTCTTTGATAAGGTCAGCGTGGGCGCTACCATGAACGGTATGCTCTCCGCTGTAATGGCCAAGGGCCAGACCATTCTGGAAAACTGTGCCAAGGAACCCCACGTGGTGGATCTGGCAAACTTCCTGAATATGTGCGGTGCGAACATCCGCGGCGCAGGCACCGATGTGATCAAGGTGCGCGGTGTGGAAAAGATGCACGGCTGCACCTACAGCATCATCCCGGATCAGATCGAGGCTGGCAGCTACATGGTGGCTGCTGCTGCCACCGGCGGCGATGTTCTGGTGAAGAACGTCACCCCCAAGCATCTGGAACCCATTACCGAAAAGCTGCGCCGTGCAGGCGTGGAGGTGGAAGAATTTGACGATGCTGTGCGTGTGCGCCGCACCGGCGATATTCTGCCGCTGAAGATCAACACGATGCCGCATCCCGGCTTTCCCACCGACATGCAGCCCTTGATGGGCGTGCTGCTGAGCGTGGCCAAGGGCACCAGCACCGTGACCGAGAGCGTGTGGGACAACCGCTTCCGCTATGTGGACGAGCTGCGCAAGATGGGTGCCAACGTGCAGGTGGACGGTCAGGTGGCTGTGTTTGAGGGCGTGGATAAGCTCACCCCTGCACCGCTGCGCGCACTGGATCTGCGTGCAGGCGCTGCCATGGTGGTGGCTGCGCTGATGGCAGACGGCACCAGTGAGATCGAGGAAATCGGCCACATCGAGCGCGGCTACGAGAATATCGTGGAAAAGCTGCGCGGTCTGGGTGCAGACATCAGCAAGGTGGAGCGTATGCCCGCTGCACTGGATCAGGCACTGTAACTTATAAAAAGCAAACAGCCTGCTGCATATGCGGCGGGCTGTTTTTGAGTGTATCAGAGGTTTTTCATGGCAGAATTCATCTCGTTATATTCGGGTTCCTCCGGCAACAGCAGTGTGGTGCGCTGCGGGCAGCGGTATCTCATTGTAGATATGGGCAAGGGCGTGCGCACTACCTCGGCGGCGCTCAAGGCGCTGGGCCTTGCCGCCAGTGACTGCGACGGCATCCTTGTCACCCACGAGCACAGCGACCATGTGAAGGGGCTTTCCACCTTCCTCAAAAAGAACACGCTGCCGGTGTACGGTGCAGCGGAAACGCTGGATTTTCTGGACAGCAACGGCATCGTACCGGCCAGCTGTGAGCTGCACGAGCTGGAAGGCAGAGAAGAGGACGTGGGTGCGTTTGGTGTGCAGAGCTTTCCCACCAGCCACGATGTGCCCTGTGTGGGCTACCGCATCCACACCCCGGACGGCAAGACCATGACCATTGCAACCGACCTTGGCGTGCTCACGCCGCCGGTGCACGAGGCGCTTTCCGGCTGCGACCTTGTGGCACTGGAGAGCAACTACGACCTGCACATGCTGCGCAGCGGGCCATACCCTTATTACTTACGGGCACGCATTGAAAGCACCCGGGGCCACCTTTCCAACGACGAGTGCTCGGCAAAGCTGCTGGAACTCGTTCAGGAAGGGTGCAAAAAGTTTGCGCTGTGCCATCTTTCGCAGGAGAACAACACGCCTGCGCTTGCCCTGCAGACCGTGTTCAACACGCTGGGCGCGGCGGGCGTTGTGCCGGAGAAGGACTGCATCGTGCAGGCACAGCGCCGCAACGAAATGAGTCCTGTATTAGAGTTTTAAATAAAACAAATGGCAATGCATTTGCATTGCCATTTGTTTTATTCAGCTGCTTTCTGTGTGCGGATGTCATCGCCTGCAAAAAGGCAGGGGACAAAGGCAGAAAGGCGGCTGGAAATTTTTTCGGTATACAGCTTTTCCAGCAGAGCACCGTCAGTGATGTTGGTGGTGACGATGGTGGGCAGCTTTGCACCCAGCCGGTTGTTGAGCAGACTGTACAGGCTGCTGATGAGGAAGGCAGAGTTGAACTCCGAGCCAAGATCATCCAGAATGAGCAGGTCGGCCCCGGCAGCGGTCTGCATCAGCGTTTCCTCCTCACCTGCCGGGTCTGCACCAAAGTGCAGCCCTTCCAGCTTGGAGAAAAAGTCCGGGCTGGAAACATAGATCACATCGTAGCCCTTTTCCAGCACGATGCCCGCAATGGCAAGGGCCGCATGGGTCTTGCCAAGGCCCGCATTGCCAAACAGCATCAGGCTCTCGCTGTGGTGGTCAAACTCTTCCGCGTAGCTGCGCAGGTCTGCCAGCATATCGGCCATGTAAGGGCGGATGGCACCGCCCACCTTTTCATCGGCACGGTTCGGGTAATAGCGCAGCTCCATGGTGTCAAAGCTTGCAATGGACAGGCTGGACAGCGCCTCGATCTCCTTGCGGCGCAGCTGCTGCATCACCTTGTGCACGCACTCACAGGTGCGGCCATTCACGCTGCCGGTGTCCTGACATTTGGGGCAGACAAAGCACGGCTCCAGTGCATCAGCGGGCCGTCCGCTTTGTGCCAGCAGGGCGGTCAGCTTCTGCTTTGCATCGGCAAGGGCGGCGGCAGCTTCGGTGCGGTCCTTGCCCGCAGCACCGGCCAGTGCGCAGCGGATGCCCCGCACCCGCACCTCTTCTTCTGCATGGCGCAGGGCGGGAATGGCGGCTTCGGCTTCGGCGCGGGCATCCTCGGCTCTGGCTCTGGCCATCTGCCGCCGGGCGGCCACGGTGCGCATGGCTTCCTGATACAGTTCGTTTTTGGTACGCATGGCTCCTCCTTATTCCGGCTTCTTTTTCAACGGACGGCGGCGGGCAGCGTTCTTGAGGAAATCGTTGCCGCTGGGGGCTTCGCGGTCTACCCGGAGGTTCCGGCTTGCGCCTGCAGCAGCCACCGGGCTGCGCACATCGTGCACGGTGCGCAGGCCCTTGGCGTTCCATGTTTTGAGGATACTGTTCCAGTACCACAGGTCGCGCTTGGCCCCGGCCTGCACGGCAGCTTCCTGCACCATGGCATCGTCGTAGCCGTAAACCTCGTACCAGCGTGCAATGGCCTTGCGCCCGCCAAGGGTCAGCTCGCTTTCCGGGATGTTCAGAAGGCCGCTGACATACTGCTCGCGGCTCTGGCGCAGTGCCAGCAGTTTGAGGTGGGCATCGGCCTGCTCACCGGTCTCCACGCCCTCGGTGCGCCACACCTTCAGCTCATGCACTACGGCGGCCATGGTGCTGCGGCCGGTGCTGGCAACGTAGGCGGTGCACAGCATCACGGTCTCCGGCGCAAAGCCCTCCTGCATATAAAGGTTGACCAGCTTTTCCATCTCCCTGTGGGTCAGCGGACGGGCAAAGCCGGTCTGTGCGCAGTCGATCAGGCTGGAGATCATGGGGTCGGTGCGGCTGGCCGCAGCGATCTCGGCCCAGGTCATGGGTGCGGGGGCGCTGGGTTCCTCGCCCGGTGCAGCGTTCTCTTCGTACCGCTCCAGCAGGCCAGCGCCTGCCCAGAAGGAGAGGGCGCTCTCGGCGCTGATGCGGCTGCGCAGCTTGAGGTCGGCACAGATCTTGTCCGGGTCGGTGATGCCGGTCGCCAGCACATACAGAGCCACGCGCACATTGTATTCTTCGGCGATGCCCAGCTTGGAAAACACCAGCTGCGGCACTGCAATGGTATCGCCCTTAAGTTCTTTTAAACGATAGATCATGTTTTATTCCTTCGGCTTGTCCGGCTCGGCTTCGGCAGCAGGCGGCTCCCACGGGTCGCTGTCCATCATGCTGGGGCAGTTTTTCCAGCGGTCAGGATCGGCATTGAACGCGTCCTGCAAAAAAGCGGCTGTGGCCTCCCGGCCCTCGTCGGTGAGCGGAAACACCTTCTGCACCCGCAGGGCAGGGTCGGTCTTTTCAATGGTCCAGGGGTCCGGCCAGTAGTCCACGGTGAGGATGCTTTCCTCCTTTGTGGCACCCTCGCCGCCGTCCGGGTCCGGCACGGTGCGCTTGCCGGGGATCATCCGGTATCGCAGGCCGTATTCGTTGCCGCTGTAGGAATTTTTGCATTTGAAGTAATGCAGCAGGGGAACAAAGATCATGGCAGAGTCCTTTCGTATTTTGCAGGGAGCGGCTGTAAGCAAAAACGGCAAACCGATATTCCACGGTTTGCCGTTTGTTTTTGGAGCAGGGTACGGGACCCGAACCCGCCGCCTGCTGCTTGGGAAGCAGCCGCTCTACCGGATGAGCTAACCCTGCAAGTTGCTCATTTATTGTAGCAAAGAGGGACGGGATTGTCAAGGGCCGGAGAATGTCAGTTTTTCTGGGCATCGGTCAGGTCCAGCACCGGCGTGAAGGGGTCGAACACAAGGCCGGTGATGCCGTCCGCCACCAGCAGACGCCTGTTCTGGCCCAGCAGCGGCACCACGGCGCAGCCTTCCAGCAGCTGGCGCTCACAATCGGCCAGCAAGGCACAGCGGGCGCTGCCGGTCTGCTGGGCACTCTCAGCCAGACGCTGAGAGTAGATGGGGTCGGACCAGCCGGTCAGGCCGCCGCCCTCGGCCGTGAACTGCTGCAGCATCTGGTATACGCTGCCGCCTTCGGCGCGGATGGGAGCCAGCGCAATGGTGTAGCTGCCCGCTGCAAGGCGTTTGTCGAACTCCTCCTGCGGCACCTCTTCCACCGAGAAGAAGAGGGAGCAGTCCTTCTGCCATGCGCCGTTGATCTGCTCGGCCAGTTCGGTCAGGCCGGCTTCCTTCGGCAGCAGGATGGTCACGCCGGAAAAATCCGAGCTGGCCATGCCCTGCCGTGCATTCAGGTACAATGTACGGGGGTCGGTGATGGTGGGCAGCGGGTTCCCGGCAGACTTGCGGTAATCGATGCCGTCCACGGAAAGGCCGGTGGGCACAAGACCCTCGGCAGCGGTGTACAGACCGGAAGAGGGCACATCCACATTCTCCCGGGCGATGCCGGCAAGCGCCTGCCGCAGTTCCTGATCGGCAAACACAGAATCTTCGGCGCTGTTGAACAGCAGTGCCCAGGTGGTGTCGGAGTAATCCACCGACTGCAGCGAGGTATCCTCGCCGGTGTCGTCCAGCGCGGCGGAGCATTTTTCGTCTGCAATGAGCTGGGCGGCGCTCTTGCCGGTGCTGCCGGTGTTCTGCACCAGACGCAGGCTGCCGATCATGGGGGAGGAGACATCCCGGCGCAGGAACAGGCCGCTGGCCGTCCAGTTGTAAAGATAGAAGCTGCCGCTGGAAAGGGTGGTCTTGGCGGTCAGGCCGTAGGTGCCGCGGGTGCTCTCAAAAAATGCTTCATCGCAGGGCATGGCACCGGGCAGGGTGAGCTTGGCAAGGAAGTTGTCGTCCTTTTCACTCAGGCGGAACACCAGCGTCAGCGGGCCGGCGGCCGAAACGCCCAGCGTGCTGGCATCGGCTGTGCCAGCCAGCACGGCAGCACTGTTCTCAAGGGCGGCAAACTCCACGGCATAAGGGGAATTTGTCTGCGGCTGGAATATGCGCCGGAATGCAAACACAAAGTCCTCGGCAGTGATGGTGTGATCCGTGGAAGCGCCCTTAACGGCCTTGTAGGTCAGGCCGTCCTTGATCTGGAAGGTGTAGGTCTTGCCATCGGAGGAGACCGTCCAGCTCTCGGACAGATCGGGCACGATCTCGCCATCCGCTTTTTTGCGGACAAGCCCGCTGTAAAGGTTCTCGCAGGCGATCACGTCCGGGGCAGCAGAAGCCACCTGCGGGTCGAGGTTTGCGGGAATGGTATCCACGAACCATGTAAAGCTTGGCGCACTGGAACTGCTGCCGCAGCCGGTGAGCGCAAGCAGGAACGCAGCAGCAAGCAATGCTGCGGTAATACGGAAGAACTGTTTCAAGGGGATGACCTCATTCTATGGTATTTGCGAAAAAAGGCTTTTTGTATACAAAAAGCACTCTGCTTCGACAAGTGTAGCAGAAACAGCGGCAAAATACAATTGCAGAATTGTGAATTTACCTTGCTTTTTGGGGCAAAAAGGGCGTTTTTCCGTTGCCAATTGCGGCTAAATGGACTATAATGGTACAGCGAAACATCTCTGCACCTATTTTGAGGTGCGTTCTGAATACGATATTATGGAGGAGGAACTGTTTTTATGCAGAAGGATCAGCAGAAACTGATTGAACTCATCAAAGGCAAAAAAGTGGCCTTCATTGGTGCCGGTGTCAGCCACAAGACCCTGATCAAGGAGTTTGTGGAGCTGGGTGCCCATGTGACCCTGTGCGACCAGAAAAAGAGCGTGGAGGACTTTGGCGATTACGCTGCAACCATCAAGGAGCTGGGCATCGACCTGAGTCTGGGCGAAAACTATCTGGATGGCTTCAAGGGTCAGGATATCATCATGCGCACCCCGGGCTTTGTGGGCTACTTTGAAAAGCCCCTGCAGGATGCCATGGCCGCAGGCACCATGGTCACCAGTGAGGTGGAGCTGTTCTTCGACTTCTGCCCCTGCGAGATCGTAGCCGTGACCGGCTCCGACGGCAAGACCACCACCACCACCCTGATCTCCAAGTTCTACGAGGCCGCAGGCCGCAAGGTGCATCTGGGCGGCAACATCGGCGCAGCTCTGCTGCCCATGCTGCCCGAGGTGGCTCCCGAGGATGTGGCTGTGGTGGAGCTTTCCAGCTTCCAGCTCATCAGCATGCATTCCAGCCCCAACATTGCCGTGGTGACCAATGTCACCCCCAACCATCTGGACCACCACAAGGACATGCAGGAGTACATTGATGCCAAGCGCAACATCCTGCTGTACCAGAAGCAGCCCTGCCGCGCTGTGCTGGGCTATGAGAATGAGATCAGCCGTTCCATGCAGTCCGACTGCAAGGGCAAGCAGGTGTGGTTCACCCGCCTGCACGATACCGACAACGGTGCCTTCCTGCGCAAGGAGGACAACATGCTCTGCATGGCCGAGGATGGCGTTGTGACCCCCTTCCTGGCCCAGAAGGACGTGAAGCTGCGCGGCCTGCACAACATTGAAAACCTGCTGGCCGCTGCCGCTGCCGTGTGGGGCGAGGTGCCCGTGGAAGCCATCCAGAAGGTGGGCAGCACCTTTACCGGTGTGGAGCACCGCATTGAGCCGGTGCGCACGCTGGACGGCGTGCTGTACTACAACGACTCCATCGGCACCAGCCCGACGCGCACCATTGCCGGTCTGCGCAGCTTTAACCAGAAGGTCATTCTGATCGCTGGCGGCTACGACAAGCACATTCCCTATGAGCCGCTGGCACCGGAAGTGGTGGCCCACGTGAAGAATCTTGTGCTGATGGGTGCCACCGGCCCCCGCATCGAAAAGGCTGTGCGCGAGGACCCGAACTTCAACGAAGCAGAGCTGCCCATCCAGCACGCCGACAATATGCAGCACGCTGTGGAGCTGGCCCGTGCCTGCGCAAAGCCCGGTGACATCATCATCCTGTCCCCGGCCAGCGCATCGTTTGATCTGTACCCCAACTTTGAGGTGCGCGGCCGCGAGTTCAAGAAGATCGTCAACGAGCTGAAGTGATCGCGCAGGTCAGCACAAAAGCCCACCGCGCCCGCTTTTTAAATGCCTGCCGGGGGAAATGGGTGCTGGGGGCGACCCTGCCGCTGGATCTTGCCCTTTTTAGCAAAAGCCAGCCGTGGCGATTCTACGCAGGACCTACACTGGCGCTGGAACTCAGCGGCAGTACCGCATGGGCAGCAGGGCACGCAAACCCGGAAGAGATGGCCAGCTTTCTGGCTTTCTGCGGGTGTGAGAGCATCATTTTAGACGAAAACGAATGCCCACCGCCTGCCGAGTGGTGCAAAGCTGAAATGCTGACTGTATTCGGCCTTGCACCCGGCAAGGCTTTGCCGCTGCCCGCTGCAGACGAGACGCTCTGGGCCGGATTGACTCTTGACAGAGAACCCTCTGCCATGGATGTGGCACGGGCGCTCTACCCGGCGGATACGGCAAAGCAGGAGGACTTTTACTCCGAGCTTTGCACAAAGCGCACCCGCGGCAAAGCCCTTGTGTGGGCGCTGCGGCAGGGAAGTGAAACGATCTGCACGGTAGGGGCCTATGCCCTTGCGAACAGGCAGGCCTACATGGCCTGCGGGCAGACAGCCCAGCCTTTGCGGGGCAAGGGCATCGGCGGGCGGCTCATTGTGCAGATGGCGAACGAGCTTGCCGCCAAGGGGGAGCACCCGGTGTTTCTCTGCAGCCCGGAGCGGGTGCACTTTTATACCCGGCTTGGCTTTGAAAAGCTGGGGGAATATGCAAGATATGAACAAACTCCTTCAGTCAAAACCTGACGGTTTTGCCAGCTCCCTCAATGAGGGAGCCTTTGGCAGGACGGAAAAGCTTTCTGCATAAGTGAAACGTTCTGGTTTCGTCAGGAGCTCCCTCCCTGAGGGAGCTGGCGCACGAAGTGCGGCTGAAGGAGTCATTCCGACAGAAAGCCTGCGCTCTATAAAATCTATAAAATTAAGGAACCATTATAATGTCAATGCTGAACCACTTTTTCAATTACAAACCCGAAGTTCTGGCGCTGGACGAAAAGGCTATGGAGCTGTGCCAGCCCTACTTCCGCCATATGGAGGAGATCCGCGATTTTAACCAGCTCAAAATGCTGAAAGCCTTTGCGGATACCCAGATGTCCTCCACCGATATGCTGGGCACCACCGGCTACGGCCTGTGGGATACCGGCCGCGCAAAGCTGGAGCAGATCTTTGCCGAGGTGATGGGCGCAGAGGACGCCCTCGTGCGCAGCCAGTTCCAGAGCGGCACCCACACGCTGGCTGTGGCGCTGTTCGGCCTGCTGCGGGCAGGGGACACCCTGCTGGCTGCCACCGGCCGTCCCTACGATACGCTGGAAGGCGTGATCGGTCTGGACGGCAAGGGCAGGGGCACCGGCACCCTGATGGATTACGGCATCCGGTACGATGAAGCTCCGCTGAAAGCCGACTTCACCCCGGATTATGACCTGATCGCCCAAAAGGCCCCCGGTGCAAAGGTGTGCCACATCCAGCGCAGCCGCGGCTATCTGCAGCGCAATGCCTTTGATCTGGAAACGATCCGAAAAATTGCGGATACCGCCCGCGCCGCAAACCCGGACATCATTATTTTTGTGGATAACTGCTACGGCGAGTTCACCCAGACGCAGGAACCCTGTCAGATGGGCGCAGACCTTGTGGTGGGCAGCCTGATCAAGAACCCCGGCGGCGGCATCGCTCCCACCGGCGGCTACATTGCGGGCCGCAAAGACCTTGTGGAGCTGTGCGCTTACCGCCTGAATGCGCCCGGTCTCGGCAAGGATCTGGGCTGCACGCTGGAAACGCCCCGTGATATGTATCTGGGCTTCTACTATGCGCCCGGCGTGGTGTGCGAGGCCATCAAGACCGCCATTTACGCCCAGTGTATGCTGGAGCTGCTGGGCAAGAATCCAGTGCCGCGCTACTGCGACGACCACAACGACATCGTCACCTGCTTTGATGCAGGCACTGCGGATGCGCTCATCGGCTTCTGTCAGGGTATTCAGGCTGCAAGCCCCGTGGACAGCTATGCCGCCCCGGAACCTTCTCCGGAGCCGGGCTATACTGATGAGGTGGTCATGGCAAGCGGCAGCTTTACACAGGGCAGCACCATCGAGCTTTCCTGCGACGGCCCGCTGCGTGAGCCGTACACCTGCTACCTGCAGGGCGGTCTGAACTTTGCTGCCAGCCGTGCAGGCGTGCTGCTGGCCATCCAGAAGGCTTATTTTAAGGGCTGAAAAGGGGAGAGCGCATGCCTGTTTTAAGTGACCGTGTGGGTACCTTCACGGATTCTGTCATCCGCCGCATGACCCGCATCAACAATCAGTACGACTCCATCAACCTTTCGCAGGGCTTCCCGGATTTTGACCCGCCGAAGCAGCTGCTGGACGCTCTGGCCGAAACGGCTTACAAAGGCCCGCACCAGTACGCTGTGACCTTTGGCGCGCAAAACTTCCGCGAGGCGCTGGCAAAAAAGACCAGCCCTGCCCTGCACCACGAAGTAGACCCCAACACCGAGATCTGCGTGACCTGCGGCGGCACTGAGGCCATGATGGCCGCCATGATGACCATCTGCAACCCCGGCGACAAGGTGATGATCTTCTCACCGTTCTACGAGAACTACGGTGCCGATGCCATTCTTTCGGGCGCGGAACCCATCTATATCCCGCTGGTGCCGCCCACCTATGAGTTTGACATCAGCCTGATCGAAAAGGGCTTTGCCGAGGGTGCCAAGGCGCTGATCCTGTGCAACCCCTCCAATCCCTGCGGCAAGGTGTTCCGCCGCGACGAGCTGGAAGCCATTGCAAAGCTGGCCATCCAATACGATGCCTTTGTGGTGACGGATGAGGTGTACGAGCATATCATTTATGCGCCGGCAGAGCATATCTGCATGGCAAGCCTGCCCGGCATGTTTGAGCACACCATCACCTGCAACTCGCTTTCCAAGACTTACTCCATCACGGGCTGGCGTCTGGGCTATCTGATCGGACCCGCAGAGGTCATTGAGGGCGCGCGCAAGGTGCACGACTTCCTCACTGTGGGTGCGGCTGCACCCCTGCAGGAGGCCGCTGTGGCCGGTTTGGAGATGCCCGCCAGCTATTACGAAAAGCTGCAGGCCCTTTACACCGAAAAGCGCGATCATTTTTTGGCCGGACTGGACCGTGTGGGACTGAAGCACAATGTTCCGCAGGGCACCTATTTTGTGATGATCGATATTTCCGATTTTCTGGCGCTGCCCCAGTTCAAGGGCTGGACCGACCTGCAGTTCTGTGAGTGGATGATCCGGGAAGTGGGCGTGGCCGCTGTGCCTGGCTCCAGCTTCTTCCGGGAGCCGGTGAACCACCTGATCCGGATGCACTTTGCCCGCGGCACCGATGTGCTGGACGAAGCCGTCCGCCGGCTGGAAAAGCTGCAGGCTTTACTGAAATAAAAGCAAAACAAAAAACAACAGCGCCGCAGGAAATTTCCTGCGGCGCTGTCTCTTTCCCGATACTCTATACACGATTCATCACACGGCGTGGCGCTGCACGGTGGGCATTGGCTCCACAAGAGCGGGATGCATCCCCTCGCGGTAGTCCAGGTCGCCCTGATCCATACCGCGCAGCAAGACCTCGGCGGTGGCAATGTTGGTGGCAATGGGTACGCTGTGCATATCGCACAGGCGGAGCAGATTCTGCTCGGTGATGCTGGCGGCATCCGCTTTCAGCGGGTCACGGAAGAACAACACCAGATCCACTTCGTCGCACGCAATGCGGGAAGTGATCTGCTGCACACCGCCCAAGCGCCCGGAGAGATAACAGTGCACGGGCAGGCCGGTAGTCTGCGCCAGCATCCGTCCGGTGGTGCCGGTAGCAATGACTGTGTTTTTGGACAAAATGGCGCTGTAAGCAGTGCAGAACTGCAGTGCAAGCTCTTTGCGGGAATCGTGTGCAAGAATGGCGATCGTCATATTGCTCTCTCCTTTGTTCCAAGTATAGTGTTGCGTGTGACAAACAACTTTCTCATTGGAAAGTGAAATGAAGTGAAATCGTTATCAAGCTTTTCAATATAGTTTTACCGCATCGAAATAGGGGTTGTCAAGAGGGTTCTTGTACTTTTTACAAAACAAAATGGAGAAAGTAAGACTATATCTTTGTGAGAAGTGCAGAAAACTGGGATACAATCATCCATATCAGTGAGCGAACAGGAAAGGCAGATTGAAAACATAATTCAGTTTTTGTCTTTACTGAAAGAACATTTCATGGGAATAAAACAAAAATACAGGCTGGCGCAAATCGCACCAGCCTGTTTCGGAAAAAGCTTTTCAGTTTCGTTTCTAAATTATGAATATTATGGAGAAAACGCTCACTCCCGATTTCCGCACTGGAAAGGTGGGTTCAGCGGGCTTTAGCGGATCTGACCATTGCCGTGGATGATATACTTGTAGCTGCACAGCTCGGCCAGTCCCATGGGGCCGCGGGCGTGGAGTTTCTGGGTGGAAATGCCCATTTCGCACCCAAGGCCGAATTCACCGCCATCCGTAAAGCGGGTGGAACAGTTCACATACACGGCGGCGCTGTCCACTGCGGCAGTGAACAGATCGGCATGGGCCTGTGTCTGGGTCAGGATGGCTTCGCTGTGGCCGGTGGAGTGCTCAGCAATATGCCCGATGGCCTCCTCTACGCTGTCCACGACCTTGACCGCGAGGATGTAGTCCAGAAATTCGGTGTCAAAGTCCTTTTCTCCGGCAGGGGTGCCGGAGATGATGGAGGCTGCGCGCTTATCCAGCCGCAGCTCCACCGGGTGCAGACCCTTTGCAATGCGGTCCGGGCCAAGCCGCTGGGCCAGACGGGGCAGGAACTGCCCGGCAATGGAAGAGTGCACAAGGCACACTTCCTCGGCGTTGCACACGCTGGGGCGGCTGGCCTTGGCGTTCTCGATGATGTCCAGAGCTTTGTCCAGATCGGCGGTGTCGTCTACGTACACATGGCAGATGCCGGTGCCGGTCTGGATGCAGGGGACCTTGGCGTTCTGAACGCAGGCACGGATCAGCCCGGCACCGCCGCGCGGGATCAGCAGATCCACATAGCCTACAGCGGTCATCAGAGCGTTGGCAGAAGCGTGGGTGGTGTCCTCCATCAGGCAGACCGCTGTCTCGGGCAGACCGGCCTTTTTCAGGCCCTGCCGCAGAACGGTGACGATGGCATGAGCACTGCGCCATGCTTCCTTGCCGCAGCGCAGGATACAGGCATTGCCGCTCTTGATGGCAAGGGCAGCGGCATCGCTGGTCACATTGGGGCGGCTCTCGTAGATAATGGCGATCACGCCCATGGGCACAGCCGTCTTTTCAATGACAAGCCCGTTGGGGCGCTCCACCCGGTTCAGCACCCGGCCCACCGGGTCGGGCAGAGCGGCAACCTCGCGGATGCCCTGCGCCATGGCTTCAATGCGCGGTGCGGTCAGGGCCAGACGGTCCAGCATCACATCGCTGATGTGCCCCTTGGCCGCAGCCATGTCCTCAGCGTTGGCGGCAAGGATGGCCGCCTGATCGTCTGCGCTGCACAGCGCATCTGCCATGCCCAGCAGGGCCGCGTTGCGGGCGGTGTTATCGGCCAGTGCAAGGGCACTTTTGGCGCTGCGGGCGGCTTCCAGAATTTCCTGTGTGGTCATGTGTTCAGTCCTCCTTGCGGGCCGCAAAGCGGGTGCCTGCGGATCTGCCTGCGGCAATGTCGTACAAAAGCTCCGGGTGTGCGCCGTTGGCAATGACCATATCGGCACCGCTGCCCGTTACCATGCGGGCAGCGCGCAGCTTGGTGGCCATGCCGCCGGTGCCAAGGGCCGAACCGGCACCATCGGCCAGAGCCATCACCTCGGGGGTGATCTCCTCTACCAGCGGGATGAGCTTTGCATCCGTGTGGGTGTGGGGATTGGCGGTGTACAGGCCGTCGATGTCACTCAGCAGCACCAACAGGTCAGCCTTGGCGCAGCAGGCCACGATGGCCGCCAGCGTGTCGTTGTCGCCAATAGAGGTGATCTCATCGGTGGCAACGGTGTCGTTTTCGTTGATGATGGGCAGGGCACCCAGCTCCAGCAGGCGGGACAGGGTGTTCTGAAAGTTCACGCGGCGTTCGGTGTGCTCCACGTCCACGCCGGTGAGCAGGATCTGCGCCACGGTGTGATTGTAGGCGTTGAACAGTCGGTCGTAGGTGTACATCAGCTCACACTGGCCCACAGCGGCGCAGGCCTGCTTGGTGGTGGTGTCCTTTGGGCGGGTTGGCAGTGAGAGCTTGCCCACGCCCATGCCAATGGCACCGGAGGACACCAGAATGACCTCATGGCCCTCGTTTTTCAGGTCGCTGAGCACCTTGACCAGCTGTTCCGTGTGGCGGATGTTCAGCCGTCCGGTGGCGTATGCCAGAGTAGAAGTGCCTACTTTTACAACGATGCGCATGATATCCTTAACCCTTTCCCATTTCCTTTGTCTTATTGTACGAGGCGATTACGGCATCCATCACCGCACCGCGCAGGCCGTGCTCTTCCAGCACGCGCACGCCCTGAATGGTGCTGCCGCCGGGGCTGCACACAGCATCCTTGAGTTCGCCGGGATGCTTTCCGCTTTCCAGCACCAGCTTTGCGCTGCCCAGAACCATCTGCGCGGCATATTCCTGCGCTTTGGCGCGGGGCAGGCCGCAGGCCACGCCGCCGTCGGCCAGAGCCTCAATAAACTGGTACACCCATGCCGGGCCGCAGCCGGAAACGCAGCTGGCGGCATCGATCAGACTTTCCGGCACGGCATCCAGACGGCCCGCAGGAGCCATGATCCTGAGGAAGGCTTCTTCTTCCTCAGCGGTGACATTGCTGGAACAGTACTGGATCATACCCTCGCCCACCGAAGCCGGGGTGTTGGGCATGATGCGGATCACAGGAAAGTCCTCACCGGCCATCTCCTGAATACGGGCAATCGAAAGGCCCGCTGCCATGCTGCACAGCACAAAACGGCTGGGGCGCTCGTCAAAGGTGAACTTGAGCGGCTGGAGCAGAGCTTCCATCATCTGGGGCTTTACCGCCAGAAAGATCAGGTCGCAGTCACCGGCCACCTCAGCATTGGTGGCTGTTTTGCAGCCCAGTTCTTTGGCCAGTGCCTGTGCCTTGGCCGCAGTGCGGTTTGCCAGAAAAACTTTCTTAGGGTCAACAGCTTTGCAAACGGCACGGGCGATGGCTCCACCCATGTTGCCGCAGCCCAGAAAACCAATGGTATCCATCATAGTTTGTACCCTCCCTCAAAACGGCACTTCAATCACAGCCGTCTGCTCCCATTCTAAGCGTAGAGGAATATAAAATCAAGGGCCTTTTCCGCTTTTTTGCCGGAAGAAGCCGCTTTTGCAGGCATTGCGCACCGCCGGAAGGGGTTTGGGAGGGCTGAGAAACGGTTCTTGAAACGAGAAACTGCCGGAGTGAAAACGCAGGAAGTCGTTCTTTGTTTACAAAATGGACAGAATCAATGCTTGCAATCGGGACGGCTTTTGCGGTATTATAATGTACGAAGCTGCCAATCGCCGTACGCAGCGGGAAAAATTTCTACGGTCGGGAAAGGAAGGTTTTTGTGTCACAAACAACGAAGCGGGCACTGGAAGCATCGCTGAAAAAGCTGCTGCTGGAAAAGCCCCTCAATAAGATCACAATCAACGATATCACCGAGGACTGCGGCGTGAACCGCATGACCTTCTACTACCACTTTAAGGATATTTACGATCTGGTGGATTGGATCCTGACGGAAGATGCGGTCAAGGCGATGGAAGGCCGCCAGAGCTTTGATACATGGACCGAAGCATTTCTGGACATCCTGCACCAGATCCGGGATAACAAAACACTGGTACTGAACGTATACCGCTCTGTGGGTCGTGAACAGGTGGAGCAGTATCTGTACAAGCTTCTGGACTCCATGCTGAAGGAATTTGCGGATCGCGAATGCCGCGACATCACCGTGCAGGACGATGACAAGCAGTTTGTGGTGGATTTTTACAAATATGCGCTGGTGGGCGTGGTGCTGGAATGGATCCGCCGGGATATGAAGACCGAGCCCGCTGTGATGGTAGAACGTATGGGACGGATGCTGCAGGGCGATCTGCGCCGCGCGTTATGCCGCCTTGCCAGCAATAAGATCCATCTGGAACAGGACGGTTGAACCGGAAGAACGACAAAATTTTATCATAATCCGCGCCGTGATGGGTTTTCTATCACGGTGCTTTTTCTGTTTATGGCAATTTGTGGGATAGAATGGTAGAGTAATGGCATAGAAATAGAAAAAGAGATTTCCGAAAAATACCGTTTGGAGGAAAAGGATAATGAATACTTCTGTTGAGAGCCTGACTCATAAAATGCAGCGTGCTGCCGTTGGTAAAATGGTGGACGTGGTGCTTTCTCATGCCGATAAAGACCGTCAGAAAACCGTGGGACAGCTGGTGGATGTCGCAAAGCAGTTCTATGGCAGTTCGTTCAGCGCTGAAGCCTACGAACACGCCAGACAGACCCTGACCGACCCCGACAGCAAGTGGTCCAAGCTCATCAACTGTGTGCTGGATCAGACCGACCCCAACGTGGCCCGCACCATGGCGCTGAATCTGGGCTACGAGGCTTTCTTCCGCGGCACCAAGACCATCCGCGAGAACCGCGTGAAGTATCAGTGCAACATCCCCTGGCTGATCCTGTTCGACCCCACTTCCGCCTGCAATATGCACTGCGTGGGCTGCTGGGCCGGTGAATACGGTCACAAGAATAACCTCAGCTTTGAGGATATGGACAAGATCGTTACCGAGGGCAAGGAGCTGGGCGTGTACCTGTACATGCTGACCGGCGGCGAGCCGCTGGTGCGTAAGGCTGATATCCTGAAGCTGGCCGAGAAGCACAACGATGTGCAGTTTGCCATCTACACCAACTCCACCCTCATCGATGAGCCGTTCTGCAAAGAGGTGGTGCGTCTGGGCAACATTGCCTTCATGCTGTCCATCGAGGGCACCCCGGAGACCAACGATGCCCGCCGCGGTGAGGGGCACTATGCCGCTGTTATGCATGCTATGGATCTGCTCAAGGAGCACGGCATCGTGTTCGGCACGTCCATCTGCTACACCCGCGATAATATCGAAGCTGTTACCAACGATGAGTTCATGCGTTTCCTGTGTGAGAAGGGCGCACACTTCGGCTTCTACTTCCACTACATGCCCGTGGGCAACGAGGCAGCACCGGAACTGATGCCTACCCCGGAGCAGCGCAAATATATGATCGACCGCATCCGCTATCTGCGCTCGGAAGAGTGCGATATCCCGTTCTACCCGATGGATTTCCAGAACGATGGCGAGTTCGTGGGCGGCTGTATTGCCGGCGGACGCAACTACTTCCACATCAACTCTGCCGGTGACGCAGAGCCGTGCGTGTTCATCCACTACTCCAATGCCAATATCCACGACCAGAGCATTCTGGAAATTCTGCACAGCCCGCTGTTCATGGCTTATCACAACGGCCAGCCCTTCAACAAGAACCATCTGCGTCCCTGCCCGATGCTGGAAAACCCCGAACTGCTGCAGAAGATGGTGCACGAGACTGGTGCCCACAGCACCGACCTGCAGTCGCCGGAGAGCGTGGAGCACCTGTGCGAGAAGTGCAAGAACTATGCGGCCAACTGGCAGCCCACGGCGGACGAGATCTGGTCCCACACCAAGATCCGCGAGAGCCGCTACGAGAACTACAAGGACTGGAAGCCCTCGCAGCCCATTGAAAAGTAACGAAGGCAGACATCATAATGCAAACAAAGCCCAGGCGTTCCATTGAAGTGCGCTCCGTCAGGTAGACAGAGAAATAATATAAGTTTTTGTTCGCCGTTTCCACAAGGAAACGGCGAATTTTTTGTGCAAAAGTGATTGTTCTTTCTTGATATAAAAATACCCCCAGAGTACGCAGAGTTTTTGTTTTACTCTGTCTACTCTAGGGGGAGCATATCACACTCAGAGAGGGTCTTACTGTTTCATGAAAGAGTGGTTTTGAAAATTACCAGAACCAGTAGCGCTTTTTCAGCACAACATATGCAATGCCGATCAGAACCACTACAACACCACCGGCAATGAAGAAGGTCCAGTTGATATTGGCAAATTTCAGGTTCTGGTTGGTCAGCAGATAACGGCCTGCAGTATCGGCAGTGATGATGCCGTCGGTGTAGCTGTTCAGGTACTGCCACTTGTTGGAGACGGCGTTGTACAGATACAGGCGGGTATAGGTGCTCACATCCAGATCGATGCGCACCGAGCAGGGAAGAGCCTTACCCTTGTCCAGCTCAAACTCGATGCCCTGATCGGACTCAGTCAGGGTGAGCATGGTGTCCAGCTCACTGGTGGTGCTCTTGACACCGCTGCCTGCAATCTGCATGGTGTAGCCATCGCCCACCACGCACAGGGTCTTGCCGGTGGTGCGCAACGCATTGAGGATATCACCGGTCACGGTAGGCACCTCGGCCTGTGTGAAAACGATCTCGTTGTCCTCACTGTCCTGAATGGCCTGCACAACGGGATCGATCTCGATGGGAGCATCGTTATCCGGTTCGGTGGAGCTGCTGTCCGAAGAATTATCGGAAGAAGATACAGCCGAACGGTTGACGATGACCGTGACCATGGCGGATGCAGTGCCGTTGGAAACGGTAATGGAAGTAGCGCCGGTGCCCACAGCCGTGATCACGCCGCTGGGGCTGACCGTGGCAATGTTGCTGTTGGCGGACTTATAGGTGAACTTCTGGGAAGCGGAAGAAGGCTTGACACTGGCGGTCAGGGTGCGGGTGGCACCGGGCTTGAGCACAACGTAGGAAGGATTCACCGTGACGACCTGACCGCTGTTGGAAGAACCAGTGCTGGCGGTGCCGGTGCTGGAGTTGGGAATACTCATGACCGTGACATTGGTGGTAGCAGTCACCGAACCGCAGGTAGCGGTAATGGTGGCGGTGCCGGGGGCAATGCCGGTAACACGGCCGAAATTGTTCACCGTGGCGACCTTCTCATTGGAAGAGGTCAGGGCGACGGTGGCATAGTTGGAAGCCGAAGTAGGCCGCACCTGCAGCTGTGCCGAGACCGAGTTGCCAACATAGATGGTGTTGGAGGAAAGGGAAAGGTCCATCTCGGTAACGATCATGGAAGAATCCATAGAGACAACGATGGTGTAGGCACAGATCTGGTTGCCTGCGGCAGCGGTGATGCGGGTGGTGCCTACGCCCACAGCCTGCACGACACCGGAGTTGCTCACGGTCAGGATGGAAGTATCGTCCGAGATAAAGACAACCGAGTCGGTAGAGTTGCGCGGACGCACCACAGGAGACAGCTGCTGAGAGGAACCCAGCAGCATGTTGGCGGTATAGCTGCCGGCCTCAATGCTTTCGGCAGGCACGTCCTGATCCCACGGCATGGCAACGCCGCTCAGGGCAAGGCCGGAGACAGGGCTTGCTGCGGCCGCAGACACAGCTGTGCCGCAGGCCAGCAGGCAGAGCGCTGCCGCACAGACGGCCAGTTTTTTTGCGGTTGATTTCATAGTAAGTGTACCTCTTTGGGTGATATAACGGCGGCTGGCAGTCAGCACAGCTCCGGTTTAGCGGAACAGAACGCCCAGGGCTTCCATTGCGTACTCGAAATAGGTGACCTGATCGTACTCCACGCGGGCAGTAACGCTCATGCCGTTGGAAAGATCCACCTTGTCGCCGCTGCGGCTCACCACATAAGTGGCATCGGGCTTAATGGTCATCTTATAGTAGGAAGCGTTGGAGCTGGCCGTCACGTCACTGTCAATGGCCGTTACAGTGCCGGTCAGGGTGCCATAGGAATACTCCGAAAGGCCGGTAATGGCGATCTTGCACGGGTCACCCACATGAAGCAGCGGGCGGTCATTCACGGTGACCATGGCAACGATCTCCAGATCGTCGTTCTCGCTGGCAACAGTGGCCAGCGGGGAGCCTGCGCTCAGCACCATGCCCTCTTTGTAAGGAGTATCCATGTGGATCACACCGGAGGTGGGGGCATAGATGTAGTAATCGTTGGCACCGGTGTTCAAGGCATCGAGCTGAGCCTGAACGTTGTCCACGTTGCTCTGTGCGCTGGTAATGCTCTGGGAGATGGACTGCATGGTGGAGTAGTACAGAGCTTCTACTTCGCTCTGGCTCTGCTCCATCATGGTCTTGATCTGAGCATCGGAGTAACCGGCAGCCTGATAGGCCGTGGCATCAAAGGTCTTCTGGGAGACCTGGCTCTTGTAGGTCTCGTACTGATAGTAGTAGGGCTGATCTTCGGGGTTTGTCTCGCTGAAGTAGTTGGTATCATCCTGCACGCACTGCAGCAGCTTGTTGTACTGGTCCAGCTGGGTCTGGTAGATCTTGAGCTGGCTTTCCAGGTTATCCTGCTGCATGTCGATATCCGTGCTCTTGATGTGGGCCACGAGGTCGCCCTCGTTCACATAGCTGCCCTCCGAAATATACATCTCGGTAATGGAGCCGGAATAACTGGACATGATATAGGTTTTATTGCTGGCCTGCACGGTGCCTGCGTTCTGGCTGACATAAATGCGGTTGGTATGGGTGCTCCACACCACCAGAAACAGCATGAAGATGCCCACCAGAATGACAAAAGCGTAGCCATAAGGCGGCAGCTTTTTTTCCATCATGATGCGGCGGTCCTGCAGATCCGAAAGGTTCTGAACTTTAATCGTCATAATTACTTGGTCTCCATAAAGACATCGACCACGGCATCATCCTCATCCTGATTGACATAGATGGTATAGGAGGTGCCGGTCAGTTTCTGCTCATTCTCAAAAGCGTGGACCTGCAGCTTGTAGGAAGCCAGCTGGCTTTCGGGCATGGGGCCGGTGTAGTGGGCATACAGGCAGTTCTTCACGCGCAGAATAGCATCCATATGGTAGTCCTGCTCCATCTGGCCGATGAACTGGGTAGCCTGCTGCATCATGTACAGGTGCATCTGACGGTCCTCACCAACCACCATGGCCTGCACAATGGGGCCAATGGGCTGTGCGTTGTTGCTCTTGATAAAGTTGTGCATCTGGGTCAGCACCACGGGCAGACTGGCCATCTCTTCCGGATGAATCTCACGGGAGAGCACATTGGTGAGCTTCAGGGTCTTGTTCTCGGCTACTTTGATCTCTTTCATGTTGAATACCTCGGTTCCTTTTCAGATTTACCTCAGAAGAGGCAGTAATAGGCAATCGAGAAAGGGGAGAAAACCGCTGCAGAGAGCAGCTTCCTCTCCGCTCCCGATCGCCTACTACTTATAAAAGTAATAGGGATCTTGCAAATAAAATGTGCCCGGAGGCATTTTGCCTCCGGGCACACCATAGTGAGGCATAGTTACCTGAGCAGGCGGGGCCTGTTCGGGATAACACCATCTACTTCTACTAAACAGAAAGTCTTTCTAGCTCTTTTTTATCTGACACAGTAAAACTATGTCAAATCAAGCTATCCATCATAAATGACTCCCTTTCATATGTAACCGGGTACGCACCCGGCTGCAACACATCAATAGGTGATCGACTCACCGTCGTCATCCTCTTCCACCACGGCCTGCATGACAGACTGCTTGGGCTCTGCCTTTTTGCTGCGGTAGATACCCTGCTGCATGTTCCACAGCTCGTAGTACTTGCCTTCCTTGGCAAGCAGCTCATCGTGCGTGCCGCGTTCCACGATCTTGCCGTGATCCATCACAAGGATCAGATCACAGTCACGAACGGTGGACAGGCGGTGAGCTACGATCAGCATGGAACGATCTGCAAGCTGATCGTAGATCATGTTGAAGATCAGATTTTCCGTAGCAAAGTCCAGATTACTGGTGGATTCATCCAGAATGTAGAGGTTGGAATCTTTCAGGAAAGCGCGTGCCAGCGCAATGCGCTGCTTTTCACCGCCGGACAGGCCGTTGCCTGCTTCTTCCAGATAGGTGTTATACTGCAGGGGCAGATGACGGATAAAGTCGTGAGCATCTGCCTTCTTGGCAGCTTCCTTAACTTCGTCCATCGTAGCGTCCATACGTGAAACGCGGATGTTATCATAAATAGTCTTGCTGAACAGCTCAACGTTCTGCGGCACATAAGAAATTGCGCGGCGGACAGAATCATTGGTGTATTCAGCCAGATTCACACCGTTCAAGTCGATCTCGCCATCTTCCGGCTCATAATACTTGAGCAGAAGCTTGGTGATCGTGGATTTGCCGCTGCCGCTGCTGCCCACCAGCGCGACCTTTTTACCGGCCGGAATGGTAAAGCTGATGTGATCCAGTGCAGGGGCACGGTTGCCATAACGGAAAGTGACATCCTTGAACTCGATATCGCCCTCCACCTTGTCCAGATCGGTGCGGTCTTCGTCGCCGACCGTCTCGGAGGGATAATCCATAATCTCGCCCAGACGCTTCATGGAAATGCTGGCCTCCTGAATCTGCATCTGCAGACCGATCAGGTTGCTCAGCGGGGAAGTAAAGTAAGAGGACAGCGTGCTGAAGGCCATGAATCCGCCCAGTGTCATCTCCCCCTTCAGAACCTGACTGATACCCACATAGGTGGTCAGCATGCTGAAACCGGTGGAAATGAAGGAGGAAATCAGGCCCTGCGTGGTGCTGATCTTGCTGGAGCGCAGGCTGATCTTCAGGCTCTTGATGTACTCACGCTCGAGGTTCTCCATTTCGGTATCCTCGTTGGCGTTGCACTTGACCGTCTCAATGCCGCGCAGGCTTTCGATCATCTGGCTGTTCAGTGCAGCGGACTGCACCATGGTCTCTTCGTTGATCTTTTTGTAAGGCTGCTTGTAGATCAGCACCAGCAGAATGCTGACCAGAGCCATGAACAGCGAGATCGAGAAGAGCATCGCATTCATGCGGAACAGGATGATACCGGTGATAATGGCCATCGAGATATCCATGATCAGGCTCAGCGCAATGCTGGTGAAGATGGATTTGATGGTGTTTGCATCCGAATAACGGGTGGTAATATCACCAGTTTTGCGGGTGGCAAAGAACTTCATGGGCAGACGGAAGATATGCCCGAAGTAACCCAGCATCAGCGGAATATCGATCTTGATGGATAGGTGAATCAGAACCCACTGCCGGACAAAGCCCACCAGTGTATTGGTGATGCTGACCATGCTGAACACAAGGATCAGCGTGACCAGCAGATTGTCTAGGCCATATGGCAAGACCTCGTCCATCAGGATCTTGTTGAACATGGAGGAGGCAATGCCCAGGATCGTAACGATCAGAGAACTCAGGATCGCATAGGCAAAAAGCTTTTTCTGGGGCAGCAACAGGTCGACGTAACGCTTGAACATGCCGCCCTTTTCAATCTTACCACCCTTGAACTCCGAGGTGGGGTTCATCAGCAGCAGAACACCGGTAAAGTTCTTGTAGAACTCATCCAGACTGATCTTTTTCAGCTCACTGCCGGGGTCGCCGATCACGACATAATCCTTGCACTTGTGTTTTTTGCCGTTCTTCTCATCTTCCTTGGCGGCTTCGGCTTCTTTCAGCATGTGCCGACGACGCTCACCGTCATCTTTGATGGTGGTCTTTTTAAAGACGACCACAAAGTGGGCCAGACCCTGATCGGTGATGACCTGCGCAATGCAGGGCAGCGAGAAATCGCTGAGGAAATTTTCACGGTCTACGCGAACCGCTGCAGTGGTGAAACCCAACTCATTAGCGGCTTTCTGCAAACCAACAAGGTTCGTGCCTTTCAGGTCGGTACCCATCATATCGCGCAGGCGGGTGATGGTAACTTCCTTTTTGTAATGGAGGCACACCATTGCGAGGCAGGCAGCCGCACAGTCAGTGGTGTCGTGCTGCCGGACATAGGTATAACGCATAGATGCTTCCTTTGATCATATACAAATTTATTCAAACAGCGGCAGGCGTTTTGAAGAAGCGGCCTGCCGCAGATCTGACAACGTGAAAAGAGCCGGAGCCTGAAACAACAGCACAGAGACCGGTGCTTTGTCCTGTCCTGCGGAGAACCATGACAAAACACCGGTCGGCTGCTATCAAAAGAAGGGAGCACCTACCCTTTGATCTGTGTGCCGGACTTTGGAAAAACAGATACAAATTCCCAAAGCTTATAAGCAGTATACCACAATGTGACATCTTCTTCAAGTAGTCAAATTTTAAGAAATCATTATGCTTGATGCTTTTTTCGCATGGATGCTGTGTTTTTGGGACAGAGAAGCCCAAAAACAGAGGAGAAACACGACTGCATGGCTGTACAGAAAAAGGGTGTAGTATGGGACAAACAAAAAAGGCAATGTTCTGTGGAACATTGCCTTTTCTTCTGGCGCCTCTTGCCTGACTCGAACAGGCGACACCCTGATTAACAGTCAGGTGCTCTAACCGACTGAGCTAAAGAGGCAGATCACATTTGTGACTGCGAGAGATATTATACCGCATAAGAATGCCTTTTGCAAGCCTTTTTTAAAAAAATGAATCATTTTTGGCAAAATAAAACCGTCCTGCAGTGTTTTGAAACGCTGCAGGACGGTAAAGTACATATTATAAAAGAAGGAAAGGCTTATTTCAGCTTACTCTTGGCCTTCATGCGCTGCTCGTGGTTCAGGATCTGCTTGCGGATGCGCAGATTTTCAGGAGTGACCTCCAGCAGCTCGTCCTGTGCAAGGAATTCCAGGCAGCCTTCCAGGCTGAGCTTGCTAATGGGGATCAGGCGCAGAGCATCATCGGAGCCGGATGCACGGGTGTTGGTCAGGTGCTTGGTCTTGCAGACGTTGACATCCACATCCTCGCCGGAAGCGGTGTAGCCAATGACCATGCCCTCGTAGACCTTTTCACCAGCGCCCACCAGAAGGGTGCCGCGCTGCTGAGCATTGAACAGACCGTAGGTGACAGCCTCGCCGGTCTCAAAGCTGACCAGAGAACCGGTGGAGCGGTTGGCAATCATGCCAGCCCAGACATCGTAACCGTCGAAGATCTGGTTGATGATGCCTTCGCCGTGGGTATCGGTCAGGAACTGGTTGCGGTAGCCGAACAGGCCGCGGCTGGGCATACGGAACTCCAGACGCACGCGGTCGGTGCCCAGAGATTCCATCTGCTGCAGGATAGCCTTGCGCTGGCCCAGACCGGTCATGACAGCGCCCTGATACTGGGTGGGCACATCGATGACGACATGCTCCATAGGCTCATAGGTCTTGCCGTCGATGACCTTGGTCAGAACGTGCGGGGGAGAGACCTGCAGCTCATAACCTTCACGGCGCATGGTCTCGATCAGGATGGACAGGTGCATCTCACCACGGCCCATAACGCGGAAGGAATCGGTGGTGGCGGAATCCTCCACCTTCAAAGCGACATCCTTCAGCAGTTCCTTCTGCAGACGGTCACGGATCTGGCGGCTGGTGACGTACTTGCCCTCGCGGCCGGCCAGCGGGCTGTCGTTGACGGAGAAGGTCATTTCCACGGTAGGATCGTTGATCTTCACGAAGGGCAGCGGCTCTACATTGGAGGGACTGCACAGGGTATTGCCGATGGTCACGTCGGGCAGGCCGGAGAATGCCACGATATCGCCGGCGGTGATGTTATCGCACGGCTGACGGCCATTGGCCTGGAAGTCGTACAGCTTGGTCAGACGACCGCGCATCTTCAGATCCTGATTGTGCCAGTCACAGACGACAACTTCCTCGCCCACCTTGGCAACGCCGTTCTGGATGCGGCCAATGCCGATGCGGCCCACGAAGTCGTTGTAGTCCACAGAGGACACCAGCATCTGGAAGGGAGCCTCGGGGTCGCCCTCAGGCGGCTTGATGGTGCTCAGCAGAGTATCGAACAGAGGGATCAGGTCGGTGCCGGGCACATCCGGGTCCAGGCTTGCGGTGCCATCACGACCGCAGCAGAACAGCATGGGGCAGTCCAGCTGCTCATCGGTAGCGCCCAGATCCATCAGCAGGTACAGAACTTCGTCGATGACTTCCTTAATGCGGGCATCGGGGCGGTCGATCTTGTTGATGGCCACCACCAGACTCAGATTCTGCTGCAGAGCCTTCTGCAACACAAAACGGGTCTGGGGCATGCAGCCCTCGGCGGCATCCACCAGCAGCAGAACGCCGTTGACCATCTTCAGCACGCGCTCCACCTCGCCGCCAAAGTCGGCATGGCCCGGAGTATCGACAATATTGATCTTGACACCCTTGTAGGTGCAGGAGCAGTTCTTGGCCAGAATGGTAATGCCACGCTCACGCTCGATATCGCCGCTGTCCATGACGCGCTCAGCCACGACCTGATTATCGCGGAATGCGCCGCTCTGACGCAGCATTGCGTCCACCAGGGTGGTCTTGCCGTGGTCAACGTGAGCGATAATGGCAACGTTGCGCAAATCGTTAC
>OHTW01000181.1_pt1 | contig 44691 bp, 41 predicted proteins | sample 1579031 | NCBI WGS metagenome assembly OHTW01 (sample SAMEA3879602, study PRJEB24766) | human gut metagenome | biome: human-associated habitat; feature: feces | place: USA | collected 1985/1987 | reverse complement strand
TTGAAGTATAGTTGTTTGTACCATAAAATGTAAAATGGGGATATGAATCAATCAGATAGGAAAAGGGGGGATGAGAGGATATTGTATTGCGATTTGTATTTCTTGGAAGAATGAATAAAGAATAAATTTAAGCAATAATATGTACATTTATGGGTTTGGCTAAAAGAATTGACGATTATTGCATTTTTGTTTCTAGGGAGAATTTATTAGTAAAGGGGAATTGTATGAAGAAAACTTGGACAAAGGTATTGGCATATATGTTGGCGGTTACAATGTGTTTCAGTGCGGTTAATGTACCCGTGTATGCACAGGAAAGTACGGTTACAGAGGTTTCAACAGAAGCGGAAACAACGAGTGACGCAATTACAGAAGAAGCAACTGTATTAGGGAATGATGCAGAACCAACAACAGAGGAAGTAGAAAGTACAGAGGAAGTAGAAAGTACAGAGGAAACAGAAAGTACAGAGGAAGTAACAGTAGATGAAGATGATAGTAGCACATGGGATCAGGTGACGACAGAAAATGTATTTGAAGGCGAAAATTATAAAGTGATATTTACCCTGACATCTAATTGGGATGAGGGATATAATGCAAAGGTTAAAATTGAAAATATCGGAGACAGTACAATTCAGAACTGGTACTTAGGGTTTGACTACAATAATTCCATAACCAATATTTGGAATGCAGAAATCTCATCAAACGAAGATACAGAGTATGTGATTAAGAATGTTGGCTGGAATCAGGATATAGCTGTTGGTAATAGTATTGAATTTGGAATATCTGGTGACCATTCATTCAAGGGCTTTCCTGAGAACTATGAGTTAATTGGTACAAGTAAGGAAGTTGCTGAAAATGATTACATAATACAGTATAAACTTGATAGTGATTGGGGCACAGGATTTACGGGTTCGATTTCTATAATGAATAATACAGATACAGCTCTGGAAGATTGGGTATTGGAGTTTGATTTTGACAGAGAAATTACTGAAATTTGGGATGGCGTTATAGAACAACATACAGGCAATCATTATATTATACGCAATGCGGAATATAATAGTATCATTGGTGCGAATGAAAGTGTGTCAATTGGGATTAAGGGCTGCGATGGTAAGTTAAGTGATGAACCAAATAAATTCGTCTTGCAATCGTATGGCAGGGGACAGAATGATCATACGGTTGATTTAGTGTTGGATTCTGATAATGATGGTGCGCCGGATTACATTGAAGAATATTTTGGAACAGACCAGCACAAAAGTGATACGGATGGAGATGGCTTATCTGATTTTATAGAATTATATTCACTTGTATTAGATCCTCTTAGCATAGATACGGATGGGAATGGAATAAGTGATGCAGATGAAGATTTGGATGAAGATGGTTTGTCAAATATCTGTGAATTTACCATTGGAACTAGTATAGTTTTAGCTGATACCGATGAGGATGGTCTGAATGATAAGGAAGAATACAAAGTATATGGAACTAATCCTTTATCTAAAGACACGGATGGGGATGGGGCATCAGATTCAAAAGAGATAGAATTGGGAACCAATCCGCTAGTGTATGAAGATAAGTTTGAGGTTTCCTATAATGCAGGCGGAAAGGATACAGTAAGAGCATCTGTTGATATTACTTTAAATGGTACTCAGGTAGATTCGTTAGCAGTTGAAAAAGTTGATAATGAGTTCCTTTTTCCTGCAAACATGCCTGGATATATCGGAGGCGCATACGATTTTTCTGTTGATGGAAATTTTGATAAAGCAACAATTAAGTTTGAGTTTAGTAAAGACTTACTCGAAGATGTTGATTTTGAACCTGTAATTTACTATTTTAATGAAGAAAAACAGATGTTAGAAGAATTGGATACGATAGTAGAAGGAAATGTTGCTTCTACAGAAGTTACACATTTTTCTAAATACATATTAATAAACAGAAAAGTATATCAAAGTTCCTTTGAGTGGCAGGATGTATGGAATACCACTGGTTTTTCTGGCATAGAAGTTATACTCGTTATTGATGATTCAGGAAGTATGACTTCGAATGATCGATATAATCGACGATTGTCTGTTTCTCGGAATTTAATTGATAATCTTCCGGAAAACAGCAAGGTAGGAATTGTTAAATTTACAAGTTATACAAGTAAATTGACAACAAGCTTAACGCCTGATAAGAAAACAGCAAAATCATATTTGACAACCAGTTATTTTCGCTCGTCAGGCGGAACAAATATGTATACTGCAATTAATAGTGCGTTTTCATTGTTTGAAACTACGGATGATAATATTTTGAAAATGATGGTAGTGTTGAGTGATGGAGATGCATCAGATACCAGTAAGCATTCGGATGTAATTAGGACAGCAAACAATAATGGTGTTAAAATGTATACAGTTGGTTTAGGTCGTTCTAGTTCAAGTTACTTTACACAATATTTAAAGCCGTTAGCAAATAATACTGGAGGCGTATTCTATTTAGCGTCTGATTCCTCAAAATTAGAGGATATTTACAAGGATATTAATAAAAAGATAGATATTGAAACAGATAGTGATAATGACGGCATTGCAGATTACTATGAAGATAATATGGTTATGTTTAATGGTGTAACAATTACACTTGATAAAAATAATCCTGATAGTGATGGCGATGGTGTATTGGATGGAGCAGAAGTTGCAGAATTAAATTATCAGTATAATTCCGATAAGACTCAAGTTATTGTGACAGGAAAATTAATATCTAATCCATTATCTAAAGATAGTGATGGCGATGGGTTAACCGATGAAGAGGAAATCTATTATTATGGAACATCGCCTCTATTATGGGATACAGATAGTGATGGATTAAATGACAAGTTTGAAATTGATGAATGGTATGATCCATTTGAAAAGGATGCTGATGGAGATGGAAGACTTGATTTTCAAGAATATCAGGAGGGATCAAGTCCATTTGTGTATGATAAGGAATGGTATGAGCATACTTGGGATTTTATTTGTGGATTTGTTGCAGGTGATTTTATATCCGATACAGATAGTTTACCTGTGATTATGGGGCAAATCACAAGCAGCTTTATTCCATTTGTTGACATTCGAGATGTTGTAGGAAACTTAGTGCATGGAGATTATGCATTTGCAGGGTTAAGTGCGTTGGGTTTAGTTCCTGTTGCAGGTGATGTATCAAAAACGGCCGGCAAGGTTGGTAAGTTTATTTTGAAAAATGTGGATAATATTCCTAAAGTAGCAGGGCTGCTTGAGTTTTTAAGTAAAAATTTCCCTGATGTTGTAAGAGTATTGGCACAAAATGATGAGTTTGTTAGTGCGGCAAAGAAAATGTCAAATGGTGAGTTATTAAAAATCACCAAAAAAGAAGCACGAAGTATTATCAACGCTTATGAGAATGCTGGTTTATCAGAATATGTAATAAAAGGTGGTTTAGAGGCATTATCTAAGCCAAGTTCAAAAGTATTACGTGAAAATTTAATAAAAGCAGGTGTTAAGGTTCCGGATTATCCAAATGCGGCACATCATATTGTCGCAGGAAGTTCTAAAAAAGCAGCTGAAGCGAGAGCAATTTTGTTAAACTATGGAGTAGATATAAATGATGCAGTTAATGGTGTATTTTTACCGACAGTAAAAAGTGCATCTGAGGCTGCATATCATCCGAGTTTACATACAAAGGCATACTATGAAAAGGTTACGGAATTGTTATCATCTGCACAGTCAAAAGAAGATGTAATAGAAATCTTGAGTGATATTGCAGAACAGTTGCAAAAAGGCACATTCAATTGAGGAGGCGAGTAAGTTGAGAATATGGAAATTAGGACGCGATGTAGATAACTATGAAAGTTTAGCATGGGGAAACGATGAACACGATATAAATTTAAACTATATTCAATCTTTTAATGGTGTTTCTAAAGAGAAAAATTGGATTCCATTACATCTTAAGAGAATGAGTAATGAGGCTGAATTTAGCAATACGCCGGGACTTTCAGCACACATCCCTGTTTTTGATAAAAATGCAGTTGATACGATGAAAGATTATCTAATTGGAAATGCTGAAATTTTACCAATTTTCTGTGAAGATAAAGAATTTTTTATTATAAATGTGACTAGAGTGTTAGATTGCATTGATTATCAGGTATCTGAATATAAAACATTCAGAGATGGTATAAGAATTATGAGATTTACCAAATATGCATTTATTGAGGACAAGATTGAAAATGTACATATCTTTAAAATAAAAGATGAACCATTGAGAAGTCCATTTGTCTCAGATGCATTTAGACGGAAAATCTTAGACAGTAGTTTGGTAGGATTCAAATTTGAATTGGCGTGGGATAGTGATGAAAAGTAATTGTATGTTTAAAATGCAATTCTTGTTAATAAAACCTGTAGAAAATACAACAAGTGTTGTAGAAATTGAGAGAGCATTTGATTAGGCATTGTTTGGTATAACATATGAGATTGAGGATGGGGTCAGTTTATTTTGCTAAAGGGTAATCTGATTCGGTTTGTTTACAGTCTGGAGGGTGTGACGAATGTTACACCCTTTTTGTGTGGGAAAAAGTGATTAAAGATGTTATAATAATATCAAATGTGTTGCAGGATTGATGAAGATGTATCAGACATTGGCAAAGTGGAAAATAATATAAAAAAGGGCTTGAGATATTGGAGGTAGTAATATGGCAGAGGAGACACTGTTTTCCGGCGAATCGAAAAATGTTGAGTACAAGGTAACTGTACCAGAGAAAAGCGAAAAATACATGAAAACCGTTGTAGCTTTTGCCAATGGTAGGGGAGGAAAAATTGTTTTCGGAATAGAGGACAAGACCTTAGACGTTGTGGGAATTGATGAAGATAGTATCTATAAGACAATGGATGCCATTACCAATGCTATTTCAGATTCTTGTGAACCTTCAATCAGACCGGATGTGGCGATGCAGACGGTTAAGGACAAAATGGTGATTGTAGTAGAGGTATTTCCGGGTGCAGAGCGTCCGTACTATATAAAATCACAAGGCGTGTTTGACGGTACTTATGTGCGTGTTGCAGGTACGACCAGGCATGTCGAGGATTACATGTTAAGAGAGTTGATGCTGGAGGGGAAGAACCGTTATTTTGACAGTGAAATATGTCAGGATATGGATATATCAGACAGTGAGATTGAGGAACTCTGCAAGAGCTTAAAGGAGACTGCCATACGAAATACATGGCAGGATAGTGAAAAAGCGAAGATTAAGGATGTCACCAGAAATATACTGATTTCATGGGGCGTTCTGAAGGAGGAATGCGGAAAGGTATATCCGACCAATGCATATGCACTTTTGACCGGACGGATGGTGGGGCAGCCAGTTATTCAGTGTGGTGTGTTCAAGGGAACCAATCGGGCGCATTTTGTTGACCGGAGAGAGTTTGAGGGTTCCGTTCAGGAACAAATGGATGCTGCATACCAGTATGTTCTTGAAAAAATTAACATGGGAATGACAATAAAGGGAATGTACAGACAAGATGTATATGAACTTCCTACAGACAGCATAAGAGAGTTGATTGCAAATGCAGTGGCTCATCGTAGTTATCTTGAGCCAGGGAATATACAAGTGGCATTGTATGATGACAGACTAGAGATTACCTCTCCGGGTATGCTTCTGAATAATGTCACGATCGAAAAAATGATAGAAGGTTACTCAAGACCGAGAAATCCTGCAATCGCAAGAGCCTTTGCGTACATGAAAATTATTGAAAAATGGGGAACCGGAATACCGAGATTATTCGCAGCCTGTGAGGAGTATGGATTGCCGAAACCGGAGCTGATTGATTTTGATGGTGATTTTAGAGTTAATATGTATCGTAAAAGAGATACTAATACAAAAACAGGTGATCAAACATGCCAACCGGTGAACGATGGGGTGAATGATGAGGTGAACAAACTGCTGAATTATTTAAACCTGCATCCTGATTATACGGTTACTCAATTCGCAGAACATTTTGAGGTAAGCAGAAAAACAATAGCAGCGAGATTGAAAAAACTGAAGGATAAAGGCTATATTGAAAGAGTTGGATCTTCGAGAAAAGGTTATTGGAAAGTAAATTGATTTTATCAGATTGACAACTCTGAACAACCCCAATTATTCCATTCGGACAAAAAGGTGAACAATCAAGGTGAATTATAAGGTGAACGATCAGAAAAAATGATTAAGGTGTATGATAGGGTGAATAATAAAAGCAATCATACCTATCTAGCTGTTTGCCTTTTCAATACAAATGAGATATTTTCCGGAGAAGATTGGTTAAAGCAAAATCACAGGGAAGTATATGATTCATATGAATCAGCTATTGATGCATATACGCAAGGACATGCTGGAGCGTGTATTGAATCGTGTCGAACTTGTTTAGTAAGCAATTTTTCGGGAGTACGGATGTCTTTCTATAACTTTTTTACTGCAAATCATGAGGATTAAATATCCTCATGATTTTTCCATAGATAGGTGTCAATTTCTTTCTGATAGCGCTGCAACTCCTTCAGGTCATGCTCGTTTTGTTGCTGCTGCTTCTCAAGGTTTTGCATATCCTGCTCAGTCTGTTCAAGCCGCTTTTGAAGTATTTTGATGTTCCCGCTGGTGATTGCAGTAAGGTCTATATTGCGACTTTCCAGTGCAAATTTGGAATCATGGAAGGCATTTAGCTGGTGGTCATGCTCCTGATAGTATTTTTCCTTATCTTCGGCTTTTTGCTCGTTCGTGGCATATATCTTCAGCTTTTTATACATCACGCAATCATTGATAAGCTGCCGCAGATCCGATATTTCCTTTTGACTCTTAGTGAGCGCAGTATCAAGATAATTATTGTTAGCCCGGAGAGCTTTAATATGTCCTGTAACTTCTATGTAGCTTATACCATATCTGTCTTGAAGCTCTTTTTGTATCTGCTGCATCCGACGGGCATTCTGAACATTTGACCATTTCTGTAAGCCAATCTTTTCGTGGGATATGCCTTGGGAAGTATCACGCATAGTGGAGATTTTCAGCTTGCTCTTATCCAATCTTTTCTCGGCTGGAGACATAGCTTCGTATGTAGCTTTTCGCTTTTCTTTTCGTTCTTTCGCTCTTTCCTTTTGCGTTTTCAGATAGTCCTGTCTTCTCGAAATTCTCTTTTTTATGTTGTTGTCGGTATAGAAGGAACCGAGAGAGTAGCCACGATGAAAACGCTGCTCATCCGTAAAGCGGTATTTCGTAACCGTGCCATATTTCTTTGAGTTCCCGGTTACAATTATAATATTCTGTGCTTTTAGTCGATTGATAAAATCCTCAAATGAAACAGCTTCCATTATGGTTTTATCCATTAACTTACGGAGCTGTGTTTTCTTCGATCCAGATGGATTTGATTTATCTTCAAACCATTCTCGGTAATTTTTCCCTTTACTGCGTTTCTTATCTATAACAGAAAGACCATATTGCAGGCATAGCTCATCATTGTTTTTTTGAATTGTGTGTAGGAGAGTGAGGTTATCATCCAGCCGCATCCCGGTCATGCCACGTTCTGCAGAACACATGACAAAGTGATTATGTATATGTCCTTTATCAACGTGGGTAGCACAGACAAATGAGTATTTTCCGCCAAATGTCTGCTCCATGAACTTCATTCCAAGCTCATGTGCTTGTTCCGGTGTTACCTCGTCCGTAGGTGCGAACGACTGTATAAAATGGTAGGCTAACACGCTACTGCAATTTTGATTTCTTGTTTTGTTGGCCAACGCCATTTTGAAACAGAGCTCGATATTGGATTCTGAGCAGCCATCGTAGGATACAAGAAGTCGCTCATTTGTTTTATCCGGATCTCTCACATAGTTGATCGCTGCGTTTGTATTAACCTTTACTTTTATGATTTTTGTAATCGCCATCTATATTACCTGCCCAGTTTTCTTTCTCTTTGAATTTAATGATTTTGAACTTTTCTTCGGATGCCTTTTTTACGATTTCCTGAATCTCCGTCATTTGACTTTGAAGCATTTTCATCTGGTAGGGTGTGACGGAATATGTTTCGTTTACGACTGCGGCGATCTGGTTGATGTTGTTTCCAACACGAGAGATCTGCGTTGAAAAATCATATAATCCTGACATATCAAACCGGTAACAGTGACCGGAATGTATGTAGGCTCGTAACACTTGTGCTATGGAGGAGTATTTCAGAAAATCTCGTTGTTGGAGCAGCATTTGATATTCCTCTTCGGTGATTCTAAGATGTATTTCTTTTGCCTTTTCGTTCATTCTTATTTATGTCCTTTCACTGATTTTAGGGGTTTGGGGATATTCCCCAAGTTTCTTTTTGCTGTTTTTCGATTTTCCTCACTCGGGAGAAAAATGAAAAATAGCGGTTTTGTGGATATAAAACCAATGCTTGCTGTATTTAGTTATGCCGCTGGCGGCATAACAGGACATAAAAAAATCTGTTGCTACCAGCGGGCGTACTTATCCCGTGGATAACAACAGATATATATGTGGCTATTATAGTATCCCAGTTTACTGATTGCAAGACCTGATAACAGGTACTCCCATATCTGGGAACTGCCCAAATGAGGGAACTCCCATTAAAATATAGTGGTATATTGATACGATAGGGAGATGCCACATGGATTATGGGTCTATTCATTTTCGGATAGAAGAGCTTCTTGAAGAAAAAGGAATTAGCAAGAATCAAATATGTAAGGATCTGGACATAAAACGTTCCAATTTCAATAGATATTGCAAAGATGAAAATTCCAGATATGATCCGAATTTTATCTGTAAGCTATGTTATTACTTGGGTGTAGAACTGAATGAAATTATGGAATACAGGAGACCAGAATAAATATAATAGCACGAGAAACTTCTCATGAGTTCACGGATGATTCGGTGGGTTCATGAGATTTTTTGTTGTGGCATATATCGTAAAGATATGGAGAAATTTTTACGAGGGGGATGCCTATGGGGTACGGTGTTAGTAAGAAGATGTTACCGCTGATTGTGTTGCGGGTACTGATGGAGAATGCAAATGAGAATCATATGCTTTCCATGAAACAGATGATGCATTATGTGAGGGAATATTATGAACCATATAATGAGGAAGGCTTGGCGAAACTTATCAGCGCAAATATCAAACAGCTTAATATGTTTTTTGAGGACACGCATTTTTCGTTGGATGGGGTAAACGAATTACACATTGAGGTAGTATCGGTTAGAAATGAAGAAGAATCGAGAGGGTACATTTACAAATATTATCTGAGTGGGAATCTGTTTTCGGATAATGACGTTCGGCTTCTGAGTGATAGCATTTTGTTTTCTCCGGGAATAGGAGAACAGGAAGCAACGACACTTCTTAGAAAAGTTCGGAAGTTATCGAGCAAGCATTTCGGTGATTGCTTTGAATATGTAAAGTACACGGATATGGTGAAGCGGACAGATAATGATCATCTTTTTTCTACGGTAGAGCTGATTGGCTGTGCATTGAAAAGCAGGAGGATGGTTACATTCCAATACAGAAGGAATGGTGTGCTCCGTGATAAGAAAACAACGGTATCTCCGTTTCATCTTGTGATATCGGCGGGACGCTATTACGTACTTTGTAACAAGATGGAAACAGAGACTATTTCACCTTACCGATTGGATAGGATGGAAAATGTAACCGTGGAGGATAAAATGCCGGCAAGAAAGCTGGAGACTTTGCGTGATGTACAGCAGCCATTTTATCTCCGGCAGTATATGGAAGAACATCCAAGGATGTCTTTTGACAAAACGATATCAGTTACTATGTTGGTATCACCAGAGATAATGGAAGCGGTCAAGACGGAATTTTGTGTGAAAGCTGCCTGGTGGATTCCTGAAAAAACAAAGTATCGTGTCCGTATCATTTCTACAAAAAATGCAATCTGTAACTGGGTCATCAACGTTACGGATCATATCATAATCGAGAGTTCCTCGGACAAATCCATATTTGATGTTTTATGCAATCGTGCCACAAGTATCATGAATGTGTATCGACTGCAAGCAGAAATGTGAAAAACCTGTTGCAACGGGAAATTGTCACGTAGTATTATAATGAGGATATTGGAAAATCTATGTTAAGGAGAGTAAGAAGATGGAAAACGAAAATATGGGAGAGGTAATGACAGAGGAGACACCTGTTATTGAAGAAAAACCAGATATTGAAATTGAACCATATGCAGAGAAATATGTCGAGTTTGATACATTCGCTGAATCAGATTTTAGAGTAGTTAAGGTAAAAAACTGTGAGGCAGTTCCTAAGAGCAAGAAGCTGCTTCGATTTACTCTCGATGACGGTTCGGGAAAAGAAAGGACAATCCTTTCCGGTGTACATGCTTTCTATGAGCCGGAGGAGCTTGTAGGAAAGACATTGCTTGCAATAGTGAATCTTCCGCCTCGCTCCATGATGGGAATTGATTCCTGTGGTATGCTGCTTTCAGCAATCCATAATGTTAAAGGAGAAGAAAAGCTTAATCTGATCATGTTGGATGATTCTATTCCGGCAGGAGCAAAATTATATTAAAGTCTTGATGTCACATGGCAAAATGCTGTGTGGCATTTTTTTATGAATAAGAAACGTGTAGGGCAATCACAGGCGTGTGGTTGCTTTATTTTATGCGTTATCAACATCCTCCTCTAAAAAAGGAATTAAATTCCGTTTTTTAAAAAGCATTTCACCTTTTTTGAAGTAGTTTATTTTGTTTTTGATTTTATACCATATTTAACTTGTAGCTGTAAAGTATTCTATTGGTGTTTTGAAAAGGAGGTTTTTCATGGGTAATTTATTTGATTTTCTTATGTTGATTCTGTCTGTGATCGATATAAGTGTGTTCGGAAATTGGGTGCAGATGCTCGAAAGATATAGGGTATATGTATCAGAAGAGGAATCTTGCTCGATGCCAGACAATGTGCTTGGATTCTATCGACATGGAGTTGGTAGATGGGGAGTACATATGATATGCGTTGATGCAGGGTTGCCCGATAATCTGAAAACTGCTGTTCTTTTGCATGAATACTCACATTTTGTTGAATTTATAAATAATAAATCAAAAAACAAAAGGAAAAGAGACAACATAGCATCGCACAACAGTGAATGGAAATCCATATATTCAGAGCTTCTCTATTCTGCTTATTCTGCAGGATTTTTGAATCCTAAAGGATTGGAAAAAGAGATGATGATATTTAACTTACATCCGTATGACTCGACTATAATGTCCCATATACTTGGTATTAGTACCTTTGGAGAATATGATTTTCTTGATGAAGATGAGGCACTTTACCATGAAATATGGAAACTTGAAATGGAATCACCAGATGATTCATATGAAGATGAGGACATGGATCCTAATTATTAATTTGTAATTGTATTAAAAATAGTATAACGCACAGCTACAGGGGGTGTCTTCCATTTTTATGAAAGATACCCTTTAAATTTCCAGAAAAATGGAAATTTAATTCTTTATTATCATCCATAGGTTGATAAAAGCTGATGTTGGACGTTTTCTTCGTCTTACTTAAATGTAGACCAAAATATATTTTGAAAGAAATTTATGAAAAGGAAAAATTTTTTCTGATTACTTCCCAAATGAGAAAGTAATTGCTGATATGGTGTTGTTATATAAGAGGAGGTGAACTGGCAGAGTGCATAAAATGGGACCGAATTCCACTAAAAGAGAATATCGTCGATACAATCTTTTTAAGTATATGGTCTCTGTCAGCTCAACCTCGTACAAACGTATCCGTGATTTATTTGACGTAACGGACAAAACTATTCGTGATGATCTGGCGTATATACAAGATGTTATGGGTGTGATTATTGAAAGTAAACCAGGGGTTGGTGGATATGTGAGGATATCTCAAGAATGGAGAAAGCGAAAATGCCCTATGACACCAGTGCAGGAGCAAGCGATGTTGACTGTCTATAAAGCCGAAACGAATCCCGAGTTAAAGATGGTATTGCTTGGTATAATGATGGATTACTGTTCCCCGTATATCTATGAAAATGAATTATAGCGATGTGTCGTTCTGGATAAGCATACACTGGATAACAACAGAATAATGTGTGTGTTTACCAGACCGATAGGTCTGATTGCACCTTGATAACTGAATATAAGAACGTACAGGACATGTGGGATATGTGGAGCAACTTGGCAGATACGCCATGACTTATCTGTTCTGAACAGAATGAATGAGATGGAATACTGATTCAGGTATAGAAGCTAAGATAAAGAGCGAGTAATATTTGGCAAAAAGTGCAGCAGTTGCATGGGCGATGATACATATCTTTGATAATGATACTTCTGATATATTCAGTCTTTTATGACGGTGCAAAACCGATGTGGGCAGTAAACTGAACTGTCACCTGTATGTTTTATTTTAATATCTGGCAATAAGAGTCTATCAGTTTATTGGTGGATTGTTATTGGCAGATATTTTTTTGCCATGGAGAAAATTAACAGCGGGAGGTGCATTACATGGGAGCCATAGTAGACAAGAATCAAATGGTACGGTGCGAGTACAAGGATAGTATCTGCTGGGTGCCAAATCATATCTTCGCAAGAGTTGTGCTTGAGACAAAGATACCGGAAAAGTTTGTCCGGTATAAGACAGGAGCAGATCTCTATGATATGAGTGAGAGGCAGTTCAGGGATCTTGCAAAGGAAGCGGATGCTATTTATAAGAAGAATCGCATGGTATTGGTTGATTTGAGAAAAATTGATGATTACCTTGAATATTTCCATGTTACGTAGGGAAACTGCAAAATTGTGTTGACTTATTAGGCGACAAAAAGTATAATAATGGTGAGGTTGTTAAGGAGGTGCAGATTTGAATAATTCTAAGATGGGACGACCAAAGGTTGACGAACCTCGTTCCGAACGAATCAATGTCCGGTTTACGGAAGAAGAGATGAAGAAAATAAAAGTATGTGCTGAGAAAAACGATCTCACCGTGACACAATTAGTGCGAAAGGGTGCGCTGGATATGGCGGAATCCCTGGAGTAATTTTGCAGTGATACTTTCCTATTTAATATGGATATTGAAAGGAAGGGTATTATGGCAAAGAAGGTACGTAAGGATGTCAAGGGCAGAGTTCTCCGGAATGGGGAAACCTATATTAAGGACAGAAAACTGTATTGCTTTAGTTATACAGATGCCTTTGGCAAAAGAGGTTGTTTCTATTCAAAGGATCTGGCAATGCTCAGAGAGAAAGAGGCAAAGTATGAACGTGATAAACTTGATGGAATGGACGTATATGCATTGTCGAAGTCTACACTGAACTATGTATTTGACCGCTATATAGAAACAAAAAAGGAACTGAGAAGCACCACATATACAAATTATGTATATATGTACAATCGTTTTGTTCGAGATGGCTTTGGTAAGAATCTCATAGCAAATATAAAGTATTCTGATGTGTTGAGATTTTATCAGGCACTACTCGAGCATGAACTGAAAATGAACACGTTAGAAACAATTCATACGGTTCTTCATCCAACGTTTCAGATGGCTGTGCGGGATGATGTCATTCGTACCAATCCATCAGATGGGGTAATGACTGAATTGAAGAGGACTACGAAGAAAAACATTGGTGTTCGCCATGCATTGACACTGGAGCAGGAACGCAAGTTCCTTGAATTTGTCAGACAGGATGAGAATGCCTGTGCATGGAAGAATTTGTATGTAACGATGTTTGGTACAGGTTGCAGAATCGGAGAAATCATCGGACTTCGTTGGGAGGATGTTGATTTTGAAAAGAGATTGATCAATATCAATCACAATATTACCTATTATCCTCGGATTGAGAATTCATATAAGAATGAGTTCCGTGTGTCGTTACCCAAGACAGATGCGGGTGTAAGAACGGTTCCGATGATTGATGAGGTATATGAAGCACTTCTTGCAGAAAAAGAATATCAGGATAATGGTGGCATGTTTTGTACATCGGAGATTGAAGGGATGAGCGGCTTTATATTTTGTAACCGCTATGGAAATATTCATAATCCAGCGGCAATTAATCGGGCAATCAAACGTCATGTGGCAGATTGCAATGCAAAGGAGCTGGTTAGTGCAAAGAGAGAAAAGCGTGAACCAATTATACTTCCACGTTTTAGCTGCCATATTGCAAGACATACATTCTGCTCACGACTTTGCGAGAATGATGTGAATGTAAAAGTCATCCAGTCCATTATGGGACATAAGGATATTAAGACAACCTTGGATATCTATGCTGAGGTGTCAGATGCAAGAAAACAGGAGAGTTTGTTAAAATTAAATATCACGGGTATGCTTATATAATTGTCCAAATTATTTTAAGTATGATTTATTGGAAAGTATTATTTAATTTCTGGTACGACAAAGCGGGTTCTAGTACGACAAAAGTACAACAATAAAATGTATCTTGGTACCGTTGTATGCAGAGTGAAATGATAGTACACATCCTTAAATATCGAGAATTTGCATTGTATGCTACTTGGTGCATGAATGTTTTGCTCTTCCCGACAATGAAGTCATTAGATGGTGTAAATAAGAAAAATGATGTAAATAATACAGCTTCTGAAGCACCTGAAAAAAATGTAAAAACTGAGTCTGAAAAGATTGATTTCTCTAATGTGAAGATTGAGCCAATCTTTGAAAAAATGGTAGATTTCGATACATTTGCAAAATCTGATTTCCGTGCAGTTAAAATTTTAGCTTGTGAAGCAGTACCGAAGTCAAAGAAGCTTCTGAAGTTTACATTAGATGACGGAGAACGCAAAGACCGTGTGATTTTAAGCGGTATTCACGAGTATTACGAGCCGGAAGAACTGGTTGGTAAGACTGCAATCGCTATCGTGAACCTGCCACCGAGAAATATGATGGGAATTGATTCCGAGGGTATGCTGATTTCAGCAGTACACGAGGAAGACGGTCACGAAGGACTAAACCTTCTGATGGTAGATGACCACATTCCGGCAGGTGCAAAGCTCTATTAAGAAGTACCGTTTTATCTTACAAAACGGGATGTACTTCATTTGTGAAAAAGCTCTGAAAATACACAAATACACCAAATTTACACCAAATGGTGCTTGAAACGGTGCAGAGCCTAAAAAATCGCATAATTACAGGCGATACAACAGAATTTATAAGGGCGGTGTCTGAAATTATCGGACATCGTCCTTTTCTGTATTCGAGTTAAACAATACACATATTTCAGCTCAAAATCGAGACAAAAGCCTTGAATGTTAATATGCGTTGCTTGAAGCAACGGGCAGTCCAACATACAATTAGTCTGTCAGCGCCAGAAAGGTTAGACAGAGCATTTTTTGTAAATCGGCAGGGCAACCCCCTTACTCGTGCCGGAGCAACATATATCTTGTGTAAATATGTTCAAATGGCTGGATTACATATCAGAAAGATATTGCGCCGGTTTGAAAACTAAAAGTATCAAAATACAGACTTAATAATTGCAATTTCATTCTCAAAGTACTATAATACAAACTATATTTGGGTGGAGGTGCGGAAATGAAAGTACGGTACAACAAACTTTGGAAACTACTGATTGACAAGGGAATGAAAAAGAGTCAATTACGAGAAGCGGTCGGGGCAAGCAAAAGTACATTTGCGAAACTCGGAAAAAATGAAAATGTTACCCTTCCCGTGCTGTTGAATATATGCGAATATTTAGAGTGTGATTTTGGCGACATAATGGAAGCCGTACCCGAAAATGAGGTGTAGGATCAATGAACAAGAAGATTTTAATTGTGGATGACGAAAAAGAAATCGTTGATCTGCTTGAAGTGTATTTGAGTAACGATGGTTATTCAGTATATAAATGTTATAATGGGTTAGAGGCGATGAAATGTATCAAACAGTCGCAGATTGATTTAGCGATACTTGATATTATGCTGCCGGATATTGATGGTTTTCGACTTTGCCAAAAAATTCGGGAAAAGTTTTACTTCCCTATTATTATGCTTACCGCCAAAATTGAGGATAGCGACAAGATTATGGGGCTTACGATTGGTGCGGATGATTATATAACGAAACCGTTTAATCCTTTAGAGGTTGTGGCAAGAGTAAAGACGCAATTAAGGCGTTATCAGAGCTATAACAGTCCTAATTTGAGCCAATCCGAAGAAAAAGACGAGTATGACATCAGAGGTCTACTGATAAACAGAGTCAGCCACAAGTGCTACTTGTATGGCAAAGAAATAGCCTTGACTCCGTTGGAGTTTTCTATTCTGTGGTATCTGTGCGAACATCAGGGTAAAGTTGTCGCCTCGGAGGAATTATTTGAAGCCGTGTGGAAAGAAAAGTATCTTCGCAACAGTAACAATACGGTAATGGCGCACATTGGGCGGCTTCGGGAAAAATTGAATGAACCTTCAAAAAATCCGAAGTTCATTAAAACTGTTTGGGGGGTAGGGTATGAAATTGAATAAAAAAGAAAAAAACTATCTGCTCTCTACCTTGTTCAAAGGGTATGTAATTCAATGTGCGATTTGCTCTGTGCTTATTTTAGGCGGTACTTTTCTTTTAGGAATTATGGCAGAAGAAATTCTCCGCAAGTATGTTTTGTATTATTACTTGTATTACAGAACAGAATATCTTTATATAGTGGCTGTAATCGTGTGGGGTGGCTGTATTATATACTTGACATACCTACTTTTGAAAAAAGTAGTCGCCTACGTGTACGAGGTACAGGCTGCGACAGGAAAAATGTTCGATCAGAATGTCAGTTACATTGAAATGTCCCCGGAGTTGAGTGAAATCGCCGCTAACATCAATCAGTTAAAACAGGAGGCTGAAAGTAATGCAAGGCTTGCAAAAGAAAATGAGCAGCGAAAAAATGACCTGATTATGTATCTTGCACACGATTTGAAAACACCGCTTTCTTCTGTAATCGGGTATCTTACTTTACTGCGTGATGAGTCGCAAATCTCAAAGGAACTTCGAGAAAAGTACCTTTCAATCACTCTTGGTAAGGCAGAACGGTTAGAGGATCTGATTAACGAGTTTTTCGAGATAACACGATTCAATATATACGATATTACATTACAATACACGAAAATCAATTTAACTCGCCTGCTGGAGCAACTTGTATATGAATTTAAGCCTATGCTCAACACAAAGAATTTGCAATGTAATCTTTGTGTTGATGATGATATAATGCTTCGATGTGACGCAGACAAAATTCAGCGTGTTTTTGATAACCTTTTGAGAAATGCGGTTATCTACAGTTTTGAAAATACGGATATCACGATCAGCGCACAATGTCAGGAAGATACGGTCAGCATTATTTTTTGTAACCACGGCGATACTCTGCCGGAAGAAAAGTTAAACAGGATTTTCGAGCAGTTTTATCGGCTTGACGCAGCGAGAAGTACAAGCAGTGGAGGAGCTGGATTAGGTTTGGCGATTGTAAAGCAGATTGTTGAACTACACAATGGTACAATCGTTGCAGAGAGCCAAGAGGATCAAAACAAGTTTTCAATTACTTTGCCGTTGGCGTAGGAAAATTGTAAGAATTTGCATAGAAAAAAAGAGGAATATCTTACGAGCAATCAAGAAAATACGGGCTTCTGTTTTGGTACAATAAAAGTATCAAGATAGAGGCTCGTATTTTTTGTGATACAGCATAAGGAGGAATGATGAAGTTGCTAAGAAAACAAATGCTGCTATGTTCTATTTTGTTTCTTGTATTTACGCTATCTGCCTGCTCTGCAATTGGGCAGACAGACGAAAACAATCTTACAGATAGCGCAACATCCGCAGAAAAAACGGTATCAGTTGTACGAGGGACAATTACTCCAACCGTTTCAACGCAAACGACTATTGTTCCGGCAGTACCGTTTATTATTTCCTCACCCGAAAATGGCATATTTAATACAGCGGTAGAATTAGAAGAAAAAATCACTGCCGGGCAAATTATTGGAACTGTGAACGGCAAAGAATTGAAATCTCCGGTGGATGGTACAGTTACCTCTATTGCCCCATCCAATGAAAGCGTACCGAGTAATTATCCCGTAGCGATAGTGCATTATACAGGATTTGCCCTCAATGTAGAGGCAGATAATTTTTTGAGTACCTTACCGGAGTATGCAGAGTTGAAAGCAAAATTTCAAGTATATGATGGTGTAGGACCAACCGATATGATTGCCGTGGTGTCGCCTGCCGCAGATGAAAATGCGTTTACGGGAATCGTGCCGCAAGAGGGCATTCTGCAATGCTTGATCAGTCAAACAGTCGATGTGAAATCGGGGCAAAGTGCAACGGTAGTCATAACGGCGACAACGAGAAATGATGTCCTTATATTGCCGCTGTCGGTAATAGCGGGTAGACAAGGTACGGGATTGGTTACTGTAATTACTCCGAATGGAGAAAGAGTGGAAACAAAAGTGACATTGGGTGTGACAGACGGAGCCAATATAGAAATACTGTCCGGCTTAGAGGAGGGCGATGTGGTTTCTGCTACTCCGCCAAACCTTGATCCGAGGGGGAATTGATAAAATGAAAGGAATTTCCGAAAAGACTTTAATCAAAATAAAGGATTTGAAAGCAAGCGTCAAATTGAATAATGGCGATATGCTGACAACAGTAACCAACGCTAATATGGAATTGCAACGAGGGCGCAGTTATGCCATTGTCGGAAAGTCCGGCTCAGGCAAAACAAGCCTTATATCTATTATTGGCTTGTTAAATCGGGAATATGAGGGCGAGTACCTTTATGATGGTATATCTATTTCTGCTTTGAAAGACCGTGATCTGTCTATACTGCGAGCCAATAATATCGGATTTGTATTTCAGAATTACTCTCTGATTAAGCACTTGCGGGTATGGGAAAATATCGAATTACCCCTACTCTATGCCAAAAAGTCGTTTACCGCCAAACAGCGTCACGAGATAATTACAGGCTTGCTAAAAAGTGTCGGCTTAGAAAGCAAGGAAAATGATTACCCAATCAATTTGTCCGGCGGTGAACAACAAAGAGTTGCAATCGCAAGGGCGCTTGCAGTATCTCCGGAAGCCATTTTATGTGATGAGCCTACGGGAGCGTTGGATAAAAAGACGGGAACGCAGATTATGGAACTGTTGCACAGCGTCGTAAAAGAAAATGGAATTATGCTGCTGTTGGTTACGCACGATCCTGATATTGCAGATACCTGTGATACGATTTTTGAAATGGATGGAGGGAGGATAACTTGTGCTAAAAATGATACTTAAAGACCTTCGTCTGTCTCCACTTAGAAGTATTCTGACAAGTGTTTCAATGCTTGTAGGCATTATCGCAATGATTGGATCGGTATTAGTTGGTACGCTTGGACGGGAGTATTTGATTTCCGTAAACGCACAGGTATATGGCTGGTCACCTACTTACTCATTCGTGATAACGGAATCCGATTTTCACGATAGAAATAAAATGGAACAATTATTCCAGAGATTTGAAGCCATTGATGATGTAGCCGCTGTTACTTTTTCTATGGGAGAGGATATTCGATTTGCACCAATGAAAGATTTAACGCCAATACCGCCGAATGATGTTTACCAAAACCTGATGGCTTTTGATGTAGTTTGCACCACGGAGGCATATAGTCAAGTCTATAATCTTCCAATGACATCCGGTAGATGGTTAGAGCCTTTGAGTGAGGGCGGATCGCTTGAAGTGGTCATAAACAAAGAAGCTAAAAACTATTTTAATGATTCGCCCTATGCTGCAGGAAATGTAAAAAGCACACTTTCGTTAACCCCATTCAATATTGTCGGAGTAGTAAACGATGGCAGGGATTTTCCGACTATCTATGCGGATTCTGCGGCGATCCTCAATTTCGCACCAGCAATGTGGCAAGTACAAAATGCAAATGTGTATTGGCATCCCACAACAGGACTGACAATCGAACAGATACATTCTGCCCTTGGCGACATTTTGACTGATACCATTGGCGGTTACTGGGAAAGTGCTGGGCGGAGTGATATTGGAGATACCTATGATTCGGTATTGTCCATACTGCAATTAGGGCTTTTGGTTACTTCGCTTTTGTTGCTGTTTGTTTCCGTATTAGGGCAGATCAATATCGGACTATCTTCATTGGAACAGCGCACACATGAGTTGCTGATCCGCAGAGCGATAGGTGCTTCACGAACAAATATTGTGGCATTGGTTTTAGGCTCACAGTTGATTTTATCAATATTCGTTTGCTTTGCAGCTATTTTGATTTCGCTGATTTTGGTGCATTGTATTGGAGCGTTGCTCCCTGTGGATTCCCCGGTGGGAACACCGAGTTATCCAATCAGCGTTGCTGTTGTTGCAGTTGCTGTGTCTGTGCTTACAGCATTATTGGGCGGATTATTACCAGCATTGAAAGCAGCAAAATTAGAGCCTGCATTGGCTCTTAGATAATAAAACTCAATTCAAGGAGGAAACAAAATGAAACGAACAATCTCAAAATCCGAAAGACCGTACAGACTGTTATTGTGTGTTATGATTTCTTTGCTGGTGATTATGCTGGCAGGCTGCTCCACTTCTTCGGACTCCGACACAAACACAAGAGGTTTCACGGACTTTGCTACCATTGAAGAAGAATACCTAACGACCATTGAGAGTTTGAATTGGCCGGAGGGCTTTACGCCGCCTGATGCTTTGGAAGGCGAAGATACGGGAGCGTCTTTTCAGATAGGATATGGCGATACAAGAGCATCTAACCTTTGGGAATATTCTTGGATGCAGGAATGGCTTGATACTTACAATACGGATTCGGAAAGGGCGGCAAAAGCCTTAGCTGAACTCGAAAAAGCCTTTGATATGCCTTATATGGGAACAGATCGCTGTGATGACGCCACACGCAAATATCTTCGTGATAATATTGATAAAGCTAAGTTGGGAGATCCGTCTGGATTTACAGAGTGTATTCAGGCAAATTATGCCGATTAAAAATGGCACATAGGAGTTTTGGTGTTGGGAGATGAGCACATATATGCAGAGAAAACGCCGTAAGAAAAAACGATTTGGAGTATTTTTGTTTTTGCTTGTAGTTTGTATCGGCATAGGTATAATGTTTGTGCCGTGGGCAATGCAGCCGGAAAATTTCAGAGAGGTAAAGAATAAAATAAATGGTTTTCTCTACAAAGAAGATTTTCCTGACTCTTATAATGCAAAATCGCTGATTTTGGTGGATTGTTCTGATGATGAAATATTTGTTTCAAAAAACGAGAACGAGCCACAAATTCCTGCAAGTTTAGCCAAGCTGTTTGTTATTGAGTATGCGTCAACTTTAGCAGACCTTGATAGTATCGTTGTTGCAGACTATGGTGCTATTTCACTCACGAAACCTGGCTCGTCTGTTGCTCAAATCAAGGAAAAAGAATACTTTTTACACAATCTATTTGCGGCAATGTTAGTACCGTCAGGGAATGACGCAGCTTATGTGGTTGCTGATTATTGTGGAGGATTACTTTCGCCGCAAGCAGAAAGCTGTCAAGAGCGTGTGAGGATTTTCATGGAGAACTTAAACCTGCATTTGCAACAGCAGGGGTACTTAGACACAGTTTTATATGATCCGAGTGGTTTTGATATGGAGGCACTTACCACCACTTTAGATTTGAAAGAAGTAGTATATCGGTTGTTGGAATACTCGTGGTTTAGAGAAATTGTATCTCAAAACACTTATACGGCAACACTGCCTGATGGCAGTACACAAATATGGCAGAATACAAACGCCTTCCTTGATCCGACATCCGAATATTACAACGAAAATGTATGCGGAATTAAGACTGGCTCTCTGTCTGACGACTATAACTTGATTGTGCTTTATCAGCAGCACGGAAAAGAGTTTTTGATATGCAGTTTAGGCTCTCAGTCCGATTCCTCTCGTTATGACGATGTGAATTTTATTCTGAAAACGATTGATGAATCGTATTATCTCACGCAATAAATCTTATGTTGTCCAAGACAAAAAAACTAACCAAGGGGGGTGATAATATCGGACGAATCGTAATAATGGAGTTCAAAGCACAAGACTCAACAGCCTTTGACGATATGCTGGCTTTTGTAAAACAGCACCCTGATTTTGAAAAATTAGAGATTTCATATGAGCCGACATTATCCCTTTCCGGCTTAGAAATCAATTTGAGCCGGCGCAGAGTTATCAATAACGGTCAGGAAATTGAACTGACCGTCAAAGAGTATGATATACTCTGCTTACTCGCAGCCAATAAAGGTCGTGTTCTTACATACGAGCAGATTTATGATAAGGTGTGGGGCGAAATATCAGCAGGCAATGAAAAGGATACCGTAGGCTTTTACATTCGGAATCTTCGTAAAAAACTTTGTGATACAAACTCTCACTTTTCCATAGATAGTGTTCGTGAGATCGGCTACCGCTTTAACAGTCAGTAAGCAGTCCCTCGTAGTTCATAATGAATTGCGAGGGATTATTCATTTTCTAAGACGGTATGTCGGAATTTGATAAATCCCTGCAAATGTTGATTTTATACGACGGTTAAGAGAAATATCGTGTCTAAACTTGCGACTGGACTTTGCATTTTCTACGAGTTATCTTCGTAATATCTCGACATTATACATTATACTACCCCTATCTACAAAATGAGAGGGCACTGAAAAACATACCATTTTTATTTTGACTTTAATAAAAAAGAAAAAATTCATCAGAGTTTTTATGATTCTGGTGGATTTTTTGTTAGGCGAAATATAAATTGCTTGTCTTTTTCGGATAAAGTTCTTATTTTTCATTCATTAATTTAATTATTCTCTTAAGATTTACTGCAAAGATTGTCATTGCTCCTTGCATTTCCATACAAATAAGACCTGATGATGATGCTACAAACAAGTATGGAGAAAAATGAGCCAAGAGAGAAAAAATGTATTAACTTTCGGTCAGACCAAAAGTATAATATGATTAAGATATGAAGGAGGCATACAGATGGCTAGAACTGGAAGACCAAAAGCAGAGAAACCTTTTGACCATAAGGTGACTGTTAAATTCAAAGAAGAGGAATACCAGATAATGGTTGAGTATGCTGAGACTCATAATCTATCCATTTCGCAATTGATTAGAATGGGTGTTGAATTACAAATGAAGCAACAGGCTAATCAGTAGAACAGGCTCTTTTCTCCGGAAAGGAGAGAATAATGGCTTGTAGAAAAGATGGTAAAGGCAGAGTATTAAGAAAGGGTGAGGGTTACAGAAAAGGCGACGGAAGATACTCATATGTATATATTGATCCATTAGGCAAGAAAAGGACCATTTATGCACAGTCTTTGGTAAAACTTCGAGAAAGAGAAGAACAGTTACAAAAAGACCAGTTGGATGGACTTGATGTCTATGTCGCAGGAAAGGCTGATGTGAACTTTTTGTTTGACAGGTACATATCAACTAAAACAGAATTGCGCAGCACTACTTACAGTAATTATTTGTATACATGGAATCATTTTATTCGTGATACATTTGGCAAGAAGAAAGTAAGAGATGTGAAATACTCAGACGTGTTGTTCTTTTATACAGACTTGATTAATAATCAGGGATTACAGATTAATACGCTTGAGACAATTAACACAGTATTAAGACCTACATTTCAGCTTGCTGTCAGAGATGATATCATAAGGAAGAATCCGGTAGACGGAGCATACTGTGAAGTAAAAAAGCGTAATGGTGGTGCCAGAAAGACAAGGCGAGCGTTGACTGTGGATCAGCAGAGAAAATTCATGGAGTATGTAGCAAAGAATCCGTTCTTTTATCACTGGTATCCATTCTTTGTATTTTTGTTAGGAACTGGATGCAGAATAGGAGAAGCAATTGGGATACGCTGGGATGATATTGATTTGGAGAATCGAGTCATTGATATCAATCATAGCTTAACCTATTACCAGAGAGCGGATGATTCATATAAATGTGAGTTTAGAGTATCTTTGCCAAAGACGGAAGCTGGTAATCGTAGAATACCTATGATGCAGCAGGTATATGATGTGCTTCAGGAAGAATATGAGAGACAGAAGCAAGAAGGCTTTTGTGTTGAGAATGTGGATGGAATGACCAATTTTGTATTTACAAACCGATTTGGGATGCCACATAACCCAGCAGCAGTAAACCGGGCAATCAAGAGAATTGTGGATACACATAATTCAGAAGAAGAGGTGGCTGCTAAAAAGGAGAAGAGAGAACCTGTTATGATTCCAAGATTCTCCTGCCATATCTTCAGACATACGTTTGCATCAAGATTTTGCGAGAATGAAACCAACATCAAAGTAATTCAAGAGGTAATGGGACATGCTGATGTATCGACTACCATGAACATATATGCAGAAGCAAACCCAGATGTTACCAAATCAGTAATTGAGAAATTATCAAAAAATATGGATATTTTTTAGAAAAGAGTCCTGCGATTGAACTCTTTGAAGATTGAAAATATACCTATTCATACTGAGATAAATATGCTATACTCATCTAGTATTGTAGTGTTTGACACTGCAGTACATGTCTTAAAATAAAAAGACGTATTTTAAGGCGAATGACATCTTTTGGACGCACAAAAGTCAAAAAAACGTCCAAGAGTATCCAAGTATATAGAATCCGGGAAAGCCCATTTTCCAAGGGTTTACAAGGATATACAAGAGTTAGCTTAGCAATCAAAAAAGCTCCCGACAATGAAGACCTTGAATGGTGTAAATAAGAAAAATGATGTAAAATCTAAGGCTGCTGAAGAAGTGAAAGCTGAGCCTGAAAAGATTGATTTTTCTAAGGTAAAGATTGAGCCTTTATTTGAAGAAGCAGTAGATTTTGACACATTCAGCAAGTCAGATTTCCGTGCAGTAAAGGTTAAAGAGTGTGTTGCAGTACCGAAGTCAAAGAAACTGTTACAGTTCACTCTTGATGACGGAACAGGCACAGACAGAACTATTTTAAGCGGTATTCATAGCTTTTATGAGCCGGAAGAACTGGTTGGAAAGACTCTTATCGCTATCACAAATCTTCCACCGAGAGCTATGATGGGCATTGACTCTTGCGGTATGCTCCTCAGTGCTATCCACGAAGAAGAAGGCGAAGAAAAGCTCCATCTTCTGATGGTTGATGACCACATTCCGGCAGGTGCTAAGCTCTATTAAGATGTAAATATATGAAAGTCAGTTACTCCGTGCCTATGGCACTCACGTAACTGCCAACTGCATTCGTAATCCGGGCGATTGCCCTGCTTACTCATACAGTTTAGCCTGCCCGATATCCATGAATTCGTTCATGCAAGCATGACTCATTCATGGCTGCCGTTCAGGACTTTCATAGTAAATAGACGGGACGTACTTCATTTGATAAAAAACTAAAAAAACAGCGATTTACATCAAACTTACATCAATTGATGCAGAAATCGGTGCAAGCAAGAGAAAATCGCATAATTTGGAACATCAGCAGGAAAGCAAGCACGAGCAAAGCGAGTATTTGTTTTCACCTGATGTGACAACGACAAAATCAAGGAGTGCGAAGCACGGCAACGGCAAAGCCGTTGGATTTTGGAGTGATAAATGAGTGGGCAATTCCAATCGGGATTGCCCATTTTTAAAACAAACAGAAAATGGAGGAATCTATGAAACATAATAACATTATAATCATGTCTGCATTAGCACTTGTGATTAGTTTAACCGGGTGCGGAAATACAAATAAGCTTTCCGAATATGACATGACCGGAATTAGCTTTATAGAATATAATGACATAGATACAGTATGCGAAGATGAAGAACTGATAACTGCTGGAAGCAATTTGCTATCTGACCAAGAGGACAATTTGCTTCTCTCCTATGTAGTAGATAGCGCTATTGAACTTTCTGACGAGCTGGGAGATTATGACCATTTGGTGTTTACAAATCCCAAATGGATTGAAAACTTTGGCGATTCTGGCAAATTAAAACCTATAGAATATAGCAGCTTATCAAAAAGTATGCAAGAGTTTTTAGACAGTCAAATGCCGATATTGACAAACGACGGAAGTGTATTGCCAGAAGGAACAGGGTTATACGAATACGAAGGTGGCGGTCTGCTTGCATTTCCTGTAAATGTAACTCTTGGAGCAGCGAAGCCGATAGAAGCAAAAAATCCTCTGGTTATGCTAATAGACAATCCGGCAGAAATACTGAAAGCTGATTCTTGTTTGTTGCCCTTGACCTCAAGTGGAAATGTGTTGTTTTTGGATAGCGGTAATTTACAACAAGCTTTTGAAAATAGTGAGCTTAAAGATTACGGAAATATTCAAAAGTTTGACGAAAAATAACATTTTACAATTACATAACCAATCTGAGAGGAGAGTTGAGAAAATCGACTGTCCTTTTTCTATTTGTACGGATATTCGCAAACTACAAGATAAGGAAATCCTATAAGGTTATATAGTTTGGATGAAATCACGGAGATATTCTGTAAATTAGGACTTCGTATTTGTAACAGCTTTGCTGATTTCAGTGGAAAGCCGAGTTCTGATAATGATATTCAATTGATGGTTTATTCCATACGGGAATAAATCTTCATCAAATCTTTATTTTTCCCTGATAGATTATATTTCAGTGAGAAATGAAATATAGAAGGAAGGATAGTAAAGATGGAAATGATGTTGCAGACACAAAATCTATGTAAATATTTTAGAAAACAGAAAGCGGTAAATAATGTTTCACTTAATATCGAAAAGGGACAGATTTATGGACTGCTTGGACCGAATGGCGCTGGTAAATCTACCACATTGAAAATGCTGACCGGTATGATGAAACCAACTGCAGGAAAGATTTACTTTGATGGAAAACTTTTGGATAGGAAAGATTTATCAAAAATAGGAGCGTTAATTGAAAATCCGCCTATTTATGAAAATCTTTCCGCCAGAGAGAATTTGAAGGTAAGACAATTATTGCTTGGTACAGATGAAAACAGAATTGATGAGGTCTTGCAGATTGTATCACTTACAAACACCGGAAAGAAGAAAGCAGGACAGTTTTCTTTGGGGATGAAGCAAAGACTAGGCATTGCAATGGCATTGCTTGGAGAACCGGAACTTTTGATATTGGATGAACCTACGAATGGATTAGATCCAATAGGCATCGAGGAATTACGAGAGCTGATCCGGTCTTTTCCGGAACAGGGAATCACTGTAATTCTCTCCAGTCATATTCTCTCAGAGGTACAGTTACTTGCAGATAAAGTCGGGATTATTTCAGGTGGAATCTTAGGATACGAAGGAGCATTAAAGCAGGGAGATAATCTTGAAGATTTGTTTATGAATGTGGTAAGAAAAAACCAGAAAGCAGGTGAAATCCATGGTTAATATTATAAAAGCAGAACATCAAAAAGCCAAAAGAACCATGCGAAAAAAGTTTATCTGGGGATTTCCTCTTCTTACATTTGTCATGGCATTTATATTTACTCTTGGGATGACAAATGCTTATGCAGAAAGTGTTTGGAACTGGTGGTATACACTTTTGCTGCCGGGGATGATTGCTCTATTTTGTTATCTTTCTGTGGCGCAGGAGAAAAAGATAAAATACTATCATTTAATGACTATTCCCACAGACAGAAGAAAATTGTTGCTGGGGAAAATTATTTATATTGGGTACATGATTTTGTTTTCTAATGTGATTGTGTTTGCAGGAGCAACGCTTGGAGGCTTTCTTCTAACGACACATGTTCCAGTTGGAGGAGCGTTGATTGCAGTATTGTTTCTGACGGTTTCTGAGTTATGGGAGATTCCGGTAGCTTTATTTTTAAGTGAACGATTTGGAATGATTGTAAACCTGTTCGTCTGCCTATTTATTACCGTCAGCGGTGTGTTAATATCACAAACTAGAATCTGGTATGTACTTGTTTCTGCAATCCCTATGCGAATGATGTGCCCGTTGCTTCATGTTTTACCAAATGGACTTGCCGCAGAAGCAGGGAATCCTCTTTTGGATACGGGAGTCATTGTTCCGGGAATATGTCTCTCAATCATCTGGTTTGTTTTTGTAACGGTTCTGTTTTTGAAATGGTTTGAGAGAAGAGAGGTGAAATAAGATGATTGGAAGATCTCTTAATGCAGACTTGCGAAAGATGAAAGGAACATCTGTGATTCTGGCACACTTACTGATTCCGATTATAACCAGCGTTATATTTTTAATATATTACTTTTTTTCACCTTGGAATGAAAATATGAAAGTGATTGCATTTTATCAGGCAATAGGAGCAGGACTTCCGGTACTTATTGGAATTTTTACAGCAAGTGTGATGGAACAAGAACAAAATGCAGGTAATTTTCAAAACCTGTTGTCTTTACCAGATAAACTTACAGCATTTTTATCGAAACTGTTGATGCTACTGGTTTTGTGTCTGTGCTCTATCCTATTGACAGCAATCATATTTGGAATTGGATTTGGAAGAATCGCATCAAGCGATATCGAAATCATGAAAGGATGTATATTTGCAGCATTGCTGCTGTGGGGAAGCAGTGTTCCACTTTATCTGTGGCAGCTGATTCTGGCTTTTCAGTTTGGAAAAGGGGTATCCATTGGAGCAGGGATTATATCAGGACTAATTAGTGCATTGATGCTTACCGGACTTGGAGATTATGTGTGGAAATATGTATTTGTCTGCTGGACGGGTAGAGTACCATATACTTATCTGCAATCTGTATTGGGAGAAACTAGTGTAGGTGAATGGTTGTCATTCATACCAGGTTGCTTAATATTTACAGGGATTAGTATGGTATACTATTTTTGGTGGGTAAACCACTGGGAAGGAAACAGAATATCGGAATAGAATCGAGTGAAACTATGGCAAAAATACTGGCAGTTGATGATGAACCGGCAATTCTGGAAATGATAGAAAGCATTTTGAATAAGGATGGACATCTGGTTACCAAAGTAAGTAATCCACTAAAAATTAATATGGAAGAATTACATCGTTATGACCTGATTTTACTGGACATTATGATGCCTGGAATTGATGGCTTCGAATTATGCAAAAGAATCAGGGCACTTGTGGATTGTCCGATTTTGTTTCTTACCGCAAAAACGGAGGAAAACAGTCTGGTAAACGGACTTTCTTTAGGAGCAGATGATTATATTTCAAAGCCATTTGGAGTGATGGAACTTCGGGCAAGGATCAATGCACATCTTAGAAGAGAGCACAGGGAACATTCTGTCCGGATGGTTTTGGGGAGGGTCTGTATTCAAATATCTCAAAAGAAACTATTGGTTGATGATAAGGAACTTCCTCTTACGAAAGCGGAGTACGAAATCTGTGAATTCCTGGCTAAAAACAGGGGACAGGTTTTCTCGAAGGAACAAATATTGGAAGCGGTCTTTGGCTTTGACAATGAGAGTAATGACAGTACTATAATCACGCATATCAAAAATATAAGAGCAAAATTTGCGGATTATGATTATACACCGATAAAAACAGTCTGGGGGATTGGATATAAATGGGAAGAGTAAAGAGAAGCAATGCACTCAGCTGGATTTTTATGAGATATGTACTGGTCATGCTTGGATCATTAGTAGGTTTGGTGATTGTTGCTTGGCTGCTGCTGTCCCTTTTGATTAGTGTGGGCTGTATTTATCCGGCGAATTATGCAGAGCAAAAGATTAATGAAGCATATGATACGATTCTACGTGCAGATAAAGTGACTGCTGAGATGATTCCCGCACTTTGTGATTATGTAATCTTTTCAGAGAATGGAGAGAAAATAGGTGGAGATCTGTCAGAACAATACGAACAGATAGCATGGAATGTTGCAAAGTACGGAAACGCATCCGGGAAATATTTTTATAAAGTAATTGTAAGGGAAAATGAATATGTTGTATTGCAATATCGCCTGACACCTCAATATCATTCAGCTTTTTTGAGGGAGCATTTTATAGGACCACAGAATGTGATGAGTATTATGTCTGTGATTGGAGCGGTAGCGATTATCATCATTCCGTCCATACGTTTTGGAAAAAGAATCAAAAAGCAGATGCAGCCTGTATTAGACGCAATCGGACAAATAAAGGATCAAAATCTGGAATATGAGACATCCTGTTCCGGTATCAAAGAGTTTGATGACTGTTTATCGGCAATCGATGATATGCGAGATGCATTGCGAGAATCTTTAGAAAAGCAGTGGAAAACAGAGCAGGAAAAGAAACAGCAGATGTCTGCTTTGGCGCATGATATTAAAACACCTCTTACGATTGTACGGGGAAATGCAGAACTACTTTCAGAGACTGAACTGACCACAGAACAGAAGAAAAATATCACTTATGTTTTGAACGGCACAACACAGATACAAAGTTATGTAAAACAGTTGATAGATGTCACAAAATCATGGAATTGCAGTGATGTTACCTATACAACGGTGAGGTTAGAAGATTTTTTCGCAGATATAAAGGAACAGGCACTCGGACTGGTAGAAATCTATCACCAGAAAATAGATTGGAAGGCGGAACAAAGTGATAAAAAGGTAATGATTGCTTATGATCCAATGTTCCGAGCCGTAATGAATGTGATTCAGAATGCAGTGGAGCATACAAAAGAAAATGGAATCATTTATATTGACGCAAAGGAGCAGGATGGCCGGCTGACATTCATTGTGGAGGATAGCGGATTAGGATTTACAAAAGAAGCATTATTGCATGGCACAGAGCAGTTTTTTATGGATGACACAAGTAGAAATGGCGAAGCCCATTATGGGATGGGACTATTTTTTGCAAAAACTGTGGCTGAAAAATATGGTGGAGGTATTAAACTTTCAAATTCTGAAAATACAGGTGGAGCGAGGGTAGAAATATTTTTCCTGAGTAGTCAAGAAACAAGCTAAATAGACCGCAATTAAGCTATGTAAAAGAAATTTTACATGCTTTTATCTAATATGTAAAAGCCTTTTGATAGACATTACTACTACGTTTGCTGTAATCTCATGGAAGAAGGAGGCATACAGAATTATGATAGCTGATAAAATTAAAAATGCTCGTACTATTCTTTATTACATAACTATCATTATAGTTGGGATTATATGCACATATAAGAAGAGAATAATATAACTTTTGTTATGATATCAAATGATTTTTTCATTTAATATAACATTGCATTGGATGAAAAAATGTGTTTGGAGATGAAAACATAATCGAATTGAAGGTTGACGATTCAAACATAAAAAGAGCTGGGTGGCATCTACCCAGCTCAATCTTCTACATGGAAGACATCTTCCACCAATAAATTAAAGTATTTAGAAATCCGTAGCATAAACTCGGCAGATGGGGTGCTGTCCCCACGTTCTATCCTGCCGACAGTTTTGGTGCTGTATCCGATAGCAGCGGCAAGGTCATCCTGGTAAATGCCACGCTGCTCCCGGATTTCTCTGATATTATTGGTAACCGCCATAAAAATCCCTTCTTTCAGTTCTATAGAATTTTCTTATTGTCAATTATGCAAAATGATGTGTCCGATAAAAAGGACTTGCAATTTTATCGGTAATGTCCTGTAATAGCAGAAGCATCAGATTTAAGGTATATCTTGATGCAAACGAAGGTAATAATCCCTCTGCAATTTCTTTACTTCCGTGATACAAAATCAAAACTTTTCTCCTTCATCCTATACTTCCTCGGTGTCACTCCATACTTCTGTTTAAACGCCTTGATAAAATGGCTGCAGTCACAAAATCCTGTCTCCTGGCTGATATAAGTTAGGTCAAAATCTGTGAATTGCAATAAGTCCTCCGCTTTTTGCAGTCTTACCGTGAGAATCATCTCCTTGCAGGTCTGTCCATAGTACTCCTTGAATATTGCGGCAAAATACGAATAACTCATATGAAATTTTTCTGCCAGCTCCGCCACCGAGAGATCTTCCTGGTAGTGCTGTGAAATGTACTCAGATACCTCTGTAAATTTTTCGCTTAATACAGTTTCCTTTTTCCTTTTTTTTATCTGAAAGCCTTCCTGCTTCCAGATACGAAGAATTTCTGCCATAAGAAGACAATAATTCGAATGCATAATAATGTCATAACCAAATTGCTTTTCTTCTAACGCCTTCACTGATCCCTGAATCAGCTGCTTCATTTTTTCCTGATTAAATTTCTCTTTCGAAAAATAAACCGATAGCTTCTGCTCCACTGCGGCCATGGCGATCAGACTCGAAATCGATGGAAGTGCTGAACCGGATATATTCAGATGTGCCGGATCGAATTTCAGGACATAGTAACGGATTGGAAGCTGTCCTGTTGAATAAATTGCATGAGCCATCTGTGGATAAAATACGATCAGATCTCCCGGTTCCAATACATAATTCTCTTCTCCTGCCTCTACATACGCCTTTCCCTCCACCATGTAAAGAATCTCCACAAAATAATGCCAATGTGGAAGAATTGGGAACATCTCAGATGTCTGTGCATCAAATAAAAAGGCTTCATATGGTTTGTTTAATTTGTCTAAACATTCAAAATAAGGTTTCACAGATTATCTCCATCATAGATTTTTACAATTTTATAATAGATTCATTATATCATATCTTTTTTCTACATGATATACTTCCAGCAGAAAATAGAAACTATATAATTCGAAAGACAGGAGGTTTTTACCAAAATGAAAATTCAAAATCAACTTGGATATATTAAAGGAATTACATTTGCCCCATTTCACAAACGTGGTTCTCTTTCTACACAGACTGCCCGTGACAGTTTTGATTATATGATAGAACACACTGCTGCTGATTTCGTAATCCTTGCTCCTGTAGGGCTACAGGACCACGCACACTCAGAAGAGATCTGTTACACTTCCAGTGCCACATTCTCAGATGAAGAATTAATCAATATGATCCGCTATGCAAAAAGCAAGCGCATCCGTGTTGCCTTGAAACCTACCGTTAATTGTAAAAATGGTGTCTGGCGTGCTTACATCAGTTTCTTTGAAAAAGATGTTCCATGTGAACCGAAATGGGAAAACTGGTTTGCCTCTTACACAGAATTCCAGACACACTATGCCAAAATTGCAGAAGCCGAACAATGTGATCTTTTTATTGCAGGATGTGAGATGGTAATGACGGAACACCGCAGTGAAGAATGGAGAAACGTAATCGCTGCGATCCGAAACTATTACCACGGACCTGTTTCCTATAATACCGATAAATATCAGGAAGAAAATGTAACCTGGTGGGACTGTGTCGACATGATTTCTTCCAGCGGATATTATCCTATTGATCAGTGGGAACAGGAACTTGACCGTATTGAAAAAGTCGTTCAGAAATTCAAGAAACCATTCTTCTTCGCCGAAGCAGGATGCATGTCCAGAAAAGGATCCTCACTGGTGCCTAACAACTGGGCAATTCAGGGAGATTTACGTCTGGAGGAACAGCCAGACTGGTATCGTGCTATGTTTGAGGCCTGTGCAAAGCGCTCATGGGTCAATGGTTTTGCCATGTGGGAATGGGCTCCGGTTCTTCCGTCCAGAAGTATTGCATCAAGAGATACCAGCTACGAAATCTGCAACAAACCGATACAGGAGGTTATTAAAGACTACTATGGGAGAGACACAAGAAAATAACATACAACAAACTTCAGAACAGGATCTCTGGCAGGAAGAAGCTGCCATGATGCACATCTTCAGCCGGAACAGAAAAAATAACCTGCGCACGCTTCTTTCTCTTTTCAAGGGACACTATGGCGCGCTGGTTGGTTCCATTTTCTTTTTCATTATCAAGCATTCCCCAACCTGGGTTCTTCCAATCGTCACAGCTAATATTATCAATGCAGTGACAGACCACAACGGGAATATTACCAAAATTCTGATTCTGAATACCATCCTTATGATTGCATTTCTGGTACAGAACATACCAACCAACTACATCCATACCTGGCTCTATGCTAAAACGGTACGAACAGTAGAGAAAGAACTGCGAGAAGCCCTAGTCTGCAAGCTTCAGCAATTGTCGATTACCTATCACAAGGAAATGCAGTCCGGAAGGCTTCAGTCGAAGATCATGCGAGATGTAGAACAGATACAAAATCTTGCATCTCAGATCTTTATCTCTCTTTTGACTATCATTCTGAACATTGGTGTATCCTTCGGAGTGGTCATCTTCAAAAGTCGGATCGTATTTCTTTTCTTCCTCTGCACGATACCGGTTTCTGTTTTGATCATTGTTGGTTTTAAAGGAAAAATCAAAAACCATAACCGTGCTTTCCGTAAAGAAATGGAAGAAACTTCTGCAAAAGTAATGGAAATGGTTGAAATGATTCCTGTAACTAAAGCTCACGCTCTGGAAGATCAGGAAGCCCGTAAAATGAGTGAACAGCTTCGTAAAGTTGCTGAAAAAGGGCTTCAGCTTGATATGATTCAGACATACTTTTCTTCAATCAGCTGGGTTGCATTTCAGATCTTTCAGGTATTCTGTCTTGCATTTACAGCCTACATTGCATGGAAAGGAATCATCGGTGTCGGAGATATCACCTTATACCAGACTTATTTTTCCAGCATCGTCGCTCAGATTGCAAGTATTGTGACTTTGCTGCCAATCATTGCGAAAGGCCTGGAATCCGTTGAATCGATTGGTGATGTGCTTTGTGCAAATGATATTGAGGACAACTGTAGGAAGAAAAAAGTAGTTGATCTGAAAGGTGAGATTACATTTCAGGATGTATCTTTTACTTATAAAGGCAATGAAAAACCGGTATTAAGTCATCTGAACTTCAAGATTCAGCCGGGGGAGACAGTTGCCTTTGCCGGTGGTTCCGGCTCTGGAAAAACAACAATCCTCAATCTTGCCATCGGTTTCCTGAAAGCTGACAGCGGACAGGTATTGGTTGATGGAAATGACCTGATGGAACTGGATCTGCACAGCTACCGAAAGCAGATTGCCGTCGTTCCACAACAGTCCATTCTCTTCACCGGAACTCTCCGCGAGAATATCACCTATGGATCTGAATCTATCTCCGAGGAACAGTTATGGAATGTCATCCGTGCAGCCAACCTGGAAGAAGTTGTCCAGAAACTGCCTGATGGTCTGGACACGATGATAACAGAACATGGGGAAAATCTTTCCGGCGGACAACGGCAGCGCATCTCCATTGCCCGTGCATTTTTACGGAATCCGAAGATCCTGATTCTGGATGAGGCAACTTTTGCGCTTGACAGCATCTCTGAAAAGAAGATTCAGGATTCAATCCAGAAACTTGTGAAAGGACGTACCACACTGATCGTAGCCCACCGTCTGTCTACCATTCGCAATGCTGACCGGATTGCTGTGATTGAAAAAGGAAATGTTCTGGAATGTGGCTCTTACGAAGAATTGCTAGAGAAAAAAGGCGCATTTTATCGGATGGAGAAAATGTAAAAAATCAGTAGCTGGTTAGTTCAGAAACCTGTCTGCGGGATTGATCTGGAAAGAGTAGAAAGAAAATAGCTGGACAGATGCAGAGACACAGAGAGAGTTGATTTTCATCGGGAAAGTAAGAAAAGATCCAATCACAATGGTATTGATTCATGAAAAAAGTTCTCTTGCGCCACCAGGGGAGACAATGGCATTTAAACTGGGAGACGAAGAAAGTTTTCGATGGGTGGCAGAATCATTTAAATAAATACAGATTTTTATAGATACCTTACCTGCCACCTGTCGTCTGCCGGTGCATGAAATTATGAAAACAGATTGCGAATCGCATGCAACTTGCAATCAAACAAGATATAATGAAGAAAAAAAGAGGAGGCGATATCTATGGCAAGAACAGCAAATGTATCTGGTTTTGGAATTTTAGCTGGTTTTAGAAGTTGGTATATTCTACAACATTGCAATCTCTATGGCGGTGATTATCAGCCTTTCAATACTTACGCATCGTAAAAAAACAGTTAATCCTAATAGTTTCAGTTACAGACTCTGTTTGATGATATATCCGTAGTGCAATATCCTTTTGTTCTTTTGAATACATAAAAAGGCTCCTTTCGAAGCCCTATAGTAGTCCAGAATTTTGTCCGCACCCTCCACTCATCACATATATGGAGTTAGCAATCGCAGTTTTCACTTCTTCTTCTTTTTTTGCACCAAAACATTTAGAAACGATTACGCCTATGCCGGAGGAAAGTCCCATACATAATGAGAAAAATAAGAAACTTATCATGCCTACAGAACCAACAGCTCCATAATAGTAGTTATTCCTATTATAGATGGATATTACATACGAAACAATGAATGAAATGATACAGAATATGCATTATATGCGTGACTTTTTCCTGGCTTTAGTTTTATATTTCCGACTTTCTGGTTTTCCGATATTCCCTCGGAGAAAATCCCTTCAGCTTATGAAATAATCGGCTGAAATAGAGCTGGTTATCGTAGCCTACAATCTTAGATATTTCATTGATGGAATAGTTGGTTGTCTCAAGCAAGACCTGTGCGTTGTTGACACGGAGCGCAACAATAAACTGCATAGGAGTAGAACCCGTGAACTTCTTGAAGCTTCGTATGAACCAACTGACGCTCATCCCCTTGGATGTCGCATACTCTTCTATATTGATATCACGGTTATAATTTTCGTTAAAATATGTCATGGCGGTATCCATCTCGTGGTCGAGATATTCATTTTTTAAAACTTGCTCTCTGGTAAGCTCACGTTGGAATATGATCAGAAGATGACGGAGCAATAATGTGAGCATTTCTTCGTAGTTATCCTGACAACGTTGTAATTCTATAATAATTCTCTTAAATATACGCTCATATTCCATGGATGTACCAACCGGGAATATTCTCTCGTTATCTGGAAAACCATATTTTCTTAAGATGTTTTTTACATCACTTCCAGTAAAATGAATCCAGTAGACTTCTGTCTTATCTTCCCCATAGTATTCATATTTCTGAAGCTCTTTTGGACGGAATATGACAATGTTACCAGCGGGAACAATTGTTTCGTTATCAACAGTATCAAAATGAAAATGTCCGCATCCGGCTGCAATATATATAATCTGAAAATCAACACGTCCTCTTGGGCGATAGGTTGGCATCTTTGGGTGCTCAGACAAACGATAGATTCCGCAGCTACCGACAATCAGTGGTCGGCTTTTATCCTTAAAATCCATATGTGAATGTTTCAAATAACCGGTGTTCATGTACATAGGGCAGCACTCCTTTCACTCGATACAATAATCACGATTTCTTCGTTCTTCGAACTCTCGAAATCGTGCCAGCCATGCGCACTCCGGACTATCGTCCTGCGTGCTTATGACTGTTTACCCATCAAATAGAAAAGTGTCCGATGCTACAAGCAGTTCGTCCACTTTTCTGCTTGATGGGATTATTGTATCATTTTGTGCATATTTTGTCCATTCTAGTTTATAGACATAAGAAATGGATTAAGGTAATATAAATCTAACAAAAGCGAGAAGGAAAAAAAGCAGACAGTAAGGAGAAAACTGTTTGCAGGGTTACAAGCAACAAAAAAGTGTATAAACTGTATGAATGAAGGAGGATTATTTATGATCGTGCCACGTTACTATGAGGACTTAAGTGTATTACATGACAATACGATGCCGGCGAGAGCTTATTACATGCCGGCTTCCAAGCGGATGGATGACCTGGTAGAGCACAGAGAGCTGTCAGACAGAATGCAGCTATTGAATGGTACATGGAAGTTTCAGTATTTTGACAGCATCTATGATATGAAAGATGCCTTTTATGAGGATGGTTATTCGGTTGAGGGCTTTGACGAGATCAAAGTTCCGAGTGTATGGCAGATGGCAGGTTATGATACACACCAATACACAAATATCCGTTATCCATTTCCGTTTGATCCGCCATATGTGCCACAGGATATTCCATGTGGAGCTTATGTGCATACCTTTGACTATGCAAAGGATGCTGCAGCACCAAAGGCATATCTTAACTTTGAAGGTGTGGATAGCTGCTTTTATGTATGGTTAAACGGCACCTATGTAGGCTACAGTCAGGTGAGCCACATGACCAGTGAGTTTGATGTGACAGACGTATTGCGGGAAGGAGAGAACCGGATTTCCGTGCTTGTGATGAAGTGGTGCGACGGTTCGTACCTTGAAGATCAGGACAAGTTCCGTATGAGCGGAATCTTCCGTGATGTGTATCTCTTAAAACGTCCGGAAAAGGGAATCCGTGATTATCGCATTACAACACAATTAGATTCAGACATTGCAAGGATAAATCTTACAACAGCATTTTACGAGCCGACAGAGGTTCGGGTAAAACTCGAGGATAAGAATGGAGCAGTTGTTTCCGAGGGTGTTATTTCCGAGAGTGGAGAATCGACTTTTGAGATTGTAGATTATACACTCTGGAATACAGAGAATCCGTATCTGTATACGATTATTCTGGAGACGGAGCAGGAGGTAATCGTAGACCATATAGCACTCCGCAAGATCGAGATTAAGAATCAGGTAATCTACTTAAATGGACAGAAGATTAAATTCCGTGGTGTGAACCGCCATGACTCCGATCCGGTCACCGGATTTACAATTAGCATGGAGCAGATCAAGACAGACCTTACCCTGATGAAGCAGCACAACTTCAATGCCATTCGTTCCAGCCATTATCCAAATGCACCATTTTTCTATGAAATGTGCGACCGCTATGGATTTATGGTGATTGACGAGGCAGATATCGAAGCACACGGACCATTTATGCTGTATCGAAAAGAGGATACGGATTACAACCGCTTTAAGCGTTGGAATGAGAAGATAGCAGATGATCCGGTATGGGAAGCTGCGATTGTTGACCGTGTGAAGCTGATGGTGGAGCGTGACAAGAACCGGTTTTGTATCGTGATGTGGTCTATGGGAAATGAAAGCGCTTATGGCTGCAACTTTGAGAAGGCACTGGCATGGACAAAGGGATTTGATCCGGAACGTATCACGCAGTATGAGAGTGCCAGATACCGCAATTACGATGTAACCTATGATTACGGGAATCTTGACTTATACAGCCGTATGTATCCTGCACTTACTGAGATAGAGGAATATTTGGAAAAGGATGGCAGCAAACCATTCCTTCTGGTGGAATACTGCCACAGTATGGGAAATGGTCCCGGAGATTTTGAAGATTATTTCCAGATGATACAGGCAGAGGATAAGATGTGCGGCGGTTTCGTGTGGGAGTGGTGCGATCATGCAATCGCCCATGGTGTAGCCGAAAATGGCAAGACGATCTATGCCTATGGCGGCGATCATGGCGAAGTAATCCATGACAGCAACTTCTGTATGGATGGTCTGGTATATCCGGACAGAAGGATACACACCGGACTTTTGGAGTACAAGAATGTATACCGACCGGCAAGAGTAGTATCGTATGATGCAGCAAGCGGTGAGCTGGTGCTTCACAACTATATGGATTTCGATGATTTGAAGGATTATGTTGAGATTACTTACGAGCTGTCACAGGATGGACTTGTGATCGGAAAGGGGAAGCTTTCTGAAGGATCCGTATTACCGCATTGTGATGGAAGCACGACCTTAAAGCTTTCAATTCCGGAGAATGGAAAGGTATATCTGAAGCTGTTCTATAAGCTGAAGAAGGACATTCCGCTTCTTTCCAAGGCGTATGTCTTAGGCTTTGACGAGATAGATGTAAGCAGTAAGGGTGCAAAGAATCAGCAGGCAGTAGGCTGGCTTACAAAGGAAGTGCCTGATACGGGTATTCAGGTACAGGAAAATGATACAGAGATCATCATAAAGGGACGGGATTTCTCCTATACGGTCAACAAGCGGACGGCACTTTTTGACAGCCTGACATTTGCAGGCAGAGAATATATGAATCATCCGATGGAACTGAACATCTGGAGAGCACCGACGGATAACGATATGTATATCAAGGCAGAGTGGAAGAAAGCCCACTACAACGAAGCCTATACAAGAGCATACAAGTCAGAGGTGATTCAGGGAAAGCACGGAGTAACTGTGACAAGTCAGGCTTCGGTCGTGGCAGCAACCGTGCAGAAAATTATGGATGTGACAATCACTTGGACGATTGACGCAGCCGGAAGAATTGGAGCGGATATCGCAGTGAAAAAGGATGAGGAGTTCCCGGATCTACCAAGATTTGGTGTGCGGATGTTCTTAGATAAGAAGCTTACAGATGCAGGGTTCTTCGGTATGGGACCGCAGGAAAGCTACCGGGACAAGCATAGAGCAGCAAGCCACGGATTGTATCGTCTGAAGGTTTCCGATATGCATGAGGATTATATCCGCCCACAGGAAAACGGAAGTCACTACGACTGCGATTATGTGGAGCTTGGCAACAGCCAGTACGGTATCACTGCCGTTGCAGAGGAAGATACATTTTCATTCAATGCGTCCTTCTATACACAGGAGGAGCTGGAAGAAAAGGCACATAACTATGAATTGATAGAATCGGACAGTACGGTATTCTGTCTTGATTATGCACAGAATGGAATAGGCTCTAACAGCTGCGGACCAGACGTGTTAGAAGCATACAGATTTGATGATAGATTATTCCGGTTCCGGTTTACACTGGTTCCGTATGTGAAAGGATAATGATATAACTCGTTGACACAGTATTTTCCCGAATATCGACGTATAAGTCCGGACATACGGGGATATTCGGGATACAAGAGAACAAAAGTAAAAGCATTTAGAATAATATAGGCATCAGACTGTTTGACACATGAAATTCTAAACATGATTAAGATGAGGAGTGATTCTATGGAAGAAAAAAAGTATTTAAAATGGTATAACAAAGTCGGATACGGATCCGGCGATATAGCAGGAAATGTAGTATATGCATTTTTAACATCCTTTGTGATGATTTATCTGACGGATTCAGTCGGACTTGCAGCAGGTATAGTAGGTACGTTGATCGCAGTTTCCAAACTGTTTGACGGATTTACAGACATTTTCTTTGGCTCGATGATTGACAAGACACACAGCAAGATGGGTAAGGCGAAACCGTGGATGCTTTACGGCTACATTGGATGTGCGATTACACTGGTATGTTGTTTTGCGGTTCCTACAAGCTGGGGAAATACAGCAAAATATGCATGGTTCTTTATTGCATATACATTGTTAAATGGTGTGTTCTATACAGCAAATAATATTGCGTATTCTGCACTTACTTCTTTGATTACGAAGAACAGTAAAGAGCGTGTGCAGATGGGATCTTATCGTTTCATCTTCGCATTTTCTACAAGCCTTTTGATCCAGTCTGTAACCGTAAAATTTGTTGATTACTGCGGTGGAGATGCAGCAGCATGGAGAACGGTAGCAATCATCTATGCAATTATCGGTCTGATTGTAAATACAATCTCAGCGCTCTCCGTAAAAGAGCTTCCGGAGGAGGAGCTTAACGAGGGAGAAGTAAAAGGAGATGAAGAAAAGTATGGACTGGTTCAGGCATTTAAGCTTCTTGTAAAGAACAAGTATTATATGATGATCTGTGGAACATATATTTTACAGCAGCTTTATAGTGCCATGATCGGTGCTGGTATCTACTACATGACATGGGTATTGAAGAACAAGAATCTTTTTGGTCAGTTCGCCTGGGCGGTGAATATCCCGCTTATTATAGCTCTTATCTTTACTCCGACACTCGTTGGCAAGTGGAATGGTATGTACAAGCTGAATCTCAGAGGATATATCATTGCAGTTATTGGTAGAGCGTTGGTTGTTGTAGCAGGATATATGGGAAGTATTCCTCTTATGCTGGCATTTACAGCCCTTGCAGCACTTGGACAGGGCCCATGGCAGGGAGATATGAACGCAGTGATTGCTTCTTGTTCAGAGTATACTTATCTGACACAGGGAAAGAGAATTGACGGAACCATGTATTCTTGTACATCACTGGGTGTAAAGATTGGTGGAGGAATCGGAACTGCAGTATGTGGCTGGTTATTAGAGCTTAGTGGTTATGTTGGAACAAATGCAACACAGCCGCAGTCAGCACTTGATATGATGCAGTTTATGTATTTATGGTTGCCATTGATCCTTGATGTGTTAATTATGATTGTTCTTTCCAGAATGAACGTGGAAGCTGTAAATGAAAAATTGAAAGCTGAAAAGGGAATTAAGTCTGATGAAGTAACAGACGCAACAGAGTATTAAGGTTTATATGTAATGAAAAGCATTGTCTAATTGAACATTCGAGAAAGGCAATGCTTTTTGTGCAAGAAGGTGTATATTTTGAAGGCGAATACAATAATAGAGATTCCTAAGTATGACATTACGTCGGAGAATATTCATTCTATCGTGCAAAAGGAAATCGGAATTGTCTTTACAAAGGTTTTAGAGGATGCAGGCGTTTATAAACGAACACCAGATGGAATTGCTGCATTCAATAGATTTATTGATAATTTATAAAAAGGACCATTTCATTTTTGTGAAATGGTCTGCAAGCTAGGTATTCAGTTTTCACAAAGTAGTCCTTTTAGTATTTTATGCATGATATACATGTTCAAAGTAATCAGCGTAGAATACTAAAAGGTTGTTCATATAATTCTTAAACTTGTTCATAATGCGTACCTCCTTTCCTTATTTACAAGCTGATTATAGAATAAATACAATGTGATTGCTTGCCAAATCGAAAGAAAAAGTAGACAAATCTTGCAAAGGGGGCGTAACCAATGCATTTATCATTTGTTGATACAAAAGAAGAAATATTAGCTTTAAAAAGAAAATCGAAGCATGTTGCTCCGCATTTACATAATGCATTGGAGATCGTATGTGTGACAAATGGAACACTGGAGCTGGGAGTTGGACAAGAGTTATACCACATGGAAAAGGGAGATATTGGTTTTGTATTTCCTGATATTATCCATCATTATCAGGTTTTCTCTTCGGGAGTGAATAAGGCGGTTTACATTATTTCTCCACCATTTGCGATTGGGAAATATGCTGATATTATACAGACGATGGCACCGGATTACCCAATCATAAAGGCAGAAATGGTGGAGCCGGAAGTATACCGGGCAATTAATGCCATCTTAGATACAGACCACATGGATATAGCAGTTATACAGGCATACCTGCAGATTTTGATTGCAAGATGCATTGGAAAGCTGAAACTGGTCGAGAAAGGAGATGTGGGAAGTAAAGATCTTGTTTATCAGGCAGTATCGTATGTGTCTGGTAATTTTAGAAAGAATTTCTCGTTAGATGATATGGCAAGAGATTTGGGAGTGAGCAAGTATGTTTTATCACGAACATTCTCCAAAACATTCCATCGTAATTTCAATCAATATCTGAATGATGCAAGACTAAATTATGCTTGCCATCGCTTGGAAAATACCAGTGATGCCATTACAAATATATGCTATGATAGCGGATTTGAAAGTCAGAGAACATTCAATCGGGTATTTAAGGAACGATACAAAGTTACACCGAGCGAATACAGAAATACAAGCCGTACAGATATAATATCGTGACTATCAAACATAGAGGCAGAGAATGGAAAAGTTGTGGCTGTGATTGGATATAGGCAGTAAATGTGGCAATTCTACCTTTGAGGGGTGTACTCTTTTGCTGTGATAAGATAAGATTGTCATGATGAAAGGAGGAATGACATATGGATATTGCTAAGATTGGAAGATATATCGCAGAAAAAAGAAAAAGAGCTAGGCTGACACAGAGACAGCTTGCAGATAAGCTTGGGAAGAGTGATAAGTCTGTTTCAAAATGGGAACGTGGAATTTGCCTTCCAGACGTTTCAGTATATATGGAACTGTGTGAAATATTGGAAATCAGCGTCAATGAATTTTTAGCCGGTGAAGATATCAGCGAAGATAGTGTAAGAGAAAAGTCTGATGAAACGCTATTGCAGGTGTCAAAGGAAGGAAAGAATAAACAGAAATTTCTGCGACGAATCATTGTAGCACTTTGTATTATTCTGACAGGACTTATCACTGTAATCTCTGTTATAGCGTGTAAGAAGATGAGACAACCCCGAAATTTCATAGAAGAAGTATCGCCGGATAGTGCGGAAATGAAAACTGCGGAACTGATGTCTGGAGCAGATGGGGTAATGATGTTTCGGTATAAGACAAAGGATAACTATAAATGCCTTTTTGTTTACTTGTCTGAATATCAATCCGGAAAAAGAGTATCGCATGAGAAAATTGCAGAAATATCTTTTAATGGTACAGAATCTACCGAAACTGGAATGATAGTGGTTGTTCCTAATTTTGAAAAATTTTCTGCAAGTCTAATTGTGGCAGATAACTATACGAAATACACAACAGAAAATCCAATTTTAAATGATGTTGAAGATCGGAAATATTATGGAAGATCGGCGACAAGCATAAACCATACATGTCCGATAGATTTTGGAACAGAGCAGGGGTTAGCGGCTTTGGTTTATGGTAAAAATGGATTAAGTATGTTACCGATACAGGATATTTCCGGAGATAATCTAAATACAGAGAATGATTATATGTATTATTACTCCGTAGAGTTTACGAAATGAGAATATGGATGATCTTCCTATAAAATCTTTACTGATAAGCATGAGGACTAAATATCCTCATGCTTTTTCCCTAGATAGGTGTCAATTTCCTTCTGGTAGTGTTGCAACTCCTTCAGGTCACGCTCATTTTGCCGCTGTTGTTCCTCAAGGTTATAGGGGAGAATGAAGCTATCGGACTTTTACGGAAAACCAAGTAAATAAGCCTGCTACAAAACTTCGTATGACCCTCCTGCAAAATTTTGTACCACCCTCCCACAAAACGATGTACCACCTCATACAAAGTTTTGTAAGACAAATACA
>OHTW01000018.1_pt1 | contig 113082 bp, 77 predicted proteins | sample 1579031 | NCBI WGS metagenome assembly OHTW01 (sample SAMEA3879602, study PRJEB24766) | human gut metagenome | biome: human-associated habitat; feature: feces | place: USA | collected 1985/1987 | reverse complement strand
GTTCTCTTTCAGAATCGTTTCGATCTCTGCATCCGAGCAGAAACCGGAAAGTCCGTCCGAGCAGAGCAGCAGCATGTCCTTTTCGTTCAGGCGCACTTCAAACAGGTCGCCTTCGACACACGGCTCCACGCCTACCGCACGGGTGATGAGGTTTTTCTGCGGATGGGTGCGCGCATCCGCCTCGGTGATCTTGCCGCGGCGGCGCATTTCCTCTGCCTCCGCTTCGGTCATGAACGTGCCGATGGGCTTGGAGGGATGGTCAAAGGCGGGATCTGCGGGGTCCACTTCCACCTGGGTGAGGATGGTGGCGACACTCTTGTGGATGCCGCGGTTCAAAAGCTCTTCCCGCAGGGAGTTCTGCAGGTCATAGCCGATGTAGGCCTGACTCATAGCGCCGCAGACGGACAGGGGGGTGCTGTCCTGCGTGGCATCCTCATGCATCAGGGCCAGCATGGCGTTGTTGATGATGCCCACCTGAGGGCCGTTGCCGTGGGCCACGATGACCTCGTGTCCCTCGGCGATCAGGTCTACGATGGCCTTGGCGGTGATCTGTACGGCGTCGGCCTGCTCGTGCAGAGTGCTGCCCAGAGCGTTGCCGCCCAGTGCGATAACGATTTTCTTAGACATAGTTGTTTACCTCAAAACAGTCAGAATAATGTTGACTCAGCGGGAAAAAGCAGCAGCGGCGGCGATGCCGCCGCTGCTGCGGGTGGTGCGTTTTTTTAGAAGATCTTGCGGGTGTCTTTGCCCTCGTCCAGCTCCATCAGAGCCTTGACGGGATCCTTCACCTGAGCCATGAAGATCATGGCGGCGATGACGTAGGGCTTGTAGGATGCCTGCTTGTACAGAGGCACGATGTAGCGGTCGAACACGGAGTTGTCCACTTCGCCCTCGGCGCAGCTCAGACCGGTGATGTCGGCAGGGTTGAAAATGACAACCACGTGCTTCACATCCGGACAGTAGGCTTTTACATTCTTACCGAATTCTTCGGCAATAGCGGCATTGCCTTTCAAAAGGTCTTCGCGGGTCATGCCGGCCTTGCGGGCGGCACCGCCTGATGATACCACATACTTGGCACCGGTCAGCGCTTCTTTGATATCGGAGGTAAATGTGATGTTCATTCCTTCGAATCCGCAGTGGAACAGCTCTTCGGCCACACCTTCCAGTCCGGGAGCATAAGGGTCGTACAGACATAGGTTGGGAGTGAGATGCATCATGATTGCAGTCTGTGCCATGTTTGAACCGATCATGCCGGCTGCGCCGACGATTGTCAATTTGTCATTTGTCAGAAATTCCATAATCTTTTTTATTTAAAGGTGAGTAATATCTTTTCTTGCTGATTGTCACGATACAAAGATAACCCTTTTTGAAGAGAGTTGTTCATAGAAAAAAGTTATCTTTTAGAGCAAAAAGTTATTTCTTCTTTCCGAACTGCTGTATTGTACCTAAATTACTTATCTTTGTTGGGAAAATGAAGATAAGTAAGAAACTATGAGCATTGAGTTAGGAAAGTACAATACGCTGGAAGTGGTGAAGGAGGTAGCCTTCGGCATGTATCTGGACGGTGGCGAAGAAGGTGAAATTCTGCTTCCGTCGCGTTATGTCCCCCAAGACTGTAAGGTGGGAGACAAACTGAACGTTTTTATATATCTTGATAACGAAGAACGTCTGGTAGCCACTACTCTGACACCGTTAGTGCAGGTCGGGCAGTTTGCCTGCTTGGAGGTGGCGTGGATAAACCAGTATGGTGCTTTCCTTAACTGGGGATTGATGAAGGATCTTTTCGTCCCCTTCCGCGAACAGAAAATGAAGATGCAGGTGGGAAAGAAGTATGTGGTTCATGCCCATTTGGATGATGAAAGCTATCGTATCGTGGCATCGGCCAAGGTAGACCGTTATCTTTCCAAAGAGAAGGCCGCCTATGAGTCGGGGCAGGAGGTGGATATCCTGATTTGGCAGAAGACGGATTTGGGATTCAAGGCGATCATCAACGATGAATATAGCGGCTTGCTATATGAGAGCGAGATATTTCAGCCACTGCACACGGGCATGAGGATGAAAGCCTATGTGAAGCAGGTACGTGAAGACGGCAAGATAGACCTGCTGCTTCAAAAACCGGGGCAGGCTAAAGTAGAAGATTTCTCAGCTACGTTGCTGGACTATATCCGTGAACAGGGCGGACGGATAGCTTTGAATGACAAGAGTCCGGCAGAAGAAATCTATGCAACTTTCGGTGTCAGCAAGAAAACCTTCAAAAAGGCTGTGGGAGATTTGTACAAAAAACATCTGGTTGTATTGGAGGAAGATGGAATCAGGATTAGGAATTAGTCCCAGTCATTAGGAATTTCCCTACTTGTAAATAGAGACAATCATTAGGGAGGGGAATTTCCTCTCCCTATTTTTGTCGTACAATAAAAAAAGAAAAGTCATGATACGTCATTTGATATTAAGTGTTTGTCTAGTTCTGGTAGCGTTTCCCGCAATAAAAGCGGCGCCCATAGACGGAATCCGTATAGAAAGTCCATACCGTAGAGTGGTGGTACTGGTCGATGGACAGCAGGTTTGCCTGCCTACTTTCAGTTGTTTTGTAGCCAATCTGCGTGGTAGTTGTCGGGTAGAGGTTTATGAAGCGCCATCCCGTGGGGAGAATTCCCGAAGAGGAAAACTCCTATATGATGAACGTGTGCATTGCTCCATCAATGAAGTGGAAGATATTTTCATTCCAGAGGACAAAAGACCTGGTGGAAACTGGGGTACTTCTAATCATCACAAGCCTGGCAGACCCGGTGACAGACCGTTAGGAGGCGAGCAGCATGAACCGGTGATGTCACCATCTGCCTTCGAACAGTTTATGGGGCTGATGGAAAAACAGAGTTTCGATTCAGACCGTAAGGAAGTGCTCGACCATGCCTTGCTGACCTCTTGGTTCACTACTGACCAGTGTATCCGTCTGATGGATTTTTATCGTTTCGACAGTGAAAAGAAACAGTTGATGAAGAAGATTTATCCTAAAATAGCCGATAAACCGAATTTCTATTATGCGATAGACAAGCTGACCTTCTCGTCGGACAAGAACGAGATAAATGCCTTCATCAAACAATATCATGAGAAGAATAACTAAAAAAAGGAGGGATTATGAAACGGATTATATTTATATTTCTTGCCGCTATGATGAGTACAGCTGTTTGTAGTGCGGCAATGAGCAACAGCAAAGTGCGTAAAGAGACCCGTTTTCTTACGGACAAGATGGCCTATGAATTGAACCTGAGTACAGAACAGTATAATGACGTGTACGAAATAAACTATGATTTCATTTCCGGTATACGTTATCTGATGGATGACGTTCTTCGGGGGGAGGAATGGGCCTTGAATCGCTATTACGATTATCTGGATGTGCGCAATGACGACCTTCGATGGGTGCTGAATAACCGGCAGTACGGCCGTTTCATGCAGGCCGCCTATTTTTACCGTCCGGTTTATGTAAGTGGTGGTCGTTGGTCTTTTAGGGTTTACATCACTTACACCAACCATAATCATTTCTATTTCCCGCGGCCGTATCATTACCGTACATATTGCGGTGGGCATTATCGTACGCACTATCACAACAGCTATTATCGCGGTCGTTACCATCATCCGCACTATACCGGTTCGTGGAGTATTCGGAATGATAAGTCGTACCACACCAGCCGCCGTTCAGATTTCGGTTCGGTGAACATCCGCCCTAATTCGCATAAGCGTCCGGCAGGCAGGGATGATGTATATACCACGCGACGTAGTAACGGTAGTAATAATCGCATTAGCACAGGTACACGTAACAGCAGTACGCGACGTAGTAGTGTGGATAGTGGCAGAAAGTCGAGTAAAGAGAAAATAGAAACCACAAGAACTAAAAATAATGATAAGAGCCCCAGCCGTAGCAGGGTAAAGACGGCAAGCAAGGAAAGAAGAAATGCTTCCGGCGTACGGAGTTCCGAAAGCCGTCGCAGCAGCTCTTCAAGCACTACTCGCAGTTCTACCGGCAGTAGCTCTTCCCGCTCTTCGGAAAGGAGATAGAAGAACAAAAAACTCCCCTCTTGTCAGCCTGGAGGCAGGGAGAGGGGAGAATCAAACACAACAACTAAAATTATACTTCTTTTTTTATTCAATCGGTTCTCCCTTATAGAAATCCAGAATCTTGGTACGGAACAGATAGTCATACTTGGCTTGCAATTCGTCTGATTGGGATTTCATAAGGTTCTGTTTTGCTTCATTGTATTCTACGGCATTTGCTTTTCCGTTCTCATACTTTTCGCTCATCAGCTTGAAAGACTCTTCGCTGGCAACGGTGGCTGTATGGCTACTGGTATATTTGCTTTCAGCAGCAGCGGCATTGTACCATGCTTGTTGGATTTCTTTATAAAGTGTCTTCTTGGCATTATCCAATTGCAAGGCATAGTTTTCACGTTGCAGGCGTGCCGTGCGTACCCGGTTACGGGTAGAGAGACGGTTGAAAATAGGTACGCTGAGGTTGAATCCTACGTATTTGTTGAAGTTATCGTTCATCTGCTGGCTGAAAGTACGGTCGATGGTAGAATAGTAATTCGTACCGAGACTACCGTTCAGGCTCAGTTGCGGGTAGTAGTTGCTCTGGGCAATACGGATATTGTGTTTACTGCCTTCCAAGCGGAACTGTGCAGCTTGTATGGAAGCCTTACTTACCATGGCTGTTTGGAATATCTCATCCGGAGGAGTGAGAGGGACTAAATCCAGATTGACTGCCGGAGATTCCAGATTGAACCCTTCCGGTGTTTCCAGTTCGATAAGCTGGCTAAGGTCGAGCAGGGCCAACTTATAGTTGTTGTTTGTCTGCACTACATTCATCTCGTCTTGTGCCACACGTGCTTTGGCTTCTGCCAGTTCTGCCGGAGAGGCTTTTCCCAAGTCGGCAAGCCGGCTGATGCGGACATATTGCTCTTTGCTCAATTGCACTTGTCCCAACGCCACCTGGTGGAGCTCTTCATTGAACAGCACCTGAAGGTAGGCCGAAGCTATATTGATGGCAATGTCTTCCTTGGCTTTGTCCAGGTCGGCAATGGCAGCTTTGAGGTTTAGTTTGGCCAATGCATACTGGTGGGGAATTTCCAGACCGGTAAAGATAGGTATGCTGGTATTGACAGACATATTAGTGCCGTGGCTGCTGGTGTTGACGTATACAGTGGAATAGTCTCCCGTATCCTCATTTTTGATGGCTGTTTGCGTACGTCCCCAGTTCCAGCTCTGGCCGGCACTGGCATTCAGGTTCGGCAGTCGTGCCCATTTGGCTGTATTTACTTCGACAGCACTCTGTTCGGCAGCGTTGGCTGTCTGGCGGATACTGATGTTATGCTCGATGGCATAGTCTATGCATTGGCGTAAAGACCATCGTTCCTGCGCCTGCACTGAGATACTGCCGAATATTGCGAGGTATAAGAATATCTTTTTATTCATATCGTATATCTTTTTAAGCTATTCCGTTTGTTAATCCTTTTTCTCTGCACCGCGAATCTTATCCTGGGCACTGATACCGCTTTTGATGGCAATCTTTATGCCGTCACTCATGCCGACCTGGATGGGGCGGCGTTCGAACTTCTGTACCGGTACGCTGTCCGTCATTACGTATACAAAGGTGCTGTCACCATTGAATTCAATGGTACTTTCCGGTACGGCAAGCGTTTTCTGGGCACGGTCCAATACGATTTCTGCGTTGGCAGAATAGCCGGAACGTATCTGTACGCTGTCCGGTGCGGCAATGGCAGCTTTGATTTCAAACTGGTTGGCACCGTTTTCTTCCACACCCTTCGGAGATATGTATTCCAGTGTGGCATCGAACGAAAGATTCTGCAGGGCGCCGATTGTCAGTTTCACCGGCATGCCTTCGTGCACACGGCCCACTTCCGTTTCGTCAATGTTGCCGCGGAAAATCAAATCGTTCATGTTGGCAACGGTAGCGATGGTGGTTCCGTCATTGAAAGTGTTACTCATGATAACCGAGTTACCGACTTTGATGGGTACATCCAGAATCAGACCGGTAATGGTGGAACGGATCAGGGTACTACTGAAAGAGGCGCTGTTCTTGGTGATGCCTTCCTTTACAATTTCCAGGTTATCTTTTGCTGTCTGCAGTTCCTCGCGTGCCTGCTTCACGCTTACTTCCCCTTTTTCGTACTCTTCAGCGCTGATAAGCTTGTCGTTGTACAGTTTCTGGGTACGGGCGAAATCCGTTTCGGCTTGGGCAGCGTTGATTTCCGCCAATCGTACGCGGCTTTCGGCAGAGTTCAATTGTCCCAGTTCGGGTATCACCTTTACTTTGGCAAGCACTTCCCCTTGCTTCACACTTTGTCCTGCTTCCTTGTATACTTCGGCAATGATACCGGAAATCTGCGGCTTGATAAGGACTTCATCTCTCGGTTCCACTTTGCCGGTGGCTACGGTAGTCTTTTCAAGGTCTGTCACTTCCGGAACTATCGTTTCGTATACTGTTACTTTAGGTTGGGACTTCTGGTACAGAAAAACGAATGTCCAAATGAATAAGGCAGCAATTACTACCAATAATGCGATTTTCAGAAACTTCTTTGTTTTCATCTTATATTTACGATTTAATTATTTACGATTGATATAGCCATTATTTCATGGCTTACGGTTAGTGGTCTCTCTATAAGTTTATTCATCCCTGATGGCTTCAATTGGCTTGATTGCCATGGCGCGATAGGCAGGTGCCAGTCCGGCAAGCACTCCTAATGCGATGAGGAGGATGCAGGTTCCGATAGCCAGTCCGAATGAAACCTGGTAGTGGGTTTTGATAACTCCAGGGTCATTGGCGGCCTTTTCAAGTATTTGCAGTACAAATACGGCAAAAGAAATACCTGCCATACCCGCTATAGTGGTCAGCACCATGCTTTCCGAAAGAATTTGTTGCAGAATGTCTTTAGGACGGGCACCTATGGCACGGCGTATGCCTATTTCCGTTGTGCGCTCCTTGACGGTTACCATCATGATATTCGATACGCCGATAGCTCCGGCAAACAGCGTCCCCAAACCTACCATCCAGATTAGAAAGCGCACTCCAATCATCAGGTTGTCCATCATGGAGAACATAGCTTCCGCATTCAGAAGCATGACGGCTTGTTTGTCATCGGGAGCAATGTAGTGCGCCGCTTTTACAAGACGTTCCACTTCGGGCTGCACGTCTTTCACTTTTACTCCCGGTTTCATGATGAAACATACTACATGCAGTTTCTTTCCGAGGTTGTAGGTCTGTTGCATGGTGGAAAAAGGCAATGTAATGGCTTCAGAGGCCTGCCCTTGTATATTGACATTGCCTTCGGATGAACACATTCCGATAACCCGGTAATAGATACCATTTACCCGGACATATTTGCCGCAGGGGTCTTCACCGGGTTTGAAGAGGCTTTCATAAACACGTTTGCCGATTACACACACTTTACGCGACTCTTTAATGTCGACATCATTGATGAAACGTCCATAGGTCATCTCTTGATGTTCTATCTGTTCATATTCGGGATACAAGCCTTTCACACTACAGTCGTACTTGTTGTCTCCGTAGACAGCCACTTGTCCCCATAAGGCAATGGAAGGCGTGGCAAGCGCCACACCGTCCACATTGCGTACACGGTCTACATCTTCCATCTCCAAATCCCACCATCGTCCTTTGCGAAAACCTTTATAAGCCTCGCTTGTCTTTTGTGCAGCGATAAAGCCCGAGTTGGTTGCAAATCCTTCGAACTGGGATTTTAGTTCTTCCTGCATGCCCTGGCCGCCACCGATAAGCGCCACCAGCATAAAGATACCCCAGAATACGCCGAACGCCGTAAGCAGGCTTCTCGTTTTGTTCCTTGTTATTGTGATGAGGATTTCCTCACACGTATCTATGTCTATTCTCATAATCTTTAATCTGCTCTAAGTGCTTCAATAGGACTGATACTTACCGCTTTCTTAGCCGGGAAGAACCCAGCCAACGTACCCGCTATGATAAGGGTCAGGGTAGCTTGGATAGCAATACTGAGGTCTACGGTAGGATCGGAGAACATGGTCTGCTGGAACATGCCGGCATCCATCGTCTGGCTACCGAAAGCAGAGTTCATCCATTCCGTCACCCCGATGCCTGCCACCATACCGATATAACCGAATAGCGTAGTGATAGTCACGCTTTCCACAATAATCAGCCAAAGGATGGAGAAAGGTTTTGCTCCCAATGCCTTACGGATACCAAATTCCCGGGTACGTTCTTTCACGGTAATCAGCATTATGTTCGACACGCCGACAATCCCACTCAACAGTGTGAAGATACCGATAACCCAGATTGCAGTCCGGAGGATACCCATTGCATTCTGTGTCTGCAGATAGTTGGTGAAACGATTCCATATCCATATGGCGCTCTCATCTGTGGGGTCAAAGCGGTGATTGGTGGCAATAGCCTTGCGGTATTCTTTTTCAAAGGCTTCGTTACTTTCTATGCTGTGCAGGTTCTTGGTTGTAAAGATGATGTTATTCAGCTTGTCTCCTTTATTATAGATGGTCTGCAAGGTGGAGAAGGGGATATACGCTTCGTTTGCCTCGCGGTCTCCCTGGTCATTGTAGAGGCCTACTACTTGATAGGCCACTCCACTGGCATTGACAAATTGTCCGATGGGTTCAGTATGCGTTTTTCCGAAAAGGATATCTGCAGATTTCTTATGGAGGATGATGACTTTACGTCGGTCTTTCAGGTCGTTGTAGTTGATGAAACGTCCGTCCGCTGTTTTCACGGTTTCCACTTCGGTGTAGTTGGGATATACGCCCAGCAGAGAGATATTGATATATTCTTGTCCGAAGCTGACGTTTACATTACTTTGACGCACGGTGGCACCGGCACTGATGACATTTTCGGTGAATTGCTTCTCCGTGTCATCCATGTCCCGGTTGTCCAGTTGGACGCGGCGTCCTTCTTTCAGACCGTCGTATGACTTGGTGGTCCAGCCGGGGAAGATGCGGATAGAGTTCAAGGCACGCTCCGACGCATTTTGCTCGAAGGCATGTATGATACCGTTTCCGGCTCCGAGCAGCACGATGAGCATGAAGATTCCCCATGCCACGGCAAAGCCCGTCAGGAATGTACGCAGTTTGTTGCGTTTGATGGTTCCGTATATTTCTTGCCAAAGGTCTATCATTGATAATTAAAAATTAAGAATTAAAAATTAAAGGGGGAGGGGGCTCTTCCTTTATTATTTCATGAATCCGTCTTTTCCGAACGGGCTTGCATCGTGGTTCAGATTCGTCTCGATGCTACCTATGATACCGTCTTTGATATGGATAATCTTGTCCGTCTGGTTGGCAACACCGCTTTCGTGGGTCACGACTACGATGGTCATGCCCGTATCGTGCAGTTCCTTTAGAATCTGCATCACCTCTACGGAAGTCTTGCTGTCGAGCGCGCCGGTAGGTTCATCGGCAAGGATAATCTGCGGTTGGGTAATGAGGGCACGGGCGATGGCTACACGTTGTTTCTGTCCACCGGACATCTCATTTGGCATGTGGTGTGCCCACTCTTTCAGCCCCAGGCGGTCCAGATATTCCAGTGCCAGCGCATTACGTTTGCGGCGGCTCACTCCTTGATAAAAGAGAGGAAGCGCCACATTCTCCACTGCATTCTTGAAGGAAATGAGATTGAAGGACTGGAAGATGAAACCAATCATACGGTTGCGGTACTCGGCTGCCTTCGTTTCGCTGAGGTTCTTGATGAGGGTACCGTTCAGATAATATTCCCCCGTGTCGTAACTATCCAGAATACCCAGTATATTGAGTAAAGTGGACTTTCCCGAACCCGATGAGCCCATGATGGAAACAAATTCGCCTTTCTGAATGTCGAGGTTGATACCTTTGAGCACATGCAGCGGTGCTCCGTTGTTGTAGGTCTTGTTAATGTCTTTTAGTTGTATCACTGTTTTCCCTGTTTATTGCTTTACTCTTATTAATTTTCACTATTAGACGCAGCAATGCTACGAAAAGTTGCAAAAGTTGCAAACTTTTTTAAAAAAAGATTTTGCAGTGTCGTTTTTCTTTGTGATTTTTGTAACCATGAATGTGATTAACTAACCCTTTAAACAAAAGTAATATCATGAATTCAAACATGGAAAAGCCCTATGTAGTGGGCATTGACATAGGCGGAACAAACACCGTCTTTGGTATTGTAGACGCACGCGGAACTATTATTGCAAGCAGTTCCATCAAAACCGGAGCTTATGAGGACGTCAATGATTACGTAGACGAAGTTTGCAAGAATCTGTTGCCGCTCATTATTGCCAACGGTGGCGTAGACAAGATAAAAGGTATCGGTATCGGTGCTCCTAACGGAAACTATTACAGCGGTACTATTGAGTTTGCCCCGAACCTTCCTTGGAAGGGTGTAATTCCTTTGGCTGCCATGTTTGAAGAGCGCTTGGGTATCCCTACCGCTTTGACAAACGACGCCAATGCTGCCGGTATCGGTGAAATGACTTACGGTGCGGCTCGTGGTATGAAAGACTTTATCATGATAACTCTTGGCACCGGTGTAGGTAGCGGTATCGTTATTAACGGTCAGATGGTATATGGCCATGACGGTTTTGCCGGAGAGTTGGGACATACTATTATCCGTCGTGAAAACGGACGTCTCTGCGGATGCGGACGTCACGGCTGTCTGGAAACTTATTGTTCGGCTACGGGTGTGGCGCGTTCTGCACGTGAGTTCTTGACCAAGAGTACCGAACCGAGTTTGTTGCGCGACATTCCGGCAGAAAACATTACTTCCAAGGATGTGTATGATGCAGCGGTGAAGGGTGACAAGATTGCTCAAGACATCTTTGAGTTTACCGGAACCATCTTGGGTGAGGCTTTGGCTGACTTCATCGCTTTCTCCAGTCCGGAAGCTATCGTGTTGTTCGGTGGTCTGGCAAAAGCGGGAGACTATATCTTCAAGCCTATCCAGAAAGCTATTGACGACAATGTATTGAATATCTACAAAGGTAAGACCAAGTTGCTGGCTTCCGAGTTGAAGGACTCTGATGCTGCAGTGCTGGGTGCCAGTGCGTTGGGCTGGGAGCTGAGAGATATCAAGTAATCAATATTAGGGAAACTGATAAAGGAGGGGATATGTCAAAACTCCCCTTCTATCGAAGTCACCCTCGCTACACCTATCTGTGGCGAGGGTGATTTTTAGTTTATGAGAGTTTCGACACACCTTTTTTTCTTTGGTGGTACATATTCCTCAGCAATAAAGTTATGTCACAAGTTGCTTCCACACTTCCACCCATTCTCTGTATCCCTTTATTCATCGGGGTTGCGGATGCTGTGGAAGCAACTTTTGCTTCCACCTTAAATTTACGCCAAATAATCTATTAATATCTTGTAGTACAATGAATTAATAGGATATGGAGCAATTTGCCAATATCGTGTAAACAAGCTATTGGTTTCCTGCAAACACGGTATTAACTTCGTAAAAGCCCGTGCGATAATAGGTGGAAGTCAGGTTTTTGGTATGAATAAGATAGGTATTCAGTATAGGCAAGCTATGCATATGAGAGCTGTTTAACGGCCGTGAGGCGTTCGCCTAACGGCCATAAAGCACCTTGTTGACGGTCGTTAGCAGAGCGCCTCACGGCCGTTGGGCGCTGATAAACTAACATATCAGCAAGAAGGAAGGCTTATGTGAAAGGAAGGAGCGCAGGCTTACAATGTTTTGAATGAGGGAGTAGCAGTAGAGTATCGCATGGTGTGTATGCCTACTGTGTATATCACTAAAAAAGGGAAACCGACATTGTCAGTTTCCCTTTTTTATTTCGAAATAGGAGTCTGGAATTAACCGTTAACTCTTTTTTCTTTGATTCTTGCTTTCTTACCGGTAAGAGCGCGCAGGTAGTACAGTTTAGCGCGACGAACTTTACCCACTTTGTTCACTTCGATGCTGTCGATAGCCGGTGATTCAATCGGGAAAATACGTTCTACGCCTATGGTTCCTGACATCTTACGTACTGTAAAACGCTTCTTGTCTCCATGTCCGGCAATCTTGATAACAACACCACGGTACAGCTGTACACGTTCCTTGTTACCCTCGACAATACGATATGCTACTGTTACAGTGTCACCTGCCTTGAAGCTCGGGTGCTGTTTTCCGGTAGCAAATGCTTCTTCTGCAATTTTAATTAAATCCATTGTTTTTATTATTAAATTGTTTCATCGTTACAACGCAACATACCAGGCTTCTCTCTTGGTGTCCTGACAGCGATTGCGCGAAAGCGGTGCAAAGGAACGAATTATTTGCCAGATACACAAGTGCTTCAAGCTTTTTTTCGCCAGTTGGGATGATTTTTGAGCGTTTCATTCTGCTAAACGCAAGTCTAAATAATCGGTTAATTGTGTGGCTCAGTCGCAAAAGAAAAGTATATTTGTAGCAATTTAAAACTAAATGAATATGAAGAAACAAACTTTCAGTCTCCTTTCGGGGGCAGTGTTGGCGGTTGCGCTTCTATTGGTTTCCTGCCATTCTTCCTACGAAGTAACCAAGGTAGAGGGAGGCAGAATTCCCATGAACTCTGTCTGGGATGCCGAGCCGGATGCCGAAGCCGTGGCTCTGCTGGCGCCTTACAAGGCCCGGATGGACAGCGTTATGTATCATGTGGTGGGAACCGCAGAAATGTCGATGGACAGATTCCGGCCCGAAAGCCTTTTATCCAATCTGATTGCAGATGTACTGCGTGAGGCTGCGGTGGAAGTGCTGGGCAAACCGGCCGATATGGGGCTAATCAATATCGGTGGAATCCGGAACTCCCTGACGGAAGGAGACATCACTACCGAAAACATCTATGAGATATTGCCTTTTGAGAATTCGCTCTGTGTGCTGACGATGAAAGGCTCTGCCATGAAGCACTTGTTTGAAAACATTGCGGTGAGACTTGGTGAAGGGGTGAGTGGTATACAGTTGGAAATCAGCAAGGATGGCAAGCTGCTCCAGGCTTCCATTGCCGGCAAGCCGGTGGAGGATGACCGTGACTATACGGTTGCCACGATTGATTATCTGGCTGATGGAAACGATGGAATGACGGCTTTCCTGCAGGCGGATAAAAGGGAGTGCCCGGATGGGGCTACACTGCGCGGTCTGTTCATGAAGTATGTGGAGAAGCAGACGGCAGCCGGCAAGAAGGTGACTTCGCGCATGGAGGGAAGAGTGGTCGTTAAAGAGTAAGCATTAAAAAAACAGAAGTTCTATGAAACATATGTATTCCTTGGCAGCCCTGCTGCTTTTCATGCTCCCCGCATCGGCACAGCAAGAGGAGCGTGTCATTACTGAAGAACCCCTTTGCCTGGTGTCCGCCGATTCTGTATCGTCCGGCCAATCCGGAAAACAACTGTTTATCCTGCACACCAGCGATACGCACAGCCGTATAGAACCCATCAGCGCCGAGGCTGCCGACGAGTATGCCGGGATGGGCGGTGTGGTGCGCCGTGCCGGTTTTGTAAAGCAGTTTCGCGGCAAGCATCCGGATATGTTGCTGCTGGATTGCGGAGACATCTCGCAAGGCACCCCTTATTATAACTTTTTCAAAGGCGAGCTGGAGGTCAAGATGATGAACCTCATGGGCTATGATGCCATGACGATAGGTAATCATGAATTTGATTTCGGACTTGAGAATATGGCGGAATTGTTCCGTATGGCGGATTTTCCCGTGGTCTGTTCCAATTATGACGTGACGGGTACGGTACTCGAAGGACTGGTGAAGCCTTATATCACCTTGGTGCGCGAAGGGGTGAAAATCGGTATCTTCGGCCTGGCCCCCAAGATGGAAGGGCTGGTGCAGGCGGATAAATGCGTAGGCATTGTCTACAACGACCCGATAAAGGTGGCCCAGGAAATGACAGACCTTCTCAGGGAGAAGGAGAATTGCGAGGTTGTGATTTGCATGTCTCATTTGGGTATCCGCAGTGCAAATCCCGAAGGCGCTTCCGACGAGAACCTGGTAGGCAAGACGCGTGGCATTGATGTCATTTTGGGAGGACATTCGCATACTTTTATGGAAAAGCCTGCCGTTTATCTGAATGCGGACGGCAAGAGCGTTCCCGTGCTGCACACCGGAAAGAGTGGCATCTACGTAGGAGAAATGGTACTTACTTTAACTGAAAAATAGCATGATGAAAAGACTCACCCTCCTTTTATGGGTTGCAGGATTGTTTATATTGGGATTATCTTCACTTCACGCCCAGACGGGGGGCCCGTTTCTTCCTTCGGCTGCAGACAACCGGTGCCGGCAATGGGTGGACTCCGTGTTGTCAGGTCTGAATGTACACGAAAAAGTGGGGCAGCTCATCGTTGCCACCATTCCGGCCAGAGCAGACAAGGCCACGAAAAAGCAGATGCGCGAGCTGGTAAAGAAATACAAGGTCGGTGGCTTGCTGTTTTCCGAAGGTACTCCGGAAGAGCAGGCTATCTTGACCAATATGGCCCGGAAGGATGCCAAGATTCCCGTTATGGTTACTTTCGATGGAGAGTGGGGACTGTCAATGAGGCTGAAAGGCGCTCCGGACTATCCCCGTAATGCCGCCTTGGGATGTATCGAGGACAATGGCCTGATTGAAGAATATGGACGTGAGGTGGCCCGCCAGTTCCGCGAATTGGGGGTACACGTCAATTTTGCACCCGATGCGGATGTCAATACGAATCCGCTGAACCCGGTGATACACGTACGCTCCTTTGGCGAGAACCCGCAGCGGGTGGCAGAAAAGGTGGTGGCATATAGCCGTGGGCTCGAAAGCGGGGGCATACTTTCCGTTTGCAAGCATTTCCCCGGGCATGGCGATACGGATGTGGATTCTCATAAGGCGCTTCCTGCCTTGCACTACGACCGTGCACGCCTGGACAGTGTGGAACTTTATCCCTTCAAGGAAATGGTACGTGCCGGATTGGGGGGTGTCATGGTAGGCCATCTGCAAGTGCAGGCGCTGGACCCGGACGGGGTGACTCCTTCTTCCTTGTCGCGGAATGTGGTGACCGGGTTGTTGAAGGATGAACTCGGCTTTAAAGGGCTGGTGTTTACCGATGCCTTGGACATGAAGGGTGTGTCTGCCATTCCGCAGGTAACTACCAAAGCGCTGCTGGCGGGAAATGATATGGTGCTGGTACAGTTCAATACGAAGAATGCGGTGCAGGAGCTGGTAGATGCAGTGGAGTCGGGACAACTGAGTAAGGACGAACTTGATGCCAAGTGCCGCAAGGTATTGATGTACAAGTATATGCTTGGTTTGAGAAACCGCCAGCCGCAACTTCGGGTCAGCGGAATGAGCTATCGCATCAATACGGAGGAAGCGCAGGCGTTGGCTGCCAAGTTGCGCCGTTCGGCAGTGACTGTATTGAACAATTATTTCGATGTCCTCCCGCTGGCACCGGTGGAAGGTGATATTGCCGTGCTCAGCATCGGAGAGAAGGAGGCAGATGCTCCCTTTGTGGAAGCTATGAAAAAGAATGCAGGCATCAGCCATTTCCACTTGCCTTGGAATGCCGATGAGGCTCTCTGGCAGGAAGTGCAGGGGCAGTTGGCTGCTTTCCGTCGCGTGGTTATCAGCATCACCGGTTCGGCTTATGTCAGCGACCGTGATGTGGCCTTTCTGGAAGGCTTGAACCTGCGTGCTCCGCTGGTCTATACTTTTTTTACCTCTTACCGTACATTGCAACCTCTGATGCCCGCACTTGCCAAATCTAGCGCTGTGGTGCTGGCACATTCGGCAGAGACGGATTTGCAGCAATACGTGGTTGATGTTCTTTTTGCCAAAAAGCCGGCCAGTGGCAGAATGTCGATGAGTATCGGTAAACTGTTTCCAGCGGGAACGGGCTGTATGATTGAACCGGGCATGAAACCGGGGAAGACTGTTCCGGAAGATTACGGCATGAAATCGTATGTGCTGCAAAGTATCGATGCCGTTGCCCGGAAGGGACTGGAAGCGGGAGCTTATCCCGGTTGCCGCGTGCTGGTGTGGAAAGACGGACTGCCGGTATATGACAAAGGCTTCGGAACCCACTCTGATAAGGATACCACTACTGTCCGTTCTTCGGACCTTTTTGATTTGGCTTCGCTGACCAAGACTACGGCTACGTTGCTTGCCGTCATGAAACTGTATGATGAGGGCAAGATAAAACTGGATGACAAGGTTTCCGCTTATCTGCCCTTCTTGCGCAATGGCAACAAGCGGAACATTACCATCCGCGAACTTTTGTTCCACGAATCGGGGCTTCCTCCCTATATCCGCTTCTACCTGGACATCATAGACCCGAATTCGGTACACGGTCCGTACTCCCAGAGTTGGGTGGACGAGTGGCATCGTACGCAGGTAAGCGAGCATAGCTATTATTGTTCCGATTTTAAGTTCCGGAAAGGGATGGTGTCCGACAAGAATACACCGGCCTATACTCTGCACATGGCAGATGGCATGTGGCTGAACAAGAGTTTCAAGAATTCTATCCTTCAGCGGATAGCCAAGTGCGAGTTGGATGGCAAACGTTATGTTTACAGCGACCTCGGCTTCGTGCTGTTGCAGCAGGTAGTGGAGAAGGTGACGGAGCTGCCGATGGATTTGTACCTTGCCCGTGAGTTCTATGCCCCGATGGGATTGCAACGTACTATGTTTCTGCCTTTGACGAAGTTCACCAAAGCGGAAATCATGCCCACGGCATCCAATGACTTCCTGCGTCGCCAGGATATATGCGGATATGTGCATGACGAGACTGCTGCCTGCATGGGTGGGGTGTCCGGTAATGCAGGACTTTTCTCTACGGCCGAAGAGGTGGCAAAGGTTTATCAAATGTTGCTGAACGGCGGTGAATTCAATGGCAAGCGTTTCTTGAGTGAGGCAACCTGCCGTTTGTTTACGACGGAGAAATCTGCCATCAGCCGTCGCGGTCTGGGATTCGACAAGCCGGATGTATCCATTGTGAAGCGCAGCCCTTGTGCTCCTTCCGCTCCGGAAGCGGTATATGGACATACCGGATTTACCGGTACTTGTGCTTGGGTGGACCCGGAAAACAAGACAGTGTATGTATTCCTCAGCAACCGCTTGTGCCCCAATGTATGGAACACGAAACTGGGTGACATGAATATAAGAAGAGATATCCAGGAATTGATTTATAAAAGTATTATTCCGCAAATCCCCTAAAAACAATCTATCTATAAGGAATGAAGAGAATATACCTGCTTGCCTATATCACTATATTGTGTTGTCTTTGTCCGCTTCTGAAAGCGCAGCTTGGCCCGATGCCGTTTACTCCGGTGCCGCCGAACGACCCTTCGCTTGTACGTCTCTTGAACAGTGACGTGCGGTGCAGGCAGTGGGTGGATTCCGTCATGCAGCGTCTGACTCTGAAAGAACGCATCGGACAACTGTTCATCTATACGATTGCCCCCCAGCAGGACAAGGCCAACAAGGAACTGCTGCGTAAGGTGGTGGAGGACTATAAGGTAGGCGGTCTGTTATTCTCCGGCGGATTGATGCAGAACCAGGTGATGTTGACCAATGAGGCGCAGCGGATGGCGGAAGTTCCGCTGATGATTACCTTTGACGGTGAATGGGGACTGGCTATGCGCCTCCGCGGTACTCCGAACTTTCCGCGAAACATGGTGCTGGGCTGCATACAGAACGATACACTGATTTATGAATATGGGCGCGAAGTGGCCCGCCAATGCCGTGAACTGGGGGTGCAAGTGAATTTTGCTCCTGTAGCGGATGTGAATATCAATCCCAAGAATCCGGTTATCAATACCCGTTCCTTCGGTGAAAGTCCGTTCAATGTGGCGAACAAGGTTGTTGCCTACTCCAAAGGGTTGGAGGATGGTGGTGTACTTTCTGTCAGCAAGCACTTTCCGGGGCATGGGGATACGGATGTGGATTCTCATAAGGCGTTGCCCGTGCTGCCTTTTACCCGTGCCCGTCTGGACAGTATAGAGCTTTATCCTTTCAGAAAAGCCATTCGTGCCGGATTGGGAGGAATGATGGTGGGGCACTTGGAGGTGCCTACCATAGAGCCGCAAAAGGGGCTCCCGTCTTCGCTTTCGCGTAAGGTAGTTTCCGGTCTGTTGGTGAATGACCTCGGCTTTCAGGGGCTTGTCTTTACAGATGCCCTTGCCATGAAAGGGGTATCGGGCAATGAAAGCATCTGTTTGCAGGCGCTGAAAGCCGGCAATGATTTGCTGCTTGTCCCCCGGCGTATTAAGGAAGAAGTGGAGGCTGTGCTTGCCGCTGTGAAAAAAGGGGAGCTGACAGAGAAAGAGATAGAGGCGAAATGCCGTAAAGTACTGAAATATAAATATGCCCTTGGGTTGGAAAAGAAACCCCATGTACAGCTTTCAGGTTTGGGGACCCGCATCAATACTCCGAAAACGCGTGATTTGATGCGCCGGCTGAACTTGGCGGCCATCACTGTGCTGGATAACCGGGACGAGGTACTTCCGCTGGACCCTTCCATCGGTGAAGTTGCCGTGCTCAATGTGGGAGAAGCGCAGGAAATCCAGCCGTTCCTCAAGGAACTGTCGCAGTATACCCGTCCTGTGGAGTTCCATTTGGGCAAGAATCTGCCGGAGGCTGACGGGAACCGTTTGAGGAATGCGCTGGCCAAGTACAAACGTATTCTGGTCTGTGTCACCGAACACCGTTTGACGCCCTATCAGAATTTCTTTGCAAAGTTCGCTCCTGACGTACCGGTGGTTTATCTGTTCTTTATTCCTGGCAAGCAGGTATTGCAGATAAAACAAGGGGACGCTGCTGCTGAAGCGGTGATTTTGGCACACTCCTCCAACGAGGAGGTACAGCGGCAGGTTGCCCGGATTGTTTATGGCAGCGCTTGTTCAGAGGGACGCTTGTCTGCCAGTATCGGTAGTCGGTTTGCTGCCGGTGCGGGAGTGACGCTGACTCCTCAAAGCGCCCCCCGCTTTGTACCCGAAGAGCATGGTATGAATTCCCGTCTGCTGGCTGAAATAGACAAGATAGCTGAAGAAGGCATTCGTGAAGGGGCTTACCCCGGTTGCCAGGTGGTGGTGCTGAAGGATGGTAGGGAGATGTATAATAAAGTTTTCGGTACCCACGTCTGGAACGAGGCCGGAAGCAAGGCGCTTCCCGTAAAGAAGACGGATGTATACGACATCGCTTCGCTGACAAAGACCACAGCCACGCTGCTTGCTGTGATGAAGTTGTACGATGGCGGACGCCTCAATCTTACAGACCGGGTGTCGGATTATCTGCCTTTCCTACAGGATACGGACAAGAAGAATATTACGGTACGCGAACTGCTGATGCATGAATCCGGTCTACCTTCTACCTTGCTATTCTATCAGGAAGCGATTGATGAAGAGAGCTACACCGGCACTTTGTTCAAGGCACGTCCCGATGCCCGGCATTCCGCACGCATCGGACGGCAGACTTGGGCGAACCCTAAGTTCCGCTTCCGTCAGGGACTGACGTCGAAGGTGCAGACACCGGAATATACGATGCAAGTGTCCGACAGCCTTTGGCTGAACCGTTCCTTCAAGCAAGAGTACTTGCAGAAGATTGTGGATACTTCGCTTAGAGATAAACGTTACCGTTATAGTTGTGTGGGCTTTATCTTGTTGCAGCAGTTGGTCGAGGCGCGCACCGGCATGTCTATGGACGAATATCTGGCCAAGGAATTCTATACTCCGATGGGATTGGAGCGTACGGGGTATCTTCCTCTGCGCTTCTTGAAGAAGGAAGATATTGTACCTTCATCAACAGATCCTTTCTTGCGTAAGACTACCTTGCAAGGATTTGTACATGATGAATCTGCAGCTTTTCAGGGCGGCGTTTCCGGTAATGCCGGGCTGTTCTCCACTGCCGGAGAAGTGGCAAAAGTCTATCAGATGCTGCTGAATGGGGGTGAACTGGACGGTAAACGCTATTTGAGCAAGGAGACCTGCAGGGTATTTACTACCACCGTCTCAAGGATAAGCCGCCGGGGGCTGGGATTTGATAAGCCCGACCGGCATAATCCCCAGAAGAGTCCCTGCGCAGAGTCTGCCCCTGCTTCTGTTTACGGTCATACCGGTTTCACGGGCACTTGCGCCTGGACAGACCCGGAGAACGGCTTGGTTTATGTCTTTTTGAGCAACCGCACCTATCCGGATGTGTGGAATAACAAGTTGATGAGGCTGGATATAAGGACGAGGATTCAGGAGGCGGTATATAAGGCGATGCTGAGAGGAAAAAAATAATTGGTACAAATTAAAAAGAGCCTCCCTTGCTCACGCAGGAAAGGCTCTTTTCTTCTTCAATTTTGAAACAATTAAATTCTATCTGTTAAGCTTTAAGTGTGTGTCTTATCAGAACGCAATACCTACGCGCAGACCGAAATTACTCAAACCGTCTACGCTGTACGTAAAGAGGTCACCTTTGTTCGTACCGTAGCTGTAATAGGCTGCGAAATGCAAGCCCGGTCCATAAGCCCAAGGATACACATTGAAACCAATTTCAGGAGATACATAGAAACCCCATGTATCTTTGTTGGCTTCGAATACGTTGAAAGTTGACTTCAACTGTGCATATTCAGCACCCAGTTTTACACCGGCATACGGCTGGAATGCACCTCCACGGTTCCATACATAGCGGGAGGCCAGACCGAAAGGCAACTGGAATGCAGTGTGCTGCTGGTCGGTATTCAGACTGCCGCCTTCGCCTACGGGAAGTGTCTGGCGACCGAAATACTCATGGTTGCTATGGTAGTTCAAGAAAGCTCCCAATGCAAAATTGTCTGTCAGGAAGTAACCGCCTTCAAAATTCATACCCCAGCCGCTTGATTTGTCGGCGAAGTTGTTGCTGAGGGGAAAGTTATATTGCCAGTCGATATTGGCATAACCGTTATCGGTCATCTGTGCCTTCGTCGGTAGGGCGAAGACGAGAGCAAGAGCGGCAACCGCAAATACTCTCAAGGAAAGATATTTTATTGTTTTCATACTTTGTTCTTGTTTTTTGGTTCAATGGCAACTTCCCAGTCCGGAAAGGATGCTGCCGTATTATTCTTGTTACCTTAATATTGGGTAACCCGTCATTTGTCACTTATAGCTCGTAGCTTGTCACTACTTGTTAGTCAGGTAAGTTGATTGAGTGAAAGCTTGGTTCACACCTTGCACGGCAAGTTTGGTATTGACAGAAGTAGAACCACTCAGCAAGCCGCTCATATAGCTGGTCCACAGAACAGGAAGTTTCTCGCTCTGGCCTTGCGGCGCCTCCAGATTCAACAATTCGCTGATAAAGGAACCGGTACTGTAGGAATAGTTCACGGCATAGGGATAATACCATCCGCCCCAGTTGCCCCAGTAAGGAGCATCCCAGTAGCCTGGATAGTTCCACCACCATTCGGGACGTCCGTAGTCGGTGAAGTAATAGGTACTTCTGACATAGCTTACCTGCAAGCCAAGGTCGGCTTCTTCCCGGTCATCCACACGGATGTAGCCGCGGCTGTTCATGTTAGCAACATAAGCGCTGAGAATTTCCTGGGCATTCTCATCTTTCCAGTATTCGGCGTTTTCCTTATCACCGATGACCAGAATGCTGTCCGGCAAGTAATAAGTTTCGAAGGTTTTGAAATCCGCCTTCTTGTCATAGTTGGTATAAACCAGATAATTATTGTCCAGCTTATCCATGTCAGGGTCTTTTTCGCAAGATGCAAGCGTCACTGCAAAGACCGCTAATAATAGGGGAATAAATTTCTTCATACTTTTATAATTGTTTAGGTTTAATATAAATTCCTGCCCTATGGTACCTTAGGCTTTTGTGAGAAAAAACAAGATAGGATATAAAAGGTTCACGTAGAGGTATGTTAAAAGTGATAAAGGAATAGGGTGACAGCACTTTTAACGTAACTGTCACCCTATTGCACTTATCATGTCATTACTTTATCACCCTATCATCTTTTCCATATCCGTGCTGTCCATCCTCCTCCGGGTGCCATGTGTATGTTCAGCTTGTCTCCCGAGGTCACGGTGCGTACTTCTTTCTTGTAGTCGGTTGCTTCCCGGTCGGCATTGATGCCGTCGGAAAAGATTTCGGCTTCGTAACTTCCTTCTCCGAGGAAGGAAAGGTCGATGGTACAGTCGCGTGGTGTCCAGTCGGTCATGGAGGCGATGTACCAGACGTCTCCCTTGCGGCGTGCCAGTGTAAGGTATTCGCCTACTTCACCGTCCAGTGCCACGGTCTCGTCGAAAACGGTAGGCACTTTGGCAATGAAGTCCGTGCATTCCTGCTCCTTCATATATTTGCTGGGGCTGTCGGCAAGCATTTGCAGCGGGGCTTCGAAGAGGGTGTACATCGCCATCTGGTGGACGCGCGTACCCTGGCTCATTGGATGGTCGTTGACGGCACGGAAGGTTTCGCGGGTTGCGTTCATCATGGCTCCCGGTGTGTAGTCCATCGGGCCGACAAGCATGCGCAGGTAGGGAGCAGTCACGTCATAGCGTGGGAAGTTGTGGAGCGGGCTACCGTTCACTATCGGTTCCCATTTGGCATTCTCCAGTCCCTTTACACCTTCAAAGTTCAGGACGTTGGGATAGGTGCGCTGTATACCGTATGGCTTGAGTCCATGCAGGTCCAATACCAGGCGGTGCTCGGCGGCGCAGGCTACAATGCGTTCTACAGACTGTACCAGTGGCTGGTCGTCACGGTCGAAGAAGTCTATCTTGAAGCCTTTGATGCCCATCTGTGCATAGTGGCTGAATGCGGCTTCCGTATCTTTGGCAGAGTTTCGCCAGCTTGCCCAGAGAATGATGCCGACGCCCTTCTGGTTTCCGTAGGCTACCAGTTCCTTTAAATCGATATTCGGATTCAGGTCTTTCAATAAGGATTCGTTTCCGCTCCAGCCGTCATCGATGATGATATATTCCAGGTTGTTGTCGGCGGCAAAGTCGATGAATGCCTTATAAGTCGGGGTGTTCATGCCGGCTTTGAAGTCTACGCCAGTCAGGTTGCAGGTGTTCCACCAGTCCCAAGCCACTTTGCCGGGTTTAATCCAGGAAATGTCTTTGATGCGGCAGGCGGGGGCAAGACGCTGTGCCATGTCATTGTCGGCAAGCTGCGTGTCCTTCTCGGTGACGAGCACCACACGCCAGGGGAGCTCCTGCTTGGCACAACGGGCGATGTAGTCTGCACGTTTTGTCGGTATCAGGTTCAGCCGGTTGTGTCCGCCGATTATTTCCTCCAGCGGATAGGGGGCAAATGCTGCCTGCACTCCTTGACGTGTCTGGGGATTTACAGTGAGGAACATGCCGGGATAGTTTTCCAATCCGGCTTCCATGATAACGGCTTTCTTTCCTCCGTCCAGGCAAACCATCAGTGGGGTGATGGAGAGTGAGTCGGTGTACATTTTGGACAACGGGGCTTCGTCGTAGTAAGACTCGAAGGAGAAGCAATAGCGCTCACCGTTGCGGTTGTCGTTTATGTAAGGTACAAATGCCTGGTAATCCTTGTCGAAATTGAAGTCCGCAGTTTCGTTGAGGACGATAAACGGCTTGTTCTGTTCGGAAATGAAGCGGTAGGCAGCGCCGTCATCGTATGCGCGGAACTGTACGCTGTAGCCTCCGCGGCATTTCAGTGTCAGCTGGTTGTAGACATCCTTCACACTTGCTTTTTTATAGAGGGGAGTGGGGAAGGAGGACTCTACAGACTTGCGTTCTGCACGGATTACTTTTACATTTTTACCGAAAGTTATTGCTTTCTTGGCTGATTTTTCATCTCTGCCTTGCAGGGCGATGGCAGAGGGTTGCAGCACCGTGGTTCCGTCGTGTGCTATCTGCCAGGTGAGGGCTTCTCCGGCATCTACCGTAACGGATAGTTTTCCGTTGGGTGATGCAAGTTGGTATTGCTGTGCACGGACCGTGCCCAAGCAAAGGAATAATAAACAAAAGGTTTGAATAAGGAGGCTTTTCATGTTGATTTATTTTTGAATGATTTTCTTTATCTTCTCCAGTTCCTCGGCAGAGAAGTCTGTATTTTCAGTCGCTTTCAGGTTATCTGCCAGTTGGGCAACGGAGCTCGCTCCGATGATGACGCTTGTCACCAGGTCGTCCTTCAACAGCCAGGCAAGTGACATCTCGGCAAGGGTTTGCCCGCGTGAGGCAGCAACCTCGTTGAGTGCCTTGATTTTTTGCAGCGTCTCGTCGGTCAGTGCTTCTTTCTTTAGGAAAGCCCCCTTTGCCATGCGCGAATCTTCGGGAATACCATTTAGGTAGCGGTTGGTCAGCAGGCCCTGCGCCAGCGGGGAGAAGGCGATGAAGCCGGTTCCGTTCCCTTTGGCTTGCTGCAGGATACCTTCTTCTTCCGGTTCGCGGTTGAAGAGATTGTATCTGCCTTGATAGAGCAGGCAGTGTACATCCCGTTCTTCCAGGTATTTGTAGGCAAACTCGGCCGCCTCTTTGGGATATTTGGAGATTCCTACATAGAGTGCTTTGCCTTGCCGTACGATATCAACCAGTGCTTGCAGGGTCTCTTCAAGCGGAGTATCCGGGTCGTAGCGGTGGGAGTAGAAGATGTCCACATACTCCAGGTTCATCCGTTTCAGACTTTGGTTGAGGCTGCTCATCAGGTACTTGCGTGAGCCCCACTCCCCGTAGGGGCCGGGCCACATGTCGTGTCCGGCCTTGGTGGAGATGAATAGTTCGTCCCGATAGGGCATGAAGGATTTCTTCATAATCATTCCGAAAGTCTCTTCGGCGGAACCGTAGGAAGGACCGTAATTGTTGGCGAGGTCGAAATGTGTGATTCCACGGTCGAAGGCATAGTGCGCCATGGCCTGGGAATTGGCAAATGTGTTCACGTCGCCGAAGTTGTGCCACAATCCGAGTGATATTTCCGGCAGCAGGATGCCGCTTTGCCCGCAACGGCGGAATTTCATGCCGTTGTCATAGCGTTCGGGCGCTGGAGAATAAATAGGGTTTATCATGATATTGTATTTTGTGGGTTATCCCATTATTACTTCTACTGTATGCGTGCCCGGCAGATGGTTCACCACATTGCCTTCTATCGGCTGGCCGTCTACTGTGACGGACTTGATGCCTTTGCACACACCATCGGGATTCTTCACGGTAATATGATATTCTGCCCCGCGGAACCTACGCTTCACGTTGAAGCCTTTCCAGCCTGCCGGGATACAAGGATTGATTTCCAGACCTTCATACGAAGGCTTGATGCCGAGTATGAATTGCGTGATGGCATACCACATCCAGGCAGCCGTTCCAGTCAGCCAGCTGTTCTTGCCTTCACCAGGGCGGGCGGCGTCCTTGCCGGCCACCATCTGGCAGCATACGTAAGGTTCTACTTTATGCAGGGCACTGTGCTCTTCGGTGTACGACGGGCATATCTTGCGGAAATACTCCCAGGAACGGTCACCCCGTCCCAGTACGGTTTCTCCGATGATGACCCACGGGTTGTTGTGGCAGAAGATACCTGCGTTCTCCTTGTAGCCGGCGGGATAGGTGGAGATTTCTCCATACTCCACAACATAGCGGGTGAAGGGTGGATTGTTGAGTACAATACCGTGCTCGCAGTCCAGGCGTTCCTTTACGGAGTCCAGCGCTTTTTTTACCATGCCTTCTTCCAGTCCGATGCCTGCCATGGTGCACCAGCCTTGCGATTCGATGAAGATTTGTCCTTCTTCGTTCTCTTTGGAGCCTACCTTGTGGCCGAAGTAATCGTAGGCGCGCAGATACCAGTCTCCGTCCCAGCCGTGTTTTTTTACGGCTTCCACCATATTGTCTATGTAGGTTTGCGCTCTGTTTGCTTCGTCGTCTTTACCCAGGCGGCGGCACAGCTCCACGTAGTCGCGTCCGCATACCACGAACAAGCCGGCAATCATCAGCGATTCTGCCTGGCTGCCTTCCGTCTGGTTTTCCGTGGTCTGGAAGGATTCATTCGGATCCCAGGAGAAGCAGTTCAGGTTCAGGCAGTCGTTCCAGTCGGCACGGCCGATGAGGGGCAACATGTGGGGGCCGAGGTTCTCGATGACGTGGTTGAAGGAGACGCGCAGGTGCTCGAACAGAGACACTTCCGAACCTTCTTTGTTGTCGAAGGGGACGGGCTCATCCAGGATACTGAAGTCTCCCGATTCCTTGATGTATGCCACCGTACCGAAGATAAGCCACATGGGGTCATCGTTGAAGCCGCCGCCGATGTCGTTGTTGCCGCGTTTGGTCAGCGGTTGGTATTGGTGGTAGCATCCTCCGTCGGGGAATTGGGTAGAAGCTATGTCGATGATTCGTTCGCGGGCTCGTTCCGGTATCTGATGCACGAAGCCCACGAGGTCCTGGTTGGAGTCGCGGAAACCCATTCCACGACCGATGCCGCTCTCGAAGAAAGAGGCGGAACGGGACATGTTGAAGGTAATCATGCACTGATACTGGTTCCAGATGTTCACCATGCGGTCCAGTTTTTCTTCGTCGGTCTTCACGACGTAGATGTCCAGCAGGCGGTCCCAGTAGGCTTTCAGTTCGGCAAAGGCAGCATCTACTTTGGCGGTAGTGTCGAAGGCCGAAATCATCGCCTTAGCCTTTACCTTATTTATAATAGGTGAAGAGGGTACACTCTGCTTGAACGCTTCATGCAGAGATTCTTCACGTTCCTCGAACTTTGCCTCCTGCTTGTTTTCCACATAGCCCAGCAGGAAGATGAAGTCGCGGCTTTCGCCGGGTTGCAGTTCTACTTCCAGATAGTGCGAGGCGATGGGACTCCAACCGTGGGCAATGCTGTTGCCCGGTCTGCCTTCTACTACCCGTTCCGGGTCGGCAAACTCGTTGTAGAGTCCCACGAATGTTTCGCGGTCGGTATCGAAACCGTCTACGGGTGTATTGACACTGTAGAAGGCGTAGTGATTGCGGCGTTCCTTGTATTCCGTCTTGTGGTAGATGACAGACCCGTCCACTTCCACCTCTCCCGTGGAGAAGTTACGCTGGAAGTTCTCCATGTCCGTAGCGGCATTCCACAAGCACCATTCGGCAAAGGAGAATAGTTTGAGTTTTCTCACTTTGGCAGAAGTATTCCGCAAGGTCAGCTTCTGCACCTCTCCCCAGGTCTTCAGTGGGACGAAGAAGAGCAGGCTGGCTTCGATGCCGTCTTTGGATCCGGTGATGCGGGTGTAGCTCATGCCGTGGCGACACTCGTAACTGTCGAGTGCAGTCTTGCAGGGCTTCCAGGTGGGAGACCATACGTTGCCGCCTTCATTGATGTAGAAGTAGCGTCCCCCGTTGTCCATCGGCACGTTGTTGTAGCGGTAGCGGGTGATGCGGCGGAACTTGGCGTCCTTGTAGAAGGAATAGCCTCCGGCAGTATTGGAGATGAGTGAGAAGAAATCTTCATTGCCCAGGTAGTTAATCCATGGCCAAGGTGTCTTGGGGTCGGTAATGACGTATTCGCGGTTGTCGTCATCGAAATATCCGAATCTTTTGTCTTGCATATTATTTCTTGTATTTAGTTTGATACATTCTTCATTAGTTGTGCCATCCGGCCATTTTCCCGGAAGCACGCTTCAAATTTAAAAACTTTTCTCCTATCACCCTTGTTTGCCCGGCGTGTTTTTTCCCCTCGGAAACATGAAGTACCGGAAAATGATACAAAAGTATCACCGCACGAATCTTTTTCGCTCTATCTTTGTAAACACATTTTATGATTAACCGATATGAAACACTTATTCGCATTTCTGTTCCTTCTTGGAATTACCTTTTCTCTTTCTGCCCAATCCGTCCGCGAACGTATTTTGCTGGACGACGGCTGGCAGTTTGCTTTTGGCAATGCTTCCTCACCGGAGAAAGACTTCGGCTGCGGAACGGAGTACTTCAACTATCTGACCAAGGCAGCCTCTATCCATAACGAGGGTCCTTACTCCCCCAAGTTCAATCCGGAGAAGTGGGGCGTGGACTGGAAGACGGTCAACCTTCCGCATGACTGGGTGGTTGATTTGCCTTATGCCAAAGAGGCGAGCCACAGTCATGGTTATAAAGCCGTCGGCTATAAATTCCCCGAAAACTCTGTGGGATGGTATCGGAAAAGTATCACTGTTCCGCAAGAGGACCTCGGCAAGCATCTTTATCTTCAGTTCGACGGTATCTTCCGTGATGCCCGTATCTGGATAAACGGTTTCTACCTGGGACACGAACCCAGCGGCTATGCCACGCAGGTATACGACATTACGGAATACCTGAATTACGGAGAAGAGAATCTTATCTGCGTCCGTGCGGATGCCACGCTCGAGGAGGGCTGGTTTTACGAGGGTGCGGGCATCTACCGCCATGTATGGCTGAACAAGACGGCGCCGTTGCATGTAGCTCCTTTCGGCGTATTTGTATCTTCCACGCTGGAAGCTCCTTTCGACAAGGCTGTGCTGGTGACCGAAGTGCAGATGAAGAATTCGGGAAAAGACCCCGTCTCCGGCAAAGTATGGTGCCGTCTGCTTGATGCCGACGGACAAGTGCAGATGGAGGACGAGGCGGAAGAGATAACCCTGCTGCCGCAAGAAACGCGTAGCGTAAAGGTGCGTACCAAAGTGCTGAATCCCCAGCTATGGAGTACAGAACATCCTTACCTTTATAAAATGGAAACCAGCGTCTGGCAAAACGGTAGGCAGGTGGACGTGGTGGCCACCCCGATTGGTATTCGCGACATCCGCTTCGATGCCGACAAGGGCTTCCTCCTGAACGGACAGCCTCTGAAACTGAAAGGTGTGAACATGCACCAAGACCACCCCGGAGTAGGTGCCGGCATTCCCGATGCCCTGCAAGTGTACCGACTGAAGGAACTGAAGAAGTTCGGCTGCAATGCCTGCCGTTCTTCCCATAACCCGATGACTCCCGAAATGCTCGATGCCTGCGACAGCCTCGGCATTCTTGTGATAGAGGAAAACCGTCTGACGGGCGTCAACGAGGAACATACCCGCCTGCTGAAACGTATGATAGACCGCGACCGCAACCATCCGTGCATCATCCTTTGGAGCGTAGGCAACGAGGAGTGGGGCATCGAGTGGAAAGAAAGCGGTACACGCATTGCTGCCACGATGCGCGAATATTGCCACCGTTTCGACCCTACGCGCCTCATGACCGTTGCTTCGAGCAGTGGCCCTGCCATCTTGATTCCCGCAGACGTGGCCGGTTATAACTACATCCTTCAGAACCCTGTGGAGCAGCACCGCAAGGATTATCCCGGTCGCCGGGCGCTCGGTTCGGAAGAGACCACGGGCTGTGGTACGCGCGGCATCTACTTTGATGCCCACGGCAAAGGCCACATGGTGGCGCACAACCGTAAACCGAACGGGCCTGACAGCCTGCTGAACTGCATCGAGCGTGGCTGGAAATTCTATGACGAACGCCCCTATCTGGCAGGTCTTTTCTATTGGACGGGTTTCGACTACCGCGGCGAGCCCAACCCCATGAAGTTCCCGGCTACGGGCTCACAATTCGGCATTCTGGACTACTGTGGCTTCCCCAAGGACGAAGCCTGGTATCTGAAGTCCTGGTGGACGAATGAGCCGGTGCTGCACATCCTTCCTCACTGGAATCTGCAAGGTCACGAAGGTGATAGCATCGACATTTGGGTATACAGCAACTGCGATGAAGTGGAACTGACTGTGAACGGCAAGAAACTGGATCGCAAACCGATGCCCCGAAACGGCCATCTTTCCTGGAAAGCCGTTTTCCAGCCCGGTGCAGTGAAGGCTGTAGGCTATAAGAACGGCAAAAAAATATTGGCCCGTACTGTGGAGACTACCGGTGCTCCTGCCCGTATCTCCCTGACGGCAGACCGTCCCGTCATTCAGGCAGACAATCGGGATGTGGCAGTGTGTAATATTGAGTTGCAGGACAAAAAGAAACGTTTTGTCCCCACTGCCTGCAACGACTTGACGATAACCGTTTCCGGTCCGGTACGCATCCTTGGGGTGGGGAATGGAGACCCCGCTTATCAGGCTACGGAACGTCCGGCCGACGCCGATGCCCGCACCTATCAGGTAAAGGCATTCAACGGACTTGCACAGGTGCTGTTGCAAAGTACCGGCGAAGCGGGAGAAGCCACACTGACGGTCGTTTCGGAAAACCTGCCGGAAACTTCCTGTGTCTTGAAGTTGCAGAAGTAAGCGGCTTATCATTTATATCATCCGGCGAAGCGGAGACCTTTCTCTTGTCTATGGGGCAAGAGAGGGATCTCCGCTTCTTTCTTCCTCAAACTATAGTGTGTAAGTGTACGAGATGCGCATCTCATACATCCTTACATTAGAGCCTGAGGGGGAGAAGAACGGAAGTTTTGCTTTTCCGGGTGGGACTTTCCCGGGTATCTGCTCATATATAACAATTATTACCTCTAAATGTAACAAATGGTACTGTTGTGGGATTAAAAAGAATGAGTATATTTGTGGCATGATATTTTTTTAACCAATGCCTATGGAAAACCAGAACTATATCATGAGGGAAATAACCCCTCTGTCGGAACGTGACTGTTTCTATATTGCCGATCGTCGCAAAACAGAATTTACCTACCCCATCCATTGTCACGCAGAGTATGAACTGAACTTCACGGAACATGCTTCCGGCGTACGTCGTGTGGTGGGCGATTCTGCCGAGATTATCGGTGATTATGACCTGGTGCTGATAACCGGTAAGGAGTTGGAGCATGTATGGGAGCAACATGAATGTACCTCCGGGGATATTCGGGAGATTACCATTCAGTTCTCTCCCGACTTGTTCTTCGGGAACGTTGTCAACAAGAACCAGTTCGACAGTATCCGTCGGATGCTGGAGCGTGCACAGTGCGGACTTAGTTTCCCCATGCAGGCCATCATGAAGGTGTACAACTGGCTGGATAAGCTGGCTTCCGAGGAGCAGGGCTTTTATGCCGTGATGAACTTTCTCCGTATCCTTTACGAACTTTCCCTCTATGACAATGCCCGGGTGTTGTCCAGTTCTTCGTTTGCCAAGATAGAGACTTTCTCTGACAGCCGCCGGGTACAGAAGGTGCAGAAATACATTTCCACCCATTATCAGGAGGATATCCGGTTGGCTTCATTGGCCGATATGGTGGGCATGACCCCGGTCTCTTTCAGCCGTTTCTTTCGCCTGCGCACCGGCAAGACGCTTTCCGACTACATTATTGATATCCGTCTGGGCTTTGCCACGCGTATGTTGGTAGATTCCACGCGTACCATTGCAGAGGTGTGCTATGACTGCGGCTTCAACAATCTGTCCAATTTCAATCGTATGTTCAAGCGGAAGAAGGGATGCTCGCCGAAGGAATTCCGTGAGAATTATCGGAAAAAGAAGCTGGTGATATGATAAAAAAGTATTGGTATTCTTCATTGAAAGTGCCTATTTTTGCACCAATGATTAATACTAATATCTGATATCATGAAAAGAGTTTTTTCCTTATTTTTATGTCTGCTGTGTGTATGTGCTGTGACGGCGCAGATACGCGGCAATGAAATCCGTGTAGTCGTTTCACCTGACCATAGCGATTGGGTGTATCGTCTGAATGAGAAGTGTACGTTTACCGTCCGGGTGCTGAAGGCACAGAACCTCTTGTCCGATGTCAAGATTGACTATGAACTGGGCCCCGAGATGTATCCTACTGAAGTAAAGAAAGACGTGGTGCTGAAAGATGGTACCTTGAAGTTGCAAGGCACGATGAAGACTGCAGGCTTCTTGCGTTGCAAGGTCAAGGCGCATGTGGACGGCCGGACTTATGAAGGGCTGGCTACATCGGCCTATGCTCCCGAGCAGCTGCAACCTGTGACGAAACTTCCTGCCGATTTTCGGGATTATTGGGCCAAGACCTTGGAAGAGGCGCGCAAGACTCCGTTGAATCCCCTTATGACGCTGCTTCCCGAACGCTGTACGGAAACGGATAATGTATATCAGGTCAGCTTCCAGACAAAAGCTTGGGGAGGACGTTTTTACGGTATTCTCAGTATTCCCAAGAAAGAAGGGAAGTATCCGGCTTTGCTGCGTGTGCCCGGTGCGGGTGTCCGCCCTTATGCGGGAGATACGTATACGGCTCCTGGAAAGGTGATTACATTGGAGGTGGGTATCCACGGCATTCCCGTCACGATGCAGCAGTCTGTATATGATGCGCTGGCAGGTGGGGCGCTGAGCAATTACTGGACGTTCGGCCGCGACAGCCGGGATGCTTCTTACTATAACCGTGTGGTGGTAGGCGCTTTGCGTGCTGTGGATTTTATCTGTTCGCTGCCGCAGTACAACGGGAAGGCGCTGGGCGTTACGGGCTCCAGCCAGGGCGGTGCCTTGTCTGTGATTACGGCGGCTCTTGATTCGCGCGTTACTTTCCTGGCGGCTGTTCATCCTGCCTTATGCGACCACGAAGCGTTCTTCAAGAAGCGCGCTTGCGGCTGGCCCCATTATTTCTATTATTACGGTGCTCCCGTTGGTTCAGTTGGGGGTATAACGATGAGGTCTGTCCTCCCACTTCCATGTATGCAGCCTACAATGTGATTTCTTCTCCGAAGGAACTGCATCCTTATCTGGAAACCGGGCATTACTGGTATCAGGAACAGTGGGATGAATGGCTGGACTGGATACGGAGACAACTTAATGTGCCAATGTGATTAATCACATTGGCACATTAATCTGATAATATAGTATCATTTTTTATGATATGAGCCGCGTATCTTTGTGTATCGCTTAAAAACTGATAATATGAAGAAACAATTCCTTTTGCTGACAGTACTTTTATTCCTTTTGGGGGCATGTGCCCCTAAGCCTGCGGAGCATTCGTTTATTAAGGTCAATGCCGATGGACAGTTCGTTCGCGACGGAAAACCCTATTATTTTGTAGGTACCAATTTCTGGTACGGTGCCATTCTTGGTTCCGAAGGTGAAGGCGGCAATCGTGAACGGTTGCATAAGGAGCTGGACTTTCTGAAAAGTATTGGCATCAACAACCTGCGCGTATTGGTGGGTGCTGACGGTGAAAATGGCATAAAGACGCGGGTAGAGCCCTCTTTACAAGTGGCACCGGGCGTCTATAATGATACTATTTTAGCCGGATTGGATTATTTTATGAATGAACTGCGTGAACGTGATATGACAGCTGTCCTCTATTTGAACAATTCCTGGGAATGGAGCGGTGGCTATTCCGTTTACCTGCAATGGTCCGGACACGGTGATGCCGTGGTACCTGCCGTAGACGGATGGCCCGCCTATATGGAGTATGTCAAGCAGTTCCCCCAATCGGACAGCGCGAAGGCCTTGTTTGCCAATCATGTCAATTATATTGTTTCACGCACCAATAGGTATAATCAGATAAAATATGTGGATGACCCCACTATTATGTCTTGGCAGATTGGTAACGAGCCTCGCGCTTTCTCTGACGAGAACAAGGAACCGTTTGCCCGCTGGATGGCCGATGTGGCTGCACAAATCAAGTCACTTGACCCGAACCACATGGTGTCTTCCGGCAGTGAGGGCTCGTGGGGATGCGAAATGGATATGAATCTTTTCGAGAAGATTCATGCCGACCCCAACATCAATTATCTGAATATCCACATCTGGCCTTACAACTGGAGTTGGGTGAAGGCGGACAGCCTGAAGGAACTTCTTCCGCGTGCCAAGGAAAATACTAAGAAGTATATAGATGACCACATGGTCATTGCTCGGAAGTACAGCAAGCCGATTGTTTTGGAGGAGTTCGGTTTTCCCCGTGACGGTTTCAGCTTTTCCAAAGAGGCACCGACCACTGCCCGCGATGAATATTACCGTTATGTATTCGACCTCATCCGCCAGGACCGTGAGAGCGGCGGACTCTTTGCCGGATGCAACTTCTGGGCATGGGGTGGTTTTGCCGGACAAAATCCCGACCATGTATTCTGGGAAAAGGGAGATGACTATACCGGTGACCCGGCTCAAGAACAACAAGGACTGAACTCTGTCTTTGCCACAGACAGCACTATTGAAATAATTAAAGCGGAAAACCGGAAGCTGCAAAATTGAACCTATCCGTGCTTTTCCGTGTAATCCCTGCCTGAAAATTAGAATGTAAGCGTGTACAAAGCGTTTGTACCGTTATATAAGAAAGATTATTACTCTAAATACTAAGTATGATATGAAAAGCATATGGAAAGTTATGTTGGCGGTTTGTTGCCTAGGTATGACCATTGGTTGTGGAACAAACCCGTCGAAGAATGAAAATGTAAAGGAAACGCTACCGGCATTGGTGGTCAATGGTACGCAGTTGATGAATACCGAAGGAGACACGGTGGTATTGCACGGTGTCAGCTATGGCTGGCATCAGTTCTGGCCCCGTTTCTACAATGCCTCTTCGGTTGCTTATCTGGTCAATGACTGGGGCGCACAAGTGCTTCGGGCCTCTATGGGAGTGGATTTGGATAGCGCCTGCTATGTGAACAAGCCCGAATTCGGTATTGAGTGTGTTACGAAAGTGGTGGATGCTGCTATCGAGAACGGCGTTTACGTCATCATCGACTGGCATAGCCACAATCTGCGGCAGGAAGAAGCAAAGGAGTTCTTCACCCAAATGGCTACCCGTTACAAAGGGGTTCCTAATGTCATCTATGAGGTTTTCAACGAACCGGTGGAAGACAGTTGGGAGCAGGTGAAGGCATACTCTGTGGAGGTTATCAAGACGATTCGTGCCATAGAACCGGATGCCGTTATCCTCGTTGGTTGTCCGCATTGGGACCAGGACATCCATTTGGCAGCGGACGATCCTATTACCGGATATAGCAATATAATGTATACACTCCACTTTTATGCCAACACCCACGGACAGTGGCTGCGCGACCGCGCCGACTATGCTCTGGGCAAGGGCTTGCCGATTTTCGTTTCCGAATGCGCCGGTATGGAGGCAAGTGGGGACGGCCCCATCAGTAAAGAAGAGTGGGGGAATTGGCTGGACTGGATGCAGCGGCATTCCATCAGCTGGGTGGCCTGGTCTTTGTCTGACAAGGATGAGACTTGCTCCATGTTCTATCCGTCGGCTTCTTCCGAGGGAAACTGGAAAGATGCAGATATGAAGGAATGGGGAAGAATGGTACGGAACGAACTGAAGAAATGACCCTTTCGGGAAAAAGCAATATGATTTAACCATTAATAATTTAAGAAAAAAAGAATTGTGCCTATGGGAAAAAAGGAAAAACGGAACTATGAAGACATGGACTGTTTGGAAGTAAACCTAAATGTCAAGGCTGTGATAGTATATCAGGGCTTTTTGACTCAGTCTCATTTTTGTTAACTAAAAAAATCTTCTTTTGGGAGGTTTTGTGTTTGTTTTAAATCTAAGAAATACAGTATGAATTTGAATTTTAGAAAGACAGCGCTGCTTGCGGGGATATGCTCGGTGTTCAGTCTGGGTTATGCTCCTCAGCTTTTCGCAGTATCATCGACGGATACCGTTGAGGCAGTGCAGCAAACAAAGAAAATTACGGGTGTCGTCAGTGATGCTATGGGCCCTATTATCGGTGCCAATGTATTGGAAAAAGGTACAACGAATGGTGTAATTACCGACATTGACGGTAACTTTGCCTTGAATGTGAAACCAGGAGCTACCATTGTAGTCTCCTTTATAGGCTATGTCAGCCAGGAAATAAAGATAACGAACCAGACAACAGTGAACATCACGCTGAAGGAAGACTCCGAGATGTTGGACGAAGTGGTGGTTGTGGGGTACGGTACGATGAAGAAAAGCGACCTTTCCGGTGCTTCCGTTTCCATGAGTGAAGACAAGATTAAGGGTTCTATTATCACCAATCTCGACCAGTCCCTTCAAGGGCGTGCTGCCGGTGTGACGGCAGTCAGCACTTCCGGTGCTCCGGGTTCTTCCTCCTCTATCCGCGTACGTGGTCAGGCCACTATCAATGCTAATGCCGAGCCGTTGTATGTAATTGACGGTGTGATTGTACAGAGTCAGGGACAAAGCGGTTCATCTTATGGTTTGGGCGATGCACTGGGTAATGGCTCGGTTTCCACCATTTCTCCGCTTTCCACCATCAACCCTGCTGATATCGTCAGTATGGAAATTCTGAAAGATGCTTCGGCAACCGCCATTTACGGTGCGCAAGGTTCCAATGGTGTGGTTTTGATTACGACCAAACGTGGTAAGGCGGGTGAGGCTAAGTTTACTTATGACGGTATGTTTGCCGTTCAACGCCAGACAAAGCGTCTGGATATGATGAATCTGCGTGAGTATGCCACTTATTATAATGATTTGGCAAACATGGGTGAAATCTCTGACCCTAGTAATTATTATGCCGATCCTTCTCTGCTGGGAGTAGGTACAAACTGGCAGGACGCCATCTTCCAGACTGCTTTGCAGCATCAGCACCAGATTTCGGCACAAGGTGGTACAGAGAAGATACAATACTACGTATCAGCTTCCTATATGGATCAGGACGGTACCATCATCGGTTCAAACTTTAACCGTTACAGCTTCCGTGCCAACTTGGATGCCCAACTGAAGAAGTGGTTGAAACTCGGTTTGACCGCCACCTATACAGCAACGGGTGATGACCTGAAACTGGCAGACAGTGATGAAGGTTTGATTAACTACTCGTTGACCACTCTTCCTGATATACCTATCTATAATCTGGATGGCAGCTATGCCACCGTTGTTCGCGAAGGCTACACGAATCCTAACCCGATTGCCCTTGCCATGATGGATGACATTCTGCTGGACCGTCAGAAACTGACGGGTAATATTTTCTTTGAGGTTACTCCGATTAAAAATCTGGTATGGCATGCCGAATTGGGTTATGACATCAGTTCCAGCAAAGGTGAGCGCTACAAGCCGATGGTTGATTTGGGTGGATGGGTACGTTCCAGTAATGAAAGCAATATCCAGAAAAACAGCAGTACATTCTGGCAATTGAAGAACTATGTGACCTATTCCGGAAACATAGGCGACAAGCATCATTATACAGCCATGGTGGGTCAGGAGTGCTGGGAGTCCAGCTATGACTTCACGAGTGTGTTCAATAGCGGTCTGCCTTCGGATGAAGTGCACAATCCTGCCTTGGGTACGGGAACCCCGACTATCAATGCAGGTTTTGGAAGCTCGTCTATGGCATCTTTCTTTACACGTCTGACTTATAACTATGCCGACCGTTATCTGGGTACTTATACCTATCGTTATGACGGCTCTTCAAACTTCGGTCCCGAGAACCGTTGGGCAGGCTTCCATTCATTGGCTACTTCCTGGCGCTTTTCCAACGAAACGTTCTTTGAACCGTTGAAGAAGGTCATCAGTAACGGTAAGTTGCGTCTGGGATGGGGACAAACTGGTAATGCCAACATCGGTGGTTATGCTTGGGGTACATCCATGAGTCGTATGCCTTCCGGTCTGGGTATGGGGTATCGCCCCTCCAATATACCGAATACTTCCATCAAATGGGAGTCCCAGGAGCAATGGAACGTCGGTGTGGATTTGGGATTCCTGCACGACCGTATCAACCTGACGGTAGAGTGGTACAAGAAAACTTCCAGTGATATGTTGATGCCGTTGCAGTTGCCTTCTTATATGGGTACTTCCGGTAATGCCTCTTCTGCATTGGCTGCTCCGAAAGGTAACTATGGTGACATAGAGAATACCGGTTTTGAAATCTCTCTGAACACACATCCTATTACGGGTAAGTTTGAATGGGATTCTGACTTCCAGATTTCTTTCAACAAGAACAAACTGAAAGGATTGGCTGGTACAGCCAATGCGCAGATTGTGGGTTACGGACAGTGGACCGATGTAGTCAGTGTATCCAGTGTAGGCGAATCACTTTATAACTTCTATGGATTTGTTTGTGATGGTGTTTACAAGGACCTGGAGGACCTTCAGACTTCTCCGAAACCTGCCAAGTACCCGGCAAACGGTGTATTCGACCGTACCAATACCGTATGGGTGGGTGATGTGAAATATAAGGATATCAGTGGTCCTGACGGTGTGCCCGATGGCGTTATTGACGACTATGACAAGACCAATATCGGTTCTCCGATGCCTAAGTTTACTTTTGGCTGGACCAATACTTTCCGTTACAAGAACTTCGACTTGTCCGTTTTCATCAACGGTTCCTATGGCAACAAGGTGTATAACTACCTTTCCATGAAGCTGACACATATGAACTCTCCCTGGACTAACCAGCTGAATGCTGTAAACGGACGTGCACAGCTTGTTCCTATCAATCCGAACAAGGTCTACGAAGATGGAACGATGTGGTATAATGATGTGTCTAACGTCATGGTGGCAAACCCGGGAGCTTCCATTCCACGCGCCACTATCAATGACCCGAATGACAACGACCGTATCAGTGACCGTTATATTGAAGATGGTTCTTATATCCGTCTGAAGAACATCTCTTTGGGATATACTTTCCCGAAAAAGACGATTGATAAACTGGGACTGAGCAACTTGCGTATCTATGCCAATATCCAGAACCTGCTGACCATTACCGGTTATGACGGCTATGACCCTGAAATTGGTGCCAGCACTTCAAGCGTCAATGTCTATGGTTTGGACAACGGACGTTATCCGTCTCCTACAGTTTATTCATTCGGCTTGAACGTTTCATTCTAACACTTTAAATTGAAGAAAACATGAAAATCAGATATATTAAATATTGGGCGTTTGCAGCTGTACTCGGTATGGGAACAGTTTCATGCGAGGATTTCCTGAACCGTCCTACCGAAGACAATTATAACGAATCGAACTTCTATCAGAATGACGAACAATGTGTGCAGGGGGTTAATTATCTTTATAACTCACCTTGGTATGACTTTCAGCGCGGTTTTATTAAAGTCGGTGAAATCTTGTCTGGAAAAGTATACGAGGGAAACAGCCCTTACTTGAATTTTACGGTGAATGGTACGGATGAAAACCTTGTGAACATGTCCTATTCTCTATGGGCAGTGATTGGCCATGCCAATACTGTATATACTCGTTTGAAGACGGCAAATGCGTCAGAAGCAGTGAAAAATCAGTGTATGGGCGAGTGTCTGGCATGGAAAGCCATGGCTTACTTCTATTTGGTACGTAGTTTTGGCGCAGTACCCATTATCCATGATAATACGGACGAATTGAATTCCGGTAATTATAACTCCAAATTCAAAGTGGAGGCAGCAGATGTGTACGAATATATCATTATGACTCTGGAGAAAGCTATGGAGTTGCTTCCGGCCAGAGGTGAAACGGGACGTATTGACCGCTATTGTGCCGAAGGTCTTTTGGCTAAGGTGTATCTGACTAAGAGTGGCCTTTCCGGTACCCGCAATGCGGATGATTTGGCGAAAGCGGCAGAATATTCCAAGGATGTAATTAATAATTCCGGCCGTAACTTGCTGGCTAACTATTCCGATGTTTTCCGTTTGGCAAACAACAAGAATGAAGAGTGTCTCTTCTCCTGGCACTGGTCGGCAGGACGTGACCCCTGGACACAGCAGAATACGTTGCAGTCGGACTTGGCAATGGTGGGATTCGATGAATTTGGTGATTGCTGGGGTGGCTATGCAGGTCCGTCGGTTGATTTGCAGGATGCATTTGGAATTTCCGCTTTGGAAAGTCCTGAGACGCGTTCGGATACGGATACCCGTCGTAAGGCTACTATGATGATGGCAGGTGATGTATACGATTATTTCTGGCAGGACAAGGGCGGATTTGATTATCTGCGGTTTATTTATGATGCCGAATATGGTAAGGGAGGACCTAATGGCGATTACCAGTCTCCTACCGGTGCCAATCACGTGAAGCATCTCTATGGTAACAATAATGACCATGTATTGGGCTTGGGCGTATCGGCTGGTAATATGTACAGCGGCCTGGCAACCCATATCCTGCGCCTGTCCGATATCTATCTGGTATATGCCGAGGCGAAAATGGGACTGGCTACCTCTACTACAGACCAGAGTGCACTGGATGCTTTCAATGCAGTACGTGGCCGTGCCATTCCGGGAGTTACTCCGAAAACCTCCATTACTTGGGAGGACGTCTGGAAGGAACGCCGGCTGGAACTGGCTTGCGAAGGCGACCGTTGGTATGATTATGTACGTTTGGCATATTATGATTCCCAGCGTGCTATCAATGAGTTGAAGGCACAGCGCCGTGATGTTTATTATAGTCTGGGTACTACTTATAAGGCTTATTATGAAAACGGCAGTTGGACGGTGAATCCGGACGAGACCCGTTACAATCCGGATGCAAAGGCGCCGAATGTGACAGTCTCCAGCTTTACATTGCCGTTCCCGACAGAAGACGTGGTGTTCAATCCTAATTTGATGAAAGACCCGGTACACGTAGATGTACGTTCTGAATTCAGTTATTAATTTAATGCTTGAAAAGATGAAAAATAATAGATATACGAATTGGTTCTTCGCGGCAGCTGTTGTTGTAGCAGGCTTTTCCATGGCGGCTTGTGAGGATGAACCGGATAAATATGAAGTGGCAGGGGGAAAGCCTACCTTGAAATATGTTCGTGTCCCTGATCCGGCAGCGGCAGACTCTTTGCTGACGGGGGCTTATATGGCGAATACGATTTGTCTGGTCGGTGAGAATCTGCGGAGTGTTTACGAGCTCTATTTCAATGACCAGAAGGCGATACTTAATACCAGTTACATCACTGACCATACACTTATGGTAGATGTTCCGAAAGAGATTCCTTCGGTAGTGACTGATAAGATTTATATGGTGACCAAAGCAAAGGATACCATAGATTATGATTTCAAGGTGTTGGTTCCGGCTCCTACCGTGAACTCCATTTCTTGTGAGTTTGCAAAGCCGGGTAGTGAGGTGACACTGATTGGTGACTATTTCATTGATGACCCGAATGTGCCGCTGACCATTACGATGGCCGGTAATGTGGAAGTGACTAATATTACGAACATAACCAAGACTGCGGTCAGCTTTATTCTTCCGGACAATGCTCCTGCAGGCTATATCAACGTGAAGTCCATTTATGGTACCGGACGTTCCAAGTTCCGCTATTATGATACACGTAACATTCTCTTTGACTGGGACGGTTCTCATGGCGGTATGGCTATTGCCCACGGTTGGCGTGATGGTAGCAAGGTGTTGAGAGAAGCCGATGAAAACAGTATTGACGGTGCTTATATCTGTCTCACCGGAGCACTTGACGGTGCTATCGGAGCTACTTGGGCAGAAGATGAGTTCTCGTTCAACTATTGGCCGGAACCGTCTGCCGGTTATCCCGAACTTTCTGCACGTCCTGAGTTTGCAGAACTGCTCGAGGAGTATGGCGTCAATGGCTTGCAACTGAAATTCGAGGTGAATATTCCTTCTTCCAATCCGTGGCAGTCTTGCGCTCTACAAGTGATGTTTACGGGTAATGATGTGGTGACTTATGCGACGGGAACTAATGCTTATTTTAGTGATACGAATGTGCCGCGCGGTTTGTGGTTGCCTTGGAAGAATACGGGTTCGTATGATACGGGTGGTAAATGGACAACCGTTTCCATGAATCTGTCCGAGTTCAACAAGACGCATGAAGGTAATAAGTGTGATAGAACTTTTGACAAGACTATGCTGACCGGATTGACATTCTTTGTCTGGGCAGGTGGTGTGGAAGGTAAGGATTGCAATCCGGTGATTATGATTGACAACATCCGTGTGGTACCTATTGAATAACCTTTTAAATAGAATACTGATATGAATAAAACATATAAATTTCCGGCACTGTGGATGATGTGCCTGATGCCCTTCAGTTGCTTGACGTTTACGGCCTGCGACAATGGGGATGATGAAGATACCAACCAATATAAAGGGGGAATCAGTCTGAATGTATTCGGACCGAGTCCCGTATCCCGCGGCGGTGTACTCCGTTTCCTAGGCAGTGGCATGGATAAAGTGACTGCGGTCGCTATTCCCGGTTGCGACGATATAACAGACATCGAAGTAGTCAGTGATACGGAAATCCGTGTCACTGTACCTCAGACAGCCCAGCCGGGGTTGGTTGTCTTGAAGACTCCGAAAGGGGATATTACAACAAAAACCGAGTTGACATTTACGGAGCCGATTGCTTTGGAGGCTTTTGCACCGGCAGAAGTAAAGCCTGGTAGTGAATTGACCATTACTGGTGAATATTTGAATTTGATTAAAGAAGTGATATTTGCTGACGAGGTAACAGTGCCTGCTGATGAGTTTGTCAGTCAAAGCCGTCAGGAGATTAAAGTTATTGTTCCTGATTCTGCTCAGACCGGTAAGTTCATCTTGTCTGATGGAGCTGAAATCCCCAATTGGATTTATTCTGAAGGGGAACTGGAGGTTACTTTGCCATCGGTAGAGGCTCCACTCGACCTGGTAGATAAGAAGCCGGGGGATGTCATTCGAGTTTCTGGTGAAAACTTTGATTTGGTGAAGAAAGTGCAGATGCCGAATGGGGATGAAGTTGAATTTACGATGACTGCCTCTTCCGAAGGAGATGAACTTACTTTTACATTGCCGGATAATGTCTCGGACGGAGAAATTACGGTACTTCCTGCTTCGGATGTAAAAGTTGTGGTTGCTACTGTTGTAGTAGCTACGCCTTCGAACGTAGTGGCTGTTCCTGCTGTGAACTTGCGTGGTGGAGATATGATTACCTTGAAAGGTACCAATATGGATTTGGTGACTGATGTAACGTTCCCTGGTGTAGAAGAAGCAGTAGGATTGGAATCACAAAACTCGACTGAAATAAAGGTCTTGATGCCGGCTGCGGCTATTAGTGGTGATTTGCAATTGAATACAAATAGTGGAAAAGCAACTGCCGTATCTATTGCAACGGCAAAGCCGGAAAACATTTCTTATAGTGCGGCGACAGTCCCGGCAGGAGAGGCTTTGACTGTCAAAGGAGTAAATATGGATGTAGTTTCGGCTGTTGTATTCAGTGGTAATGTGGAGGTTACCGTATCCGATGCCACTGCTACTGCCATTTCTTTGACTGTACCTACAACTGCCGAAACTGGGGCCTTACTTTTGAAAATGGCCAATGGTGAATTTGTGGAAGCACCGTCTCTGACAATAGAGAAACCGGTATGCGCCTATTTGCCGGCATTGCCTGACAAATTGGTTCGGGGACGAATTGTGGAACTTGAGATTGTTAATGCTGATAAACTGACAAATGTATTGCTGAATGAGGCTTCAGTCCAGTATATCAATGATGCGGCTAAAGGGGTATTGATGTTGAATGTACCGGCTGAACTGAATGGAACTTATAGTCTGAAACTGATTTCTTCAAATGGTGAAATTGCTTATGATGTTCTTGTGGTTGCTAATGAAGAAACAGTTTGGGCTGGTCCGCTCGATATTAGTTGGGGTGATGGAGGACGTGTGTTGGTACCGGCTGTATCTTTTGCCAAGGTAACGGCAGGCACTGTCATGAAAGTCTATTTCGATCAGAAAGACCAGACTTGGGCACAGGCTCAGTTTAACTATGGCGATTGGAGTGGCATAGCTTTCTCTTTGTTTGATACGACTATGGTACCGACAGACATTTACGGCTGGAGTTTCGAGAGCCGTGTGATGGAGTTGACGTTGACTCAGGAGATACTTGATAATATTCAAGCTAAACAAGGAGATTGTGAAGACCAGACAAATGTAGGTATCATTATTCAGGGCAGTGATTTGACGTTTACAAAAATAACGATTGTAAATTGATGAATTGTGGCTTGAAGAATGTGACTATGGATGCCCTGATTAAGAATGAAATAAAATCATAATTAAGATGAAGAAACTGAATATAAAATGGATGCTTTCGTTGATAGCAGCTTTTACTTTTGCCTCCTGCGATACTGATGTCGATCATGATATCCCAGCAGTGGATGCACCGGTATTGGTGTCTACTACTCCTGAAAGTGGAGCAGCCAAAGTGAAAACGGGAGAAATCACTATTGAGGTGAAATATGACAAGAATATATTCTTTGCAACAGACAATCTGAGCGAAATCAAGTTTACCGGTGGTGAACTGATAAGTGCCGATGTACTTGGCGCAAGCAATATACTGACTGTAAAAGTGAATGTTCCCGGGAGAGAGACGGCTTGTTCTCTCTCTATCCCCGAGGGAATAGTAACCGGACCGAACCAGATGCCTGCTCCGGCTGTATCGGTTCAGTTCTCTACTGTCGCTTTGGACAAGGCACTGGTTGCCGCTAGTTCGGCCAAAGCTGTGAAACTGTACAATTATCTATTGGATAACTTCGAGACGAAGACACTTTCAGCTATGATGGCCAATGTTGCCTGGAATACGGAAATGTCCGAAAAGGTGTATGGATGGACTGGAAAATATCCGGCTATCAACTGTTTCGACTATGTTCATCTGCCGGCATCTGTAGCTGGAGCAGACTGGATTAATTACGGTGACATTACTCCTGTTAAGGATTGGTCTGACAAAGGTGGCATCGTAGCTGCCATGTGGCATTGGAATGTACCCAAGAAAGCTGTAGGCGAAGCTTCTTCTACCCAAATATGGGAAGGAGAGACAGTAATGCCGGGTGATTGGAGTGGAAATGTACAGATGACGGATGATGCTGCAAAAGCTGTCTTTGCTGATGCACAAGTGGGTCAGGTGATACGCGTGGCTGTGAAGGATGTGGCAGCGGGTGCACAAGGTTCGTTCAAAAACAGTGGTTGGAGCGAGATTGCTTCAGGAACTGATTATTTTGACATATCCGGGGACTATACATTGGTGATTACCGAAGATGTTTTGAAATCCCTGCAAGAAGGTGGTCTCATCATTGGTGGACATGATTATACAGCAGTTGCTGTTTATCTTGAAAATAACGGTACAGCTCTCGACCCGAATAAGGATTATGCCTTTTATAAGGCAGATACGGAGTTTGATGCTACCAATGCCACAGTGGAAGGCACTTGGGAAAACAAGGTGTTTACCGAAGATTTGAAAAATGCTGCCGCTTACTTGAAGCTATTGAGAGATGCGGATATTCCGGTATTGTGGCGTCCATTCCACGAGGCAGCCGGTGGCTGGTTCTGGTGGGGTAAGGATGCTGCCAGCTTTAAATCTCTGTGGATTGCTATGTTCAATTACTTCAAGACTGAAGGATTGGATAATCTTATCTGGGTTTGGACTACCGAGGGCAATGATGCCGATTGGTATCCGGGAGATCAATATGTAGACATCGTGGGACGTGATGTTTATAATAAGGAAACTGCAGATTGTGTTTCAGAATATACTTCCATTGCCGAAAATTATGGAAACAAGATTGTTTCGCTGAGTGAATGTGGTACGGTCGGACTTATTTCCGAACAATGGGCATCTGGTGCACGTTGGAGTTGGTTCATGCCGTGGTATGACGGGACAAATGAGGATGGTAGCCCGGTAGTCCATGCTGATGAAGCATGGTGGAAGGATGCTATGAGCCAGGAATTTGTTGTTTCCCGTGAAGAGCTTCCTTCTATGGAATAGCAATTTTTAATAATAAAATAGAAAGGGTTGTCTCTGGTTAGTATCGGGGCAACCCTTTCTGTCTTTTATAGCTTTTAGTTGTTGGTTATAGAATTCATGCTTTATACTTTTTAGGAAAAATAGTAATGGATGTTAAATGAGTGTCGTTATTTGATAAAATAGTATTATAAGGTTTGCTGCTAAAAGTCTACTTTTGTCAAGCCTAATTAAAATTTGATAATAATCATATAATGTTTAACCGCTAATGAAATGAAAAATGCCTATGAGAAAGGAGTGATATGTATACCAACCACTTTATAGAATAAGGTATATTTAATTTTTCCTCAAAAAGAGAAGTTTTACCTTATATTAAACGGTAGATGCCGCCAGGCAATACCAATTCATTAATCTAAGAAAAATACAAGTATGAATTTAAATTTCAGAAGAACCGCGCTGCTCGTGGGTATCTGTTCGGCTGTCAGCCTGACTTATACTCCGCAACTTTTCGCCGCATCGGTCGATGCAATAGATGCTGTGCAGCAAGCAAAAAAAATCACAGGTACTGTAACAGATGCAATGGGACCGGTCATCGGTGCCAATGTATTGGAGAAAGGAACCACAAATGGTGTCATTACCGACATTGACGGTAATTTCACATTGAATGTTCAGCCGGGAGCAACGATTGTTGTGTCTTTTATCGGTTATCAGCCGCAAGAAATAGTGGTAGGTAACCAGACTAGTTTCAAGATTCAGCTAAAGGAAGATACGGAATTGTTGGATGAAGTAGTCGTAGTGGGTTACGGTGTACAGAAGAAGAAACTGGTGACAGGTGCTACGGTTGAGGTAAAAGGCGAAGACATCGCAAAATTAAATACTACGCAGGCATTGGGCGCTTTACAAAGCCAGTCTCCGGGTGTAAATATTCAGGCCGTTTCCGGTCAGCCGGGTGATGGGTTTAAAATTAATATTCGTGGTGCTGGTACTAACGGAAATACAGCTCCAGTTTACGTTATTGATGGTGTAGCCGGTGGCGATATTAACGCCTTGAATCCTGCCGATATTGAACGTATTGACGTGTTGAAAGATGCTGCATCTTGTGCAATTTACGGTTCGAGCGGTGCCAACGGTGTTATCCTTATTACTACGAAGCAGGGTAAGGTAGGAAAGGTTTCTGTATCTTATGATGGAAACATAGGTTGGGCAAATATATATAAGATGCCTGATATGTTGAATGCCAAAGAATATATGGCGGTAATGGATCAAGTGGCCTATAATAATGGAGGCCAACCGTATGATTGGTCAAAATTCGTAGATGCTGATTTGCTGACTGCTTATCAGAATGGTACCAATCCTGGTACAGATTGGGTAAAAGAATTCCGGAATAAAAATGCTGTGGTTACTAATCATGCGTTGAATGTAACAGGTGGTTCTGAATTCTCCAAATTTTCGACAGGTATAGGCTATCAGTATCAGGATGGTGCATTCGGTGGTCCGGTGAAGACTGACTATCGTCGTTTTACTTTCCGCATTAATTCTGAGCATGTGATATATCGTAAGGGAGATGTGGATGTGATAAAGTTTGGTGAGAATATATATTATCAGCACAAACAGAATCAAGGTGTGCAGTTAGGTAATCAATATTCGAATGACCTTTCTAATGCTTTGCGTGCTATTCCTCTGATTCCTGTATATAATGAAAATGGTGATTTCTTCATGTATGATGATTTGAAGAATTTTGGAACGAGTGCTAATGGTATACTTGATTATACTGCATATGCTTCTAATCCGATGGCTCACATGGTATATAATCAGGCTGGGAATAATAAGAATAAGAATTTTAATCTGAACACAGCGGCATATCTGGAAGTACAACCACTTAAGAATCTTATTTATAAAGGTCAGGTTAGTTACAAACAATGGTCAAGTTCATGGCGTTCATATCTTCCCGTTTACCAAATTAATAATCAGGGAGATAGCCGTGATAAAGACCAAACGATAAATAACGTGTCTTTGGGTTGGAACTGGAGTTTGACTAATACGTTGAGTTATCGGTTTGATATTACAGACTTACATCATTTTGATGTTTTGGCTGGTACAGAGTATTCTAAATCAAGACCAACTTATGGCGAATCAGTAGAGGCAACCGGTTATAATAGTGCTTTTGGTGACTTTACACATGCTTATTTGCATAATACAGAACGTAAAGCTACTGCTACAGTAAATGGTTATCCCTCGGATTATGGTTCTAAGATGTCTTATTTTGGACGTTTGAATTATGACTTTAAGGAAACTTATATGTTTTCTGCTATCATTCGTGCCGATGGCTCGTCTAAGTTTGCGAAAGGCAATCAATGGGGATATTTCCCATCATTCTCTGCTGGTTGGGTTATTTCAAACGAGGCTTTTATGAAGAATACTGCTTCTTGGCTTGGTTTCTTGAAAGTCCGTGCTGGTTGGGGACAGAATGGTAATGACAATATCCCTAATTCAAATTGGCGTGCCAGTTACGAGTTTGGCGATTATGGTCTTTATACATTTGGCTCGGATAAGAATGGAGGTACAACCGGAGCTTACCCGAATCGTTTGGCTAACCCCGATTTGACATGGGAAACTTCAGAACAGACCAATATCGGTATTGATGCCCGTTTCTTGGATAACCGTCTGAGTTTTACCATGGACTGGTATAGCAAGCAGACGAAAGACTTGTTAGTGGAAGTGGGTACCAATGCGGCTTCCGGTTTCGCTACTCAATATCAAAATGCTGGTACGGTAAAGAATACTGGCCTTGAACTTTCAATGGGCTGGAGAGATCAGATTGGTAAGGAGTTCAAGTATGGGGTGAATGTCAATATGGCCTATAATAAGAATGAAGTAACGGAGGTTAATAACGCCAATCATTTTATTGAAGGCGGTAATGATTTGTTGGCTCAAAGTACGGGTCGGTTTGTCCGTATGGAAGAAGGACATCCTATTGGCTATTTTTATGGTTATAAGACGGATGGTGTCATTCAGAACCAGAATGACTTGCAGGCATATCTTGACCAGAATTGTAAAGGAAATGCGGCAAACTCTAAGCAAGGTGCAAGTATTAAACCGGGTGATTTGAAGTTTGTGGATGTTGATGGAAATGGGGTGATTAATGATGACGATAAGACTGATTTGGGTAATCCTCATCCTGACGTGACAATGGGTCTTACGTTAAGTGCGGAATATAAAGGATTTGATTTCTCTGTAACAACCTATGGCGCTTTTGGTGCACAGGTAGCTCGCTCTTGGCGAAAGTTCTCAGATGGACAGTATGAAAACTATACGACAGAAGTTTACGATTACTGGCATGGCGAAGGAACCTCAAACAGATATCCGCTGCTTGCGCCGGGAAATAGTGGACAGAATTTCCAGGCCATTTCAGATATTTATATTGATGATGCCGACTATGTTCGCATTCAAAATCTGACTATAGGATACGATTTCAAGAGAATTTGGAAGAACTGTCCGTTCCAGCAACTTCGTGTGTATGCTGCTGCACAGAATCTATTTACTTTTACCGGTTATAAAGGGATGGATCCGGAGAATGGTAGAGCCCTCAATGACAAAGAACCGTGGGTAACCGGTGTTGATGTAGGTAACTATCCTCAACCTCGTACTTATATGGTAGGTGTTAATGTTAAATTCTAAAATTGATACACGATGAAAAAAATAGCATATTTAATAGGTGCAGCTTTGATGATAGCAGGAATGTTTGCTTCTTGTAGCTTGGACTCGATGAGTCTGACGGAAAAAGATACGACCAATTTTCCTAAAACGGCTGAAGATGCCAATCAGGCTTTAGCTGCCATATATCAGAACCTGAATAATGTCAATGCTTTTCCACAGCAGTCTTTCTTGTATAATTCTCTGCTGGCTTGCGATGATATGTTGGGTGGTGGTGGTCCCAATGATAAGTTGATGCAATCTTTGGACCTTATTTGTAATACGGGTACAAATGCTACGCAGGACTACTGGGTGGCTCGCTATCAAGGAATCAACCGTGCCAATACGTTGTTGGAGGCTCTTGCTGGTATTGAAATGGATCCGGAAGTAAGAGCGCAGGCTGAGGGCGAAGCCAAGTTCCTTCGTGCTTTTTATTACTACGAGTTGGCTTCCATGTATGGGCGCGTACCTTTGGTGATTACTGCTTTGTTGCCCGAAGATACTACTCCTCCGACTGCCGCTGTTATCTGGGGGCAGATTCTGCAGGATCTTCGCGATGCGGCTGCAAATATGCCGGCTGTTCGCAAGTCGGATGGGCATGTTGATAAATATACGGCTGAAGCTATGTTAGGACGTGCTTGGTTGTATTATACTGGTATGTATGGCAATGGTGAAACTCTGAACGATTTGGTTAGTACGAACTATAGTCCGTTGACTTCAGTTGATTTGCCTGATGGGACAACTTTGACCAAGCAGGATGTGGTTGGGTATATTGATGATTGTGTGAATAATTCTGGTTATAGTCTTGTTCCTGAGTTTCGTAATTTGTGGGCATATACCAATAAATGTACGGTAGAAGATTTTCCGTTTACTGCCGGTCAGGGATTGAAGTGGGTAGAAGATGATGCAGCGGTAAATCCCGAATCCATGTTTGCCATTAAATATAATAAACTTGCATCTTGGAGCACTACTATCGGTTATGGTAACGGTTATGCTCTGCATTTTGGTGTACGTGGCAATGATCAGGCCAATTCTTTCCCCTTCGGACAAGGATGGGGTGCCGGTCCTGTAGCTCCCAATTTTTATAATGATTGGAGTGTGGCAGAACAAGATGATGCCCGTCGTCCGGCCTCCGTATTCAAGACGGAGGATATGCCGAGTTATAATAAAGGTGGTGGTGACGGCTTTATCCAAGAAACGGATTATTATCAGATGAAAATAGGTTCTATCATGGCTTATAGTACGGATGCGGCTGGAAATAAAACGATTGAGCCGGTATTTGAGAAGATAATGTATGGTGCCGACGGCTGGATTAATGATAATCTGATGCAAACCGGTTCTATTCATGATTTGGTTTTGATTCGTTTTGCGGATGTATTGTTGATGCAGTCTGAATTGAAGGAAGATGTTTCCGGTATAAACAGAGTGCGTAGTCGTGCCGGACTTGAACCTATTGGTACATATTCGTTGGCTGCATTGCAGAATGAACGCCGTTGGGAATTATGTTTTGAAGGTACTCGCTGGAACGATATTCGCCGTTGGCATATTGCTGCCGATGCCCTTGAAAGACAGACGGGAGCAAAGGTTTATACAAATGGGGCTGAAAGCCGTAATGTGGCGCAGAACGGTGGTTATGCCGCACGTTATAAGGCTACGGCAGGTTTCCAGAAGATTCCCGAAAACCAAGTCCTCCTGAATGAAGGAAAGGTAGAACAAAATGAGGGTTATACGGATGCAAGTGCTGAGTATAATGGTTGGCAAGAATAGAATATGAATTTAAAATGAAAAAAGATATGAAAAAGATATTATTCGCAATACCTTTGTTTGCAATGCTGCTGGTGGCTTGCGATCCGATAGTGGATGAAATCAGTCCGGATCCCAATGTCACACCGGAAAATCTTACTTTTGAACTTGTGGCCAAGAACCAGGGAAACAACAACATTCAGATTGTTCCTACTCCGTCACGTTATGTGAAGGTTTATGATGCTACGTCTGATATCAAGTTGGCAGAAGGTACGGCTCCGTCGGTTCAAGTAGCTCCTCCTAATAAAGAATTGCAAGTATATGTAACAACCATTAATTCGGACGGCTCCATAACAAAATCGGCTTCCAAATCAATAGCAGTAACGGAGTATACAGATCTTCCCGCTATTTATGCTGATGTATTCGGCACAACTCCGGACGGTGGTTATGGAACAACCACTTGGGTCTGGAATACAGAAGCTGCAGACGGTTGTTGGGGTAATGGAGGTTATCTCGGCAATACCGGCCCCGGTTGGTGGATTTGTGATGCTGTGGGAGATGTCGGAAACGGTAGAGGGCAAATTGATGAACAAGCTGTAGGAAAAGGATTGCCTGATGATGGATTAAATGGTTGGTTCTCACTTAGTTTGACTGGTGTTCAGACAAGTCGTGGTGAAAGTGGTTCTGTCAAGGTGTCAGAAGATGTGGTGCAATCCGGTTGGGATGTAGGTACTATGGAGTTCTCTGGTACTATTCCATTGTTAGGTATACAGCCGAATCAAGGAAATGCACGTCAGTATGAGTATCATATTTTGAAGATTACAGAAGATGAACTTCGTCTTTGTGCTCCTGAACCCGGTGCTGGCGCTTGGGGTACGGCATGGTTCTGGAACTTCAAGAAAAAATAGTTAATATTGAAAGGTACGGGTGGGTAACGACCACTCGTATACTTTTATTACTAATAAAAAAATGCAACAATGAAACGAACTTTCTTTTTGATATTACTGTTCTTCTGTGCTCTTTTTGTTAAAGCGGATGTTTTGGGACCGTATACAATGGATAGTAATGTACCTCCCACACCAACCGGATATGCTCGGGTTGTACTTCCGATAGGAGGTGCTGACGCTTCGGTAGCCGTAAGCATAACTGTTTGTGACGAAAGTGGTCAACAGTATGTTTTGAGAACTACTACCCCAAATGCTGCTCCATATTGTTATTTCTTGGCTTATGGCGTTTACCGCGTGGTCGCTTTAGAGGATTGTACAGCACAATCTAATTGGGGCGCACTTACGGTTGGTACAATTTTCGAAGTGACAGGAGGTGGCTATATTTCTTTAAATTATATAGGAACAATCTCTACTCCAAGTATTGTTCAAGCATCGGGTACTGATGATAATGTTCCTCCTTCCAAAGTAGGTTACAATATAATGAAAGTGTATGGAATAGAGACAAACGGCGGTGGGGTGTTGGTTGATTCTGACAAAAAAGAATATGGTATCTTTAATTATACCGGACATATAGGCGGTGCTCATTACTTTTACATTAAGCCAGGCACATACACTATAAAATCTTTGAGTGCTACCAATGGAAATTATATTTATTTGGAGTATGGAAATGTTAGACAACCGCTTTCTGCTGGTAGGACTTTCACAGTTCCTGCGTCATTCTTCTCCATTGTGTTTTCTAAAAAGGCACTTTAAGAATAATCTATAAATGAATTATTCAACTCAAAGCAGTTGTCGTTACCCCCCGACTTTATTAGTCGCCCGTAACATCGGATAATTGTAAATGCATTAACCGAATAGTACAATTGTTTAATGGTTAAATCAGGAAAAGGCGAGTCGTGAGATTCGCCTTTTCGCATTCATTCTCTATTGCCTTTCCGGATGCAATTCACATTCCTTTTTGTATTACCCCTGATTTCAGGGCGCAGAATGTTTCTTTTTATCCCTGCATCTCCTTCACCTCCTTCTCCCATCCTCCTGTTCATTGGCTTTCCCGGTGAAACCGCTTTCCACCCTCATCGCCCCGCCTTTGCATCGCGCGACACGCCGTAGTATCCCGGCATGGCCCGGTAGATGGGTTGCGTGGGCTTCCCCACATTCTTCAGCTTGCCCTCTTGCTGCAACCGTTTCAGGTGGACGTTCGCGGTGGTGCGCGCCATGCCGCAGAGCGCTTGGAAGTCACTGCGAATCAGCACGTCGTGGTCGGCAAAGTATTCTTTCAGCTTCATGTCTATCTCCACTTCCGAAAGCTTCAGGGAGTGGCGGGTGTATTTACTGCGGATGGCATTGACTCCCGTCATCGCTTGTTTCAGCCTGACGTCGGGACGGAAGCTGATGCTTTTCAGCCGGAGTTTCAGGTGCTTGTTCGGGGTGCTGCGGGTCACTTTCTGTGTGGCTTCCAGGGTGGGGGCGAAGTAGCCCAGCCCTTCGATGTGCACCTCGTGGCCGTCGCGCAGTTCTTCGCCGCAAATTTGCGCCAGGCAGTCTATCGCGTTCATCACGTCGCCCACCGTGAGCGAGCTGCGGGCATGCACGCGGTTGTAGAGCTGCCGCATGGTTACTTTCCCGTTGAGCAACGGGCGGGGATGGAGGCCTCTCTCTTCAGGGGCTTCCTCATTAGTGCCCGGATTCTCGTACCAGTCATATAGTATTGCCATATCAATAGGTTTTAGTGCGTTCAACATACTTGTTTCTTCCCTCGGAAGTGTCTTCCTGTAAGTGAACGACTCCGGTCGGCCGAACGAATAACCCGGGTCGTTCGATTGAACGACCTAAGTCAGTCGATTGGACGACCCGGGGCGTTCACTTATAAAGAACCGTGCAAAGGTACTGAAAATAAAGGGTTCCGAAGCATAAATAAGTATGTTTGTCGGCAGGAATGATTTTTGAAGAATAAGCGGAGAATGGTTTGCAAAACGCCCTCGGCAGGCAGTAACTTTGGCGAAGAGGCGAGAGGAAAGAAAGGATGATTCCCTTCCTCGAAACCTCCCAATAATCATTTTAATAAAAAATATTTATGAAGAAAAAACTGATGACTTTGCAGCAACACCGGCTCTTGAAGGAAGCGGGACAACTGATAGCCTTTTCCGAAAGGCTGAAACACGCACAAAAAGAAACGACCGACCGAAACTGGAAGGAGCGGGAAGAGCAGCGCCGCCGGAGCGCGAAAGCCGCAAGCACCGTGACTGCACTGAGCGGCGACATCGAGGAGTTCCTCACTTCGCGCTACGACTTTCGCTATAATCTGCTGACGGATGAAACCGAGTTCCGCCCCGCCGGACAACGCTCTGCCGCCTTCACCCCCGTGGGCAAGCGCGAGTTGAACACTTTCTGCATCGAAGCCCATGCCGAAGGTATTCCTTGCTGGGACAAGGACTTGAACCGATACGTCTATTCCACTTACATCCCTGCCTACCATCCCTTCCTGCTCTACATGGACGAACTGCCCGATTGGGACGGCAAGGACCGGCTGACTGCGCTTGCCTGCCGCGTCTCTTCTCGGCCTCACTGGGTGCGGGGATTCCATACCTGGATGCTGGGACTTGCCTCGCAATGGATGGGCGTGTCCGGACTGCATGCCAACAGCGTGGCTCCCGTTCTCGTCAGCCGCGAGCAGGGACGACGGAAATCCAGCTTTTGTCGCGCCTTGATGCCTGACGTGCTGACGCGTTACTACGCCGACAACCTGAAACTGACCTCGCAGGGACAAGCTGAGAGAATGCTGGCGGAAATGGGGCTGCTCAATATGGACGAGTTCGACAAGTATGCCGACAACAAAATGCCCTTACTGAAAAATCTGATGCAGATGTCGGTGCTCAACATCCGCAAGGCCTATCAGCAGAACTTCAGGCAACTGCCCCGTATCGCCTCGTTCATCGGCACCAGCAACCGGTTCGACCTGCTGACCGACCCCACCGGGAGCCGGCGCTTCCTCTGCATCGAGGTGAAGCACAATATTGACTGCATAGGCATAGAGCACGACCAGATTTTTGCCCAACTGAAAGCGGAACTCATTGCCGGGCGGCGCAACTGGTTCACCAAGCCGGAGGAGGAGGAACTGCAATGGCATAACGAGGCTTTCTATCGTGTCAGCCTTGTGGAGGAGGCAGTTCACAGCTTGTTTCGTGCCCCGCTTCCGGCAGAGAAGAGCTTCGATCTGACTGCCGCCGACATCTTTGATGAGTTACAAAAAACGCATCCCGCCCTGATGCGTGGCAGCAATCCCATGCAGTTCGGTTCGGTGTTGCTGCGGGTGGGACTGAAACGCCGGCATACGAAGTACGGCAATGTATATGAGGTGGTGAGAAGGAAGAAAGAAGTTTCACCGGAAAGGGTTGAACGATAGGGAAATAATGCGAAAGGTGAAGGGGTGAAGGAAGAGAAAGCCGGTTTATAGTCTCATTACGGATTGACATAGATTCCTATTAATTCAGGTTGTAGATGCCGATGGGATAAATATTTTCGCTCATAATAACTGTATATTTTATAGATTTCTATAAAAGTAACTTTTTTATAAGAACAAAACAAGCGAAAGTTGCGATTTTCACTACTCCTTGTCGGATAAAAAACTTATCTTTGCGATTGAAACAATCTCTTGTTAATGATATGAAATACACATCATACTCTTATCCTTCAGGCAGGGCGGAAGTGGCTGCATTTGTTGTGACCGGCGGAGTGACGGAATACCATGTGATGATACATGCCACTGACCCGAAACAGACCTATCGTGAACAGATGAATGTCGTGTTGGATGCGTATGCCGCTTTACTGAAAAAAGAACTGTCCGGAGCCGTGGCGGTTTTTAAAAGATACTTCCTGAGTGATGCCGCCAACCAAGCGGAACTGTTGCTTGCCGCTACGGCGGAAAGCTCCGATTGCGCGCTGTCTGTGGTGGAACAGCCTCCGCTGGATGGTACCAAGATTGCTTTGTGGGCTTATCTGCAGACCGATGTGCAGACACGAGTGCTGCCGAACGGACTGTATGAAGTGAAACACGGTGTTTACCGCCAGCTCTGGATGGGAGGCAGCTTCAACCGTGCCGCCAATTCGGAATACCAGATGCGTCTTTTGCTCAACGACTATGCCATGCAACTGATGGAAGAAGGGTGTACCTTGGCCGACAATTGCCTGCGTACCTGGATATTTGTGCAGAATGTGGATTGCAATTATGCCGGTGTAGTCAAGGCACGCAATGAGATGTTCGTCACCCAGAACCTGACAGAGAACACGCACTATATTGCCAGTACCGGTATCGGTGGGCGTCATGCCGACCCGAAAGCATTGGTGATGCTTGATGCTTTTGCTGTAGCGGGATTAAAGCCCGGACAAATCAAATATCTCTATGCCCGCACACACCTGAATCCCACTTATGAGTATGGAGTCAGTTTCGAACGGGGAACGGCGGTGGATTACGACGACCGTCGGCAAGTACTCATTTCCGGTACGGCGAGTATCAACAACCGTGGGGAAGTGATGTATGCCGGAGATGTACGCCGTCAGACAGAACGGATGTGGGAGAATGTGGAGGCTCTGCTGAAGGAAGCTGACTGCGGCTTTGGAGATGTAGGGCATATCATTGTCTATCTGCGTGATATTGCGGATTATGCTGTAGTGAAAGAGATGTTTGACAAGCGTTTTCCCGATACGCCGAGAGTGATTACGCTGGCTCCCGTCTGTCGCCCGGGGTGGCTGGTGGAAATGGAGTGTATGGCGGTGAAGAAAATCTCTGATTAAAAATATTATCTTTGGTTAATTGAATATTAGGCTGACAGTTGGTAAACGCCTACCTTTGTTGAAATTCTAATGTATAAGGATGAAAACACGTATCTTGCTTTTCTGTATCAGTTGCCTTCTTTGGGCAAGTTGTGGAAATTCCGGACAGAATTATGTGATTGAAGGAACGTTGCCGTCGGTGAAATACGACGGGGAATGGATATACCTCGTGCCGATGGAGAATGCGCCGGGGCGGGTGGATTCTGTAAAGATAACCAATGCCTCTTTTTCTTTTTCCGGACAAGGGGAGGAGATGAGGGTGTTGCGTCTGCGCCATCTGCTGCGTATCTACATCCAGGAACTGCTGGTGGTGACGGAGCCGGGAACCATACATGTGAAGGCCGACTCTGTCGGTTCGGTAACGGGCACTCCGCAAAATGATGCCCTTCAGAAATGGAAAGAGGGGAGGGAAAAGAAGCAAGAGGCTTACCATTTTATCCGGACGGGACTACGGAATGCCACCGGAAAAGATTCACTGCATCTGATACGGATACGTGACAGTCTGAGGATGCAGGAGCAGGAAACGAACTTTCTGTTTTTGAAAGAGCAGGGAAACAATACGTTGGGGACATTCATGCGGAAGATGGTGCGTGGCTCCTTGACGGAAGAACAACAAAAACTGTTGGATGAAAGCTTGCAGAAGGAAATACATTGAATGGGGAGCGGCAGGAATCGGTGCTTTGGCGTTGTTTCTTTTTTTCTTCCGGATATTGCCCTATCATCTGTTCCATCGGGAGCAGACACAGCTCTTTTTGCTTGCCACCGAACCATTGGCCGGGTATCTGCGGCATCCGGCGGCTCTGGCACGTCTGTCAGGAGATTTCCTCACTCAATTCTTTTATTACGAAGGGGGTGGCCCGACCATAATGGCTGTCGTGCTGTTGCTTTGGGGAGTGGTGGTGTTTCGTTTGTTGGCTCCGTACATGGGACGTTGGGCGTGGATTCCTACGGTGTTGGCGGTGGCTTGGGAGGCAGGAAGGCAATGCGGATTGAGTTATCCGCTTTCCGGCACAATCGCTTTAACCGGTATCGGAGGTGTTTTGTTGTTGTGCCGTAGCTGCATGCGACGTTCGTGGAAGTCGGGCTTACCGGTAAGCATATTGGCGGTATTGTCCGGCTATTGGCTGTTTGGCTGTGGCGATTGGTCGTCACGATGGTACAATATGCCCGATTTAGGGCGGGAATATCTTTTGGCGTTGGATTCGGAAATGTATTTCGGCCGTTCGGAAAAAGTACGGAAACTGTTGGTGGAGGGTGAATACCGCTCTCCGTTCACTGCCTATTATTATAATTTGCTGAATGCACAGCAGAACCGGCTTCCCGACCGGCTGATGGATGGTTATCAACCGGCTTCGCAAGGGCTGTTTCTGCCTGTGGCTCCCCATTCTACCTACCTCACTATTTATGCAGCCAATGAAGTCTGGTTTGCGTTGGGAGATATGACGATGGCTGAACATGCCGCCATTCTGGGAATGATTTTTTCTCCGCACCACACCGGGGCAAGAGCTGTCAAGCGTTTGGCGGAAATCAACCTGGTGAACGGTGATGAGGCGGCGGCTATGAAATATCTTCGTTTCCTGCAAAAGACAATGTGTTACCGTGATTGGGCAGAACGACGTATTCCCGGAAAACAGACGGCCGAAGTCTGCCAATGGCTGGAACGGAAGCGGTTGTTGTTGCCTGCAACGGATACTTTGCGTTCTTCTGCCGACATTCCGCTTTCACTTCGTCATCTGTTGCGTAACAATCCTGATAATACGTTGGCATGCGATTACCTTCTCTGCTTTGATTTGCTGAATAAGGATATTGGGGCTTTCGCCGGAGATTATCGGGAGTTTGCTGCAAAGAAGTTTCCTTCCAGATTGTATGCCGAAGGTTTACTTATCTATCTTGCCGGGAAAAAGGCTTCGTTGGATGAAGTGGAAAAATGGAATATACCGCCTCAAGTATTGGATGAATTTGGCGATTATACCCGACTGTACGAGGCGAATGGTGGTAATGGTGCCCCTTTGCAAGCCAAATACGGAAAAACATATTGGTTTTATTTCCACTATGCTACGATGAAAAAGGGGAAGTGATTTATGATGAACATAGATATGAAATATATACAAGTTGTTGTGGGGCTGTTACTGTGCTACTGCCTATATGCTTGCAGTCCCCGTCCGGAGTCTGTACAGCCTGCAGACCGGTTATTGGTGCTCTATCCGGAATATCAGGATGTAACCATTCCCTACAATGTGGCTCCTTTGAATTTCCTTGTGCGGAATGAAGGGGTGGATGCGGTATGCGTGAGTGTAAAGGGAGCATCGGACAGCTTGGAGATAAATGCGCGCGGGAACAAGGCGATATTCCCCTTGAAAGCTTGGCGTGCATTGCTTGAAGCGGAGAAGGAACATACTTTGGAAGTAACTGTTACTGCCCGTACCGACGGCCGCTGGCTGCGCTATCCTTCCTTTGCATGGCAGGTAGTGGCGGACAAGCTTGACGCCTATGTCAGTTACCGTCTGATAGAGCCCGGTTATGAGGTATGGAATACCTTGCAGATACGTGAACGTTGTATTGAGAATTTCGAAGAGCGTATTTTGGCGGATAACAGTCAGACAGACGGCAAGTGCATGAACTGTCATGTGCACGGAGGAAATAGTGGCAACCTTTCGATGTTCCATCTTCGGGGTGAGGGAGGGGGGACTGTCCTGAACCGTGACGGCAAGCTCCGTAAGCTTGCCTTGAAGAATGAACAGATGATATCTGCGGCTGTCTACGGGGATTTCCATCCTGACGGGCGGTATGGTGTGTTCTCGTCTAATGTGATTATTCCCATGTTCCATACGGAAAGTAACCGCCGTCTGGAAGTTTACGATACCGTCTCCGATTTGGCTGTCGCCGATTTTGACGGAAACCGGATGATTCTATCTCCGCTTACGGCGGATTCCACCGTATTGGAAACTTTTCCCACATTCTCTGCCGATGGGAAATGGATATATTACTGCTCAGCTCCGACTGTTCCATTGCCGGACAGCGTACAGCAATTACGCTATTCGCTTTGCCGCATTGCGTTCGATGCCAATCACGGCGCATGGGGTGACCGCGTGGATACCCTTTGGAATGCCCGGCTGGAGAAAGGCTCCGTGTGTCATCCGAAAGCTTCACCGGACGGCCGCTACCTGCTCTATACCGTTGCTGATTATGGAACATTCCCCATTTGGCACCGGGAGACGGAATTGCAGCTGATGGATTTGCAGACGGGTGCCATCGATTCCCTGCCAATGGTCAATTCCAACCGTTCGGACACTTATCACAGTTGGTCGTCAGGCAGCCGTTGGTTTGCCTTTGCCAGCAAGCGGGGTGACGGGCAGTACGGGCGGGTTTATTTTGCCTATCTGGATGCTGAAGGGAAGGCGCATAAGCCTTTTGTGCTACCCCAGTCGGACCCTGAAAAAGACGATTTGACATTGAAATCCTACAATATTCCCGATTTGTCGGCTACTCCCGTTCCTTTTGATGCTTCTTCCATCAAGCGGATAAACCGGCAACTGAAGGCTGAGGAATTCAAATGACAAGACATACAGAGAGTACCAAATTGTAAATAATAAATTGTAAATAGTAAATGTTCTTATTTCTGAAAAAGACTTGGAAGATAGGGTTGTCGATACTTTTTGGCGTAGCGGTGCTTCTCTTTTGGGGAAGCGTATATCCGGCCCATATTTCCTATCAGGAGCAGTTCCAGCTTTTCTTGTTCGATGCCGACTACTGGTGGGAACGGATAGTGGTTCCCGGTGGGTTGGCCGATTATATCGCTGAGTATCTGACGCAGTTCTATTATCACGTGTGGGCGGGAGCTTGTATTCTGGCTTTTTTGTACGTGTTGTTGCAACGGTTGGTTTGGAAACTGGCGAAGGAGCAGGGTGCGGCTGATGTGTATTATCCGCTGAGTTTTCTGCCCATCATTGTCTTGTGGCATTTCATGGGTGATGAAAATGCGATGCTGTCATTGGTGGTGGCTCTGCTGTTAGCATTGTCTGCATCCTGCTGGTATGCGGATTTGAAAGGGAAGTGGCAGCGTGTGGCATACATTCTGATAGCCCTTCCGCTGCTTTACTGGACAGCGGGTGCGGCACACTTCATCTTTATGGGCTGGGTGATTGTACGCGAGTTCCGGTTGAATCTTAAAGGTAAGAATTTCTGGGGTGGTGTCGGAGTGTTCTGGGGTGTAGGATTGTGGGGTATCGGTTGTCCGCTATTGGCAAGCATGTGGGTACAATTCCCCATTTACCGTCTGATGGGCGGTATAGGATATTACCGTTTCCCGGCAGTGATTCCCTGGATAGAGATAGGGCTTGCCGTATTACTGGTTGTTCTCCCCTTCCTGCTGTCCGCTTTGCCCGCTTTGAAGAAGAAGCCGGTATTTTATGGAGTTCTGCAAGTGGTGGCGGTAACATTGTTCGGCTATTACTACGTGGTGGCCGGTTGCGATATGGATAAAGAGGAAGCGATGGAGTATGACCAGCTGGTACGTAATAAACAATGGCAGGAGATTATAGAAAAGGCAGAAGAGAAGTCACCGGTTTCACCTTTCGGCGTGACCTGCCTGAATCTTGCTTTGGGAAAGACGGGACAGATGGGCGACCGTATGTTCGAGTTTTACCAGAACGGGACGGAAGGGCTGCTGCCGGAGTTTCAGCGTGATTTTACTTCTCCGTTGCCCACCAGTGAGGCATACTATCATTTGGGTATGGTCAATACGGCACAGCGTTTCACTTTTGAGGCGATGGAGGCCATACCTAACTTCAACAAGAGTGGCCGTTGCTTCAAGCGTCTGGCGGAGACGAACCTGATAAACGGGCAATACGAAGTGGCAGCCAAGTACCTGCGTTTGTTGAGGAAGACAATCTTCTACAAGGATTGGGCGGAGGATGCCATGACCTATCTGTATAATGAGGAAAAAATCAATGCCCACAAGGAGTGGGGTTGGTTGAGGCAGATACGCTATACGGAAGACTTCTTGTTCAGCAGCCAGGAAACGGACATCATGCTGGGGCTGCTTTACCAGCACAACCACCGGAACCGGATGGCATTTGAGTATATGCTGGCCTATGTCCTGCAGCAACGTGATTTGGAACGTTTCATGAAGTACTATCCGCTGGGCAAGCATGCCGGCTACGACCATATTCCCCGCAGCTATCAAGAGGCGTTGATATATGTATGGACACAGACGCACAAGAACTTCCAGGGTATGCCGTGGAGTATTTCGCCCCAAGTGGTGCGGGATGTAACGGAATTTGCGCGGATATATACCTCGCAGCAGAATGCCCGGCAGATGTTGGAGGCGCGTTTCGGCAGTACATACTGGAATTATTTGCTACTAAGAAAGTAAAATGAAAAAGATGAAGAATATAGCTGTTTGCATAATGGCTGCATGGTGGTTTGCCGCTTGCGGCAATCCGGTGACTTCCCCGGAAAGGGTGGATGAATGGCCGGATATCTATCCCGACTATATCGGTGTGACTATTCCTGCAACCATTGCTCCTATGAATTTCAATTGTATTGGTGGAGCGTACGAACGTGTGGATGTGACCGTGACCGGAGGAAAGTCCGGAGAGATGCACGTAAATGATAAAATAGTATCATTTCCGCAAGATGCATGGCAAGAGCTTTTGGAGGAGAACAAGGGTGATAGCCTTCTGTTTACGGTATGTATCCGGAAAGACGGCGAGTGGAAACAGTACCGCTCTTTTCCCATGTATGTCAGTCCGTATCCTATAGATTATGGGGTGGTATACCGCAAGCTGGCTCCCGGATATGAAGTTTATAGCAAGATGGGCATTTATGAGCGTGACCTTGCTTCGTTCGAGGAGCGTCCCTTGCTGGAGAATACCATGGTGCCGGGCATGTGCCTGAATTGTCATGCTTTCAACAAAACAAATCCGGACCATCTGAGCCTGCATATCCGTGGAAAGAACGGAGGGACCTTGATGCAGATAGACGGGAAGCGCGAAATGCTGGATACGAAAACGGATTCCACTCTCTCTGCGGGGGTGTACCCTTATTGGCATCCAAACGGCAAATATATTGCCTATTCTGTCAACAATACGCGCCAGTCTTTCCATGCGGTGAAGGATGAGCGTGTGGAAGTGCTCGACTTGGAATCGGATGTACTGGTCTATCATCCCGAGACACATGAATTACTGCTCTCTCCCTTGCTTCAGAAGAAGGAAGTCTTCGAAACCTTTCCAGTATTTTCACCGGACGGACGCAAACTGTATTTCTGTACTGCGGAGGCCAAGCCGATACCGGCGGAATATAAGGAAATACGTTATAGCTTGTGTAGTATAGATTTCAATCCGGAAGACGGGACATTTGGCGAAAAGATAGATACGCTGGTCAATGCGGCAGCTATGAAGAAAAGCATCTCCTTCCCGAGGCCCTCGTACGATGGCGAGTATATCATGTTTACTTTGTCGGATTACGGGAATTTCTCAATTTGGCATAAAGAAGCCGATTTATGGCTGTTGGATTTGAAGGATGGCGGTATGCGTCCCATAAAGGAGGTGAACAGCGATGATACGGAAAGTTTCCATAACTGGAGCAGTAACTCCCGATGGTTTGTGTTCAGTAGCCGCAGGGGAGATGGGCTTTATACCCGTCTGTATCTGGCAAGTATGGATGAGAATGGGGTGGTGGGCAAGCCTTTCCTGCTTCCTCAGGAAAATCCTTGGGAGTATTACGACCGTCTGGTCTACTCGTACAATGTTCCCGATTTTACAAGCGAACCGGTGAAGCTGGAACGCCGGAAAGTGGAACGGGGAATTGTCTCGCGGAAGCGCGTTCCGGTGAAAGTTAGATGATACGTTTTTTATATTCTGCTTTTTAATACAGTAAAGGGATAAAATTGTATCATTTTCTCTTGGTGCAATCCGCTATCTTTGTGCCAGGAATTAGTGTTACCAATAACAATACCAGATTGAAAAACATGGATATGAGAAAAGTAAAATTTGCTATGATGATTCTGGCGGCAAGTCTGTTGACCGCCTGCGGTTCTTCCAAGAAAGAACAGAGTGTGAATGAAGAGACGGCTGCTGCGCGTACGCAGGAAACGGAGAACTTACTGGCTAACTTGAAAAAAATCCCTTCCAAAGGTATCATGCTCGGCCATCATGACGATACGGTATATGGTATCGGCTGGGAAGGTGAGGAAGGCCGTTCGGATGTGAAAAGCGTGTGTGGCGACTATCCGGCTGTTATCAGCTTTGATTTGGGAGAGCTGGAACTTGGGAATGCCGCCAATCTGGATAAGGTTCCCTTCGATAAAATCAGGAAAGAGATAATCAATCAGTATCAGCGGGGCGGCATGGTTTCGCTCAGTTGGCATGCGCGCAATCCCAAGACGGGCGGTGATGCCTGGGATGTATCGGATACGACGGTGGTGAAGTCCATCTTGCCTGGTGGCGAGAATCACCAGAAATTTGCCGGCTGGTTGGGAGGAGTGGCCGATTTCCTTCATTCGTTGAAGACGGCGGACGGCGTGAAGATACCCGTACTTTTCCGTCCCTGGCACGAACACAGCGGCAGCTGGTTCTGGTGGGGCGAAAAACTGTGTACCCCTGAAGAGTATAAGGCATTGTGGCACATGACAGTGGATACTCTGCAGGCCAAAGGAGTGGACAATGCACTTTATGCTTACTCTCCGGGCACGGAACCCAAGGACACGACGGAATATTTGAAGAAGTATCCGGGCGATGAGTTGATAGACGTTATCGGTTTCGATACCTATCAGTTCGATCGGGATGCCTATCTTGCCGGGATGGATAGGGCACTTTCCATTATCGACAGTGTAGGGAAAGCACACAATAAGGTGATTGCTGTGACCGAAACCGGTTACGAAGGAATTCCCGATGCCAAATGGTGGACTGGTACTCTGCTGCCTGCGTTGGAGAAATATCCGCTTGCCTATGTGCTGGTGTGGCGCAATGCCCGTGAAAAGGTGACCCATTACTATGCCCCCTATCCGGGACAGACATCTGCGGAGGATTTTGTGGAGTTCTATAACAATCCCAAGACGCTGTTTGCAGCTGATGTAAATCTGTATCAATAAACAAACAATCAATATAACAGACATGGAAGCTTTTAAAGAAAAGGTAGAGAGGCTCTTTCAGAGACACGAAGAGTTGATTACGAGAAAGAATGTGGCCGTGGAAGACGGCAATGGCATATTCACCCGCTATAAATATCCGGTAGTGACGGCTGCTCATACACCTGTATTCTGGCGGTATGATTTGGATGAGAAGTCCAACCCGTACCTGATGGAACGTATCGGTATGAATGCGACCATGAATTCGGGGGCCATTAAGTGGAATGGCAAGTATCTGATGGTGGTACGTGTAGAGGGCGCTGACCGTAAGTCGTTCTTTGCCGTAGCCGAGAGTCCCAACGGCATTGATAATTTCCGGTTCTGGGATTACCCCATCAGCATGCCCGAAGACACGATTCCGGCAACGAATGTATACGACATGCGACTCACGGCTCATGAGGACGGCTGGATTTACGGTATCTTCTGCGCCGAACGCCACGACGACAATGCGCCTGCCGGTGATTTGTCCTCGGCTACGGCTACAGCTGCCATTGCCCGCACCAAGGATTTAAAGAACTGGGAACGCCTGCCCGACCTGAAGACCAAGAGCCAGCAACGCAACGTAGTGCTGCACCCGGAGTTTGTAGATGGCAAATATGCCCTCTATACCCGTCCGCAGGATGGCTTTATTGATGCCGGCAGCGGTGGTGGTATCGGCTGGGCGCTGGTGGACGACATAACCCATGCCGAGGTGAAGGAAGAGAAGATTATCGACCAGCGCTACTATCACACCATCAAGGAGGTGAAGAATGGTGAAGGTCCGCATCCCATCAAGACTCCGAAAGGATGGTTGCATCTGGCTCATGGTGTCCGCGGTTGTGCCGCCGGATTGCGTTATGTGCTTTATATGTACATGACTTCCCTGGAAGACCCGACGAAACTGATTGCCACTCCCGGTGGGGCCTTTATGGTACCCGAGGGTGAGGAGCGTATAGGTGACGTAAGCAATGTACTTTTCACCAACGGCTGGATTGCCGACGAAGACGGAACAGTATTCATCTACTACGCTTCTTCCGACACGCGGATGCATGTGGCTACCTCTACCATTGATAAGCTGGTGGACTATTGCATGAATACGCCTGCTGACGGCTTGTCTTCATCAGCTTCGGTAGAAACGTTGAAGAAGCTGATAGACAAGAATTTGCAGATAATGAAATAATAAAAATACAACATACTATGGCAACACTAAAAGAGAAAATCGGTTATGGTTTTGGGGATATGTCTTCCTCTATGTTCTGGAAAATATTCTCCTATTACTTACCGTTCTTCTATTCGAATATTTTTGGTTTGAGCTTGGCTGATGCAGGATTGCTGATGCTGGTGACACGTATTTGGGATGCAGTGTCCGATCCGATGATGGGAGTCATTGCAGACCGTACTCATACGCGTTGGGGTAAATACCGTCCTTATTTGTTGTGGATTGCAGCTCCTTTTGCCATTGCCGGGATTTTACTTTTTACAACGCCCGACATGGGGACAACGGGTAAGCTGGTATGGGCTTATGTCACTTACATCCTGATGATGACGGTATATACGGCAATCAATGTACCATACGGGGCTATGTTGGGAGTAATGACTGATGATTCGAACACAAAAACGGTTTTCTCTTCTTACCGTATGTTTTTTGCATACGGAGGTAGTTTTATCGCTTTGGGAGCATGGGAGCCATTGTGTAATTGGTTTAAATCAATGGACTATAGCAATGCTTCCAGTTGGCAATATGCCATGGTATGCATTGCCACGCTCTGCTTTTTGGGTTTTCTGTTTTGCTTTAGCATGACGCGCGAGCATGTCAAGAGTGTGGCGTCCGAATCCATCGGTAAGGATGTGAAGTCACTGGTGCGCAATTCGCCTTGGTGGATATTGAATGGTGCGGCGTTGTTGTCGAATTTCTTCAATACGGTACGCGGAGCTACTGCCGCCTACTTCTTCAAGGACTATATCAGTGCCAATGCATTCCTCGATTTCGGGGTGTTCAATCTGGTATTGTATGCCGGCTTGTTCCTGATGGTGGGTGAAGTGTGTAATATGATTGGTGTGGCGCTGGCTGTGCCTCTGTCCATGAAGTTTGGAAAGAAGTCCACTTATATCATTTCGCTCGTGTGCCTGGTAGTGCTCAGCGTGCTCTTCTTCTTTGTGCCGAATGACGGGCTGGGATGGTGGCTGATGATGATTTTCCAGGTGCTTATCTCCATCTGCACCGGTATCGTATCTCCGTTGATTTGGAGCATGTATGCGGATGTGGCGGACTATGCCGAGCAAAAGGATGGCACATCCTCTACGGGGCTGATATTCTCTTCCGGTTCTATGGCGCAGAAGTTTGGCGGTGCATTTGCAGGCTGGGCAGTAATGGCACTGTTGGCATTCTTCGGTTACAATACCGCAGAGAATGCCGTGCAGACTCCCGAGGCGCTGGATGGCTTGAAGTATCTGATGAGCTTTATTCCTGCTGCGATAGCCGCACTTTCCATCGTTGTCGTATTCATCTATCCATTGAATAAGACGCGTATGGCAGCCATCAATGCAGACCTGAAAGAGCGCCGTGAGAACCTTCAGCAGAATAACTTATAACTCATAACTCAAAAACTTGTGGATATCAAGAAGATGAAACAGGAGATGGAGGAGGAGTTGGTCTCCAATATCCTCCCCTTCTGGATAAACAGAATGACGGATGAAGTGAACGGCGGCTTCTACGGCCGTATCACGGGTCGAGAGGAGGTGAAGCCCGAAGCTGAAAAGGGGGCCATCCTGAACGCCCGCATCTTGTGGACCTTTTCGGCTGCATACCGCTTGCTGAGGAGGCCGGAGTATCTGGAAACGGCTACGCGTGCCAAACGCACTCTTATCGACCGTTTCTACGACAATGAATTTGGCGGAGTTTACTGGTCTCTCGACTATAAAGGCAATCCGCTCGATACCAAGAAGCAGATTTACGCTTTGGGTTTCGCCATCTACGGGCTGAGTGAATATGCTCGTGCCACGGGCGATGATGAAGCGCTGGCATATGCCATCCGCTTGTTCGAGACCATCGAAGAGCATAGCTTCGACCCCGTGAAAAACGGTTATTGCGAAGCCTTGACCCGCGAATGGGGAGAAATAGCCGACATGCGCCTCAGCGCCAAGGATGAGAACGAGCGCAAGACGATGAATACCCATCTGCATATTCTGGAACCTTATACCAATCTTTTCCGCATGTGGAAGGATACCCGTCTGGAGAGGCAACTGCGCAATTTGATAGGCCTTTTCACGGAACGGATTCTGAATATCAAGACCGGTCATCTGGAATTGTTCTTCAATGATGATTGGGTTAGTAAATACCGCATTGTCTCCTATGGGCACGATATCGAAGCCTCCTGGTTGATACACGAGGCTGCCCTTGTTCTGGGCGATAAGGATCTCCTGGAGAAAGTGGAACCACTTGTAGAATACATCGCTGCCGCTGCCGATGAAGGATTGACGCCCGACGGCAGCATGATATACGAGACTTTTCTGGATAAAGGAAAGACCGATACTGACCGCCACTGGTGGGTGCAGGCCGAGAACGTAGTGGGACATGCCAACCTCTACCAGCACTTTGATGACGAAGTGGCCATGCAGAAGGCTCTCCGATGTTGGGACTTCATCAAGCAGCATCTGGTAGACTACAAGTACGGAGAATGGCATTGGAGCGTGCGTGCCGACGGCACGGTGAACACCGATGATGACAAGGCGGGATTCTGGAAATGTCCGTATCACAACGGACGTATGTACATGGAAATAATGGATTGTTTTTTGCCTGAAACTCATAAAAAACAGTGACCCTATAATCAAATACACTCATAATGATCAGTATGGAATCATTATGTGGATTCGCAAACACCTATTGTTTAACTTAAATTATTTTTTATGAAACATGTACTTATTCAAGAGAGGAAAAGTCTATTTCTTTTTCTAAGGTATTTACTTCTTTTATTCGTAATGCCAACGGAACTCATTGCCCAGAGTATTACTATTTCAGGAACCGTAACAGACAGTAACAAGGAGGCCGTTATCGGTGCTAATGTCCTATTGAAAGGAACATCAACCGGAACAATTACTGATGTGGAGGGTAAATATCAGTTGACCGTTCCTGAAAATGGAACATTGGTTTTTTCTTCTGTGGGATATACTTCCCAAGAAATAGCAGTAAACAAACGTCGGATAATAAATGTCACTTTAAGCGATGACATCATGTTGATTGATGAAGTGGTGGTGGTAGGTTATGGTACAGTAAGAAAATCGGATTTGACAGGTTCAGTAGGCAAGGTCACTACCAGTGAACTGAATCAGCTTTCTACTACCGATATTGGTCAGGCTATTGCCGGTCGTGTAGCAGGTGTAGACGTAACCAGCAATTCAGGAGCACCGGGTGCCGGAACTAAAATCCGAGTACGTGGCTATGGAACTATAAACTCTTCTGACCCACTATATGTGGTGGATGGGTTTCCTGTATCTGACATTGATTATTTATCACCACAGGATATTGAAAGCCTTGAAATATTGAAGGATGCATCGGCTACAGCTATTTATGGATCACGTGGTGCTAATGGAGTGGTACTGATAAAAACCAAAGGAGGACAGTATAATTCAAAGACAAGCATCAACGCCACCGCCTATATTAGTATGGCCAAAACGACCAAGCATATGGATTTACTAAATGCCTGGGAATTTGCTACACTAAAGAAAGAGCTTGCTGCCAACAGCAATACACCGCTAAGTGCCCGCGATGAAGCGATGTACAACTACGTCATCGACAATAAATACGAAGGAACAAACTGGGAAGACGAAGTGTCGCGCACGGGCTATTCACAGAATTACAATCTGGACATCAACGGAGGTACGGATCGCCAAACCTTTAGCATAGGTGCTACTTACGCTAAGCAAGAAGGTGTCTTGAAATATAATTCTATGGACATCTTGACAGGACGTATCAACAACACCTACAAATTGCCCTTGGACCTGACACTGGGCATCAATGCGGTCTATTCGCATCGTAGTTCAAAGGGAGGAAACGGTGACGGAAATTACTTCGGCTCCATTTGGCCGGCCGTGATGCGTGCCGATCCGATGATTCCAGCATGGGATGAATACAACGACAACTGGGGCGAGATTCTATTCAGCGATCCGTCTTACCATCCTGCACGTTCCATTTATTTGGGCTCAGACAAATACGGACACTCCATCAGCAATATGTTCGTAGGTAACTTCACGCTACAAATGGACAATATTGCCAAGGTTAAAGGCCTGTCATTTCGTACCCAATATGGTATACGAGCCAACTTTAATGAGAGCAAACGCTATACGCCCGTCTGGTACGTAGCCTCTAACCAGAACAACACCAATAGCTCGCTGACCATGTCACGCAACAACTTCACTTCCTGGTTGTGGAATGGCTATTTGATGTACAACCGTGTGATAGGCAAGCACAGTATCAATTCTACATTGGGTGCTGAAATTCAGGATTTTCGTTACTCAACCCTGAGCGGTACGGCTGCCGATGTACCTGAAAATCCTAACTTATGGTACATAGATAACTCACTGACGCAGTCTTCCAAAACATCGTCGAACTCCATGCCCACTATCTCGCGTATGGCTTCCTACTTCGGACGCATCAACTATACATTTGCTTCCAAATACCTGTTGACTGTAACCGGTCGTTATGACGGTACGTCCAAGTTTGCAGACTCCCAAAAGTGGGGATTCTTCCCATCATTCTCTCTGGGCTGGAATGCCCACGAAGAAGAGTTCTTGAAAGACAAGACACCTTTCGAGCAACTGAAAGTGAGAATGGGCTGGGGCCAAGTAGGAAATGAAGCTAGTGCCGCACAGTTCGGTTACATCTCTCTGATGAATTCCAGCTACAGGGCTGTCATCGGCGATCAATTACAGCAGGGACAGATACAACGCACATTCGCCAACTCCGAGCTGGCTTGGGAAACAGCTGAACAGGTGAACTTCGGGATTGATTTCGGAACCTTAAACATGCGTCTGACCGGTACAATTGATTACTTTGTACGTACTACCAAAGATATGATTCTGCGTACCCCAATCCCTCTGTATGTTGGAATGGGACGTGCCAACACCAATGCTGGCTCTATGCGTAACAAAGGTCTGGAAGTGACCCTCCGCTGGAATGACAAAATAGGCAAAGACTTTTCCTACTCTATTTCTGCCAATGCTTCATTCGTCAAGAACAAAGTACTTTCCCTTGGTTCACCAGACCCAATATACGGTGGCGGCGTAGCCCGTAAAGCGGAGAACTTTACCCGTACGGAAGTAGGACGGGAAATGGCCTATTTCTATGGTTATAAGACCGACGGTATTTTCCAGAACTGGGATGAAATCAACAATTACAAGACCCCCGACGGCCAACTGATTCAACCCAACGCAGCACCTGGTGACGTAAAATTTCTGAAGACAGCCAATGACGGACTACCTCTGAATCCCGAAGATCGTACCTACTTGGGTAGCGGCATGCCAGATGCTACATTTGGCCTCAACCTGACCGCCAACTACAAAGGCTTCGATTTCTCTATGTTCATGCAGTCATGCGTGGGCAATGAGATAGCCAATGCCCTCGTGATGGACATATACTCTTCTGAATTTGGCCAATGGAACATGTCTAAGAAGATGATGAATCGCTGGCATGGCGAAGGAACCACCAACGTCTATCCCAGACTGATTGCCTCTGACCCGAATGAAAACGCACGTTTTTCCGATCGCTATGTGGAGGACGGTTCTTATCTGCGCATGAAAAACCTCCAGCTTGGCTATACGTTACCCAGCACGTTCACCAAGAAATTCAATGTCAGCAAACTACGTATTTACGGCTCAATAGACAACGTCTTCGTATTGACAAAATATAGCGGATTTGATCCTGAGATGGGAGACCTTCTGGGGAATCCGCTAAGCATCGGAGTTGACCTTGCCTCGTATCCGCGTCCGCGTACCTTCGTATTGGGTTTTAACATTTCCTTATAATCTTAAAATATCTTCATTATGAAATTGAAAATCAGACTAAGCAATAATAAAATCATAGCTGGTGCGTTGATGAGCATTGCTCTGATAAATAGTGGCTGCAATGACTTCCTAAACAAAGTACAGCCACAAGGACAAGAATCAAGTATCACTTTCATGCAGACTCAAGACAATGTAGAACTTGCTATTGTTGGGCTGTATAATATGCTTACATTCAGCCGCGGCAGTGGTCCGGATGGCGATTGGGTGGACAATCATTTTGACTGTTACTTTGGCAGCATGATGTCAGACGATTCAGAGAAAGGGAGTCAGCCTGCTGACAATCCCAATGGCCTAACACAGCTCACCATGTTCCAGCTCACGCCTTCACTAGCCTTGAACAACTACTTCTACATACATGGCTTCTGGGGTGTTTCGCGTGCAAACTTCATCCTGGACAATATAGCCAATGCCAATTTTCCTGCTAATATAAAACAACGCATGATGGGTGAAGCACACTTCTTCCGAGCTTACTACTATTATTATTTGTTGCAGCATTATGGTGGCATGCCTATCTTCCGTTCTTCGGTCACGGCCTCTGACTTCGGTTCCATTCCTCGTTCCTCCTACTCGGAAACCATGCAGTTCATCATTGACGAGTTGAAAGAGGCCGAAGAATTGTTGCCCAACCGGGAAGAATACGGCTCAAGTGATTTGGGACGTGCTTCTAAAGGCGCTGCTCGTGGTATGTTGGCACGTGTCATGCTCTACAGACTAGGTACAGATGCTGAATGTTCGAACACTTGGCAAGACCTATATGACATCACAAACTCTATCATCACTTCCGGAAGTTATCAGTTAGTGCCTAATTACGCCACCTTGTTCGAGGAAATCACTGACGGCGATTACCGAAGGGAATCATTGTTTGAATACACTGGTAAAAACGGAAGTCAGAATGCAGGCATGGTTCTTTCTTGGTTCTTCGAGAGAAATAGAAGCGCAGCCGGCGGTTGGGGGTTTAACCAACCCACCCAGGATCTGGTAGACGCCTTCGATATAACCGACCCACGTCTGAGCTGTACAGTTTACGGCATCGGCTATAACAACGGAATCTTGTATGGTATTCCTTCTAATTTCCCTGACAGAGCTGGACAGATGATGACCAACTACTATAGTCGCAAAATGGCTACCTATGACGGTGAATCAGGGCGAGATGCCTTGCTGACTGGTACAACCAAAGCCATATTTGTTATCAGGTATGCCGACATACTGCTAATGCATGCCGAAGCTGCCTATTATTTACAAAGAGAAGATGAAGCTCGGCAAAAAGTCAATGAAGTGCGTAGGCGTGCCCGAGAATCTTCTTATTGCCAAGGGTTCATGATTGGATCACCTAGGGAATTCGTCTACCCTGACATTACGCCTAACATCCCAGACCTTGATAGCTCCGTAACAGGCCAGGCACTGCTTGAAGCCATCTGGAATGAACGCCGCCTAGAACTAGGCATGGAAAATATACGCACATACGACTTGATTCGTACAGGCCGTTTGCTTGACCGACTAAGCAAAGTAAAAGACCAATATCGCACCGGAGGTGCAGGTCCCGTCAATACCAACAACAATGCAGACATGGAAATCCGCATACCGGGCATAGGTAACAACATCCAGCAATATTGCCTTAAGGTAAATGTGCCTGGAATCGGTGGAGGTGAACGTTACTTGCCTTTACTGGCCATTCCCAACACTGAAATCACCTACTGGAACATTGAACCGAATCATAACAATTAATTTTATCTTTTGACATATGCAAACAATGAAACATTTCACCTATATCTTCCTACTTGCCCTTGCTGTATTGGTAGTGGGATGCAGTGACAACGAATTCGAGTTTTCTGAAAATTATGACATTCCATGGAAAATCTCCACGATAACAGCAGTCAGCCCTCTGAGCGCAGTACCGGGAGTTGCCATCACCATTCAGGGCGAGAACCTGGGCTCCGACCTTGTCTCAAGTACTGGTATTACAATCGGTACGGAAATCTGCACCATTGTGTCGCAATCTGCAACCAGCATTACAATTATTGCCCCCAGTTTCCAAACATCGGAAGAGCTTGATGTGACCGTACTAAATTTGCACAACCGCAAATTTGTATTTGAGAAAAAGTTCATCCCTATACTGGAGTAATCCTTAACATATAAAATTATGAATATGAAAAAGAGTATTAGTATTTTGATGGCGGCATTTGCTGTCAGCTTGTCGGTGCCTGCACAGACATGGCAACCCGCCGATCCGGACGCAACTCCGGAAGCCAAACAGCTTTTCACACGTTTACTGAACATCCAATCCAAAGGAATTATGTACGGGCATCAGGACGATTTGATGACGGGGCATACTTGGTGGTATGAACCGGGACGTTCCGATACCAAAGAGGCTGTAGGCGATTATCCTGCTGTGGCGGGTTTCGAGTTGGGTGAAATAGAATTGGGAGGGACTTTGAGCCTCGACTCGGTCGCATTCGCCAATATGGCTGAAAGAGTGCGCTGGTTCCATGGACAAAATGGTATCATCACTGTCAGCTGGCATTGCGTGAACCCCATCACTTCACAGTGGCCGGGAGTGAAAGAACCCAACGGTGCCGGTTCGGCATGGGAGGTCAAGATGCTTTCTGCCGACAGAATGAATGCGGTAAGAAGTATATTGCCCGGCGGTTGCAATCATGAGATGTTCAATTCCTGGTTAGAGAGGCTTGCCAAGAATTTCCATCAATGGCGTGATGAGCGAGGAGTGCTGATTCCATTCATTTTCCGTCCCTACCATGAACACTCGGGTAGTTTCTTCTGGTGGGGGACCGAACGTTGCTATGCCGAAGAATATGCCGCATTGTGGCGGTATACTGTAAACTTCTTGCGGGAGAAGGGACTACATAATATCCTTTATGCATATAACACGGATAAGGTTTATTCAGCGGAAGAGTATCTGAATGGATACCCCGGTGATGAATATATTGACATGCTTTCCATAGACTGGTATGGGCAAGGGGATGAATTCAACAAGAACATAGAGAATGCGCTGAAATTTACCACACAGATCGCAGAACAAAAACAAAAACTGCACGCATTGAGCGAGTGCGGCCCTATCAGTGCTGATTTGCAAAGGATTCTTGCCCAATATAAGACTTCGTACGTACTTACATGGCGTAATGCTCCTCCACGGGGTGGAAGAAAGCGTTTTGTACCACTTACGGCCGAACAGATAGCCCAATTGCCTGCGGATGCGCGTGCAGCTTATGAGAACAGGCTGAAGCAACCTAAGCATGAGGACTTACTTAAATTGATGAAAGCGAACAAACGGTATTTGTTTTTGAAGGATATTCAGAGCATTAAATAAATCCCATAACACATGAGAATAGAGAAAATAATGGTATTCGTTTCAGTCGGTCTTCTGTTGGCCGGCTGTGGCGAAGCACCATCAGACAAATATTCACGGGGGGTGGGTATTTATCCCGGAAACCCAGATGAGACATTCGCGCCTGAACTGGTGGAAGACAATGAAACATACAGAAATGTGGCTGCTCTCAAGGCGGCCTGGCATTCTTCAAGCTATGACTATAACCTTACGGCACAACTGGTAACAGACGGCGTCATAAGTACCGAGGAGCCCGGCATTATCAACGTTTCGACTCAAAACGGTTCTTTGAAGAAAAATGAGCGCGAATGGTTCTTTGATGACAAGCCCGATTCTAAATATATTGTTGAGGGTAATGATATCTACTTGCAGTTTGACTTTGACAACATGGATATAGAGACTGACAAGATCGTGCTACGTGGAGATGTGGTAGTTGATAGCCAAAAGTTGGGAGGATATGAAGTGGCGGCGTATGCAACCGCTGATGGTGTGGAGTGGGAGGAACTGAATAATACTAAAGGCAATGGCTATCTTGGTGCAGAACCTGCCGTAATGAGGGGGAGAGGTGCACGCAGTGCCGTGAAGGCAGAACCGGGCGCTTCTCCCGTAATATTCAAATATGACTATAAGCCTACTGCAGAAGAACCTCCTATGATGTCGTTCAACAACAGACGCGTAGGCCGTCCACTGACTTATGAAGTAAGCCTGAAATCCGTCAAGAAATATAAGTCATATAGATTTGTATTCAAGATGAATGCTGCCAAGGACTGGGCGTTCCATACACTGGACTTTTATAAGGATGGGAGTCTGGTTCCCGCACTCCCTTCCACTTCTTTCTGTAGTGTGTGGAAAAGTGCTTCTGCCGATGAAGAATGGATATACGTTGATTTGGGTGCCCCAGCCGAGTATGACAAGATCAATCTCTATTGGATAAACAAGGCCATAAAGGGAGTAATCCAGGCATCTGACGATGCCAGAATATGGACTTCTATCGTTGACCTGCCGGGGGGAAGCGGAAAAAAGGATGTTATCGAACTGGATGAAACGGTCAGGAGCCGCTTCGTCCGCTTGCTGCTTACCGAATCAGAGTCCGGAGCCCCCTATCAACTGAGTGAAGTGGAGATCTTCGGTAGGGGAGGACTGGTCCCACGTCCACGGCAGGCCCCTATAGAATCAGACAGCCGACAGTTCCTGAGTGGAGGCAATTGGAAACTGCAACGCGCATCGCTGGTTAACGGTTCGGGTGAGACCATTTCCAGAATTGGTTATTCGGATAACGGCTGGATTCCTGCCACCGTTCCTGGCACAGTGTTGGCAAGTTACATGAATATCGGTGCCGTTCCCGATCCCAATTTTGCAGATAATCAACTACAAATTTCAGAATCCTTCTTTCTCTCTGATTTCTGGTATCGCAATGAATTCATAGTAACCAATCCTGCAGATTATGTTTTTTTGAATTTTGATGGTATCAACTGGAAAGCGAATGTATTCTTGAATGGACAAAAGATCGGAAAAATAGACGGTGCATTCATGCGAGGTAAGTTCGATGTGTCGAAGCAGATTGTAAAGGGAAAGAATGCCATAGCTATACAGATTATCAAAAACGCTCATCCGGGGGCCATCAAGGAACAGACGGCTTACAGTACAGACCAGAATGGGGGAATTCCGGGAGCGGACAATCCCACTTTTCATGCTACTATCGGCTGGGACTGGATTCCCACTATCCGTGGTCGTAATATCGGTATCTGGAATGACGTTTTCCTCACATACAATGGAGCTGTTACAATTGAAGATCCCTTTGTCCGTACTGAGCTTCCATTGCCTGATACTACATCTGCCGATGTCTTTATTGACCTGACCCTCAAGAATCACTCGGACAACGAGGTGAAAGGAATGTTGAAAGGTTCTTATGGAGAAGCTTCTTTTCAGCAAGCTGTCACTCTTTTGCCTTGTGAAGAACATCTGGTAAAGCTTGATGCAACAAGGATACCGGAGCTCCATTTAGAGAACCCCAAGTTGTGGTGGCCGAAAGGATATGGGGCGCCTCATCTTTACGACGTTGAATTTTGTTTTGAAGTTGATGGCAAGGTAACAGATAGGACCTCTTTCAAATCCGGTGTGCGGCAGATGACCTATAGTGAAGATACATATAAACCGAGTGGAGGGCTGGCCTTCGGCTCTTTCGGGCAAAGTGAGCCACGACGTTTAAGCTTGTTTATCAACGGCCGGCGTTTTATAGGGTTCGGAGGTAATTGGGGGTTCGGAGAATCAAACCTCAATTACCGGGAACGGGAATATGATATTGCGGTGGCTTATCATGCGGATATGAACTTTACCATGATAAGAAACTGGGTAGGACAGATTGGTGACAAGGAGTTCTACGAAGCGTGCGACCGACATGGGATTATGGTCTGGCAGGATTTTTGGCTTGCCAATCCTGTGGATGGTCCCAATCCTTACTATACAGAGATGTTCAATGCCAATGCTTGTGATTATCTGAAGCGTATCCGGAATCATCCTTCCATAGGTATTTATGTAGGACGGAACGAGGGAAATCCCCCTGCTGGAATAGATGATTATCTGCGTGGATTGGTGTTTAGGGAACATCCCGGATTGTATTACATCTCAAATTCAGCCATGGGGGTGGTAAGTGGTGGAGGTCCGTATAGAGCACTGTCCCCGAAATCCTATTTCCAGTCTTATGGGCACGACAAATTCCACAGTGAACGCGGGATGCCTAATGTAATGAACTACGAAAGTATGCTGCTTACTTTTGGTACGGATAAAATAGAACCTGTGAATACATCGGAAACTCCCAATCCGGTTTATGGCCTTCACGATTATACATTGGGAGGAGGAAAGGGATCATCTGCCCAAGCGGCTTCCTCTTTTAATGATATGATAGAGAAGGCATTCGGACGCCCCCGGGATGCAAAGCAGTTTGCAGAATGGGCACAATGGATCAATTATGATGGCTATCGTGCAATTTTTGAGGGTAGAAGTGAGCACCGCCGTGGCATGCTGTTGTGGATGAGTCATTCAGCATGGCCTTCCATGGTATGGCAGACCTACGATTATTATTTTGATCCGAATGCAGCATACTTCGGTTGCAAGAAGGCCTCTGAGCCGCTCCATATCCAATGGAATCCATTGCGTGACGATATAGAAGTTGTCAATTATCATGCATTTGACCGGACTGGACTGACTGCTACGGCCTCGCTTTTTAATCAGGATGGGACATTGCAATGGACAAGGGAAACAAAACTAGACATTAAGGAAGACCAGACGGTTGCTTGTTTCCCCCTTGAACAACCTGAAACTTTATCTGACACTTACTTTATCAAACTGTCCTTGACGGACAGTGATGGTAAACAGTTGTCCGACAACTTCTATTGGAGGGGTAAGGAAGATGGTAATTACAAGTCTCTGTTACAGCTTCCAAAAGTGTCGGTATGCAAAAATGTTACCGTAAAGAAGACCGGTAAGGAATGGCTCATAAGGGCTGTTTTGAAGAATGAAGCCCGGACACCGGCTCTGATGCTCCGTTTAAAGGTGGCAGGTGAGAAATCAGGTAGGATGCTGCTTCCTGTATTCTATTCCGACAATTATTTCTCATTACTTCCCGGAGAAGTAAAAGAAGTGGATATACGGCTTTATGATGCTGATACATATGGTGAGAAGCCTGTATTGGAGGTATTAGGGTTCAATTTATGAGTATCTGTGAATATATACCATCAATCCATAATAATAAAGAATTGATATGAACCCACTGAAGGTCTGAAATTCTTTAGCGAAGCCATGAAAGGCAGATTGAAAGTTCAGAAATAAACAACGATATTCAATATCGCTGTTTGACAAACACAAAACAGATATACAAAATGTGGAATTATGTTGTATTGTTCCTTCGAAATTGTAAAGGCTATGTTCTTACAGAAGGGGAAATTCATGATTCTTGAGTGTGAAAAATGCATTTCGTTGCATTTTGTACCAACAATATAATGAATGGATTCATTTCAGTTGTATTTTCTGGATTTAAATTCATATCTGGGGAAGCGTGTCTGTGAAGATATGGTTCCCCTATCTTTTTTAGAAATTAATTCACTAGTGTCCGGAATAGGATTCCGAAACACTTTTAATTAATATTCAATAATTTATAATGCTTTGTCAAATTTTTGATAGAGAATCCATACTTTTGGTAGATGTAATCCTCTTATTTAGATTCATCATGCCAAACGGAAAGACTGCCTTTGCTCAAATCATAGATCTTGTTCCTGATTATGAACTTGAAAAATGTATTGACAAATATAACGGAGACTACAAAACCAAGAAGTTCACTTGTCGTGACCAGTTCATGGTTATGAGTTATGCTCAGTTCACAAGGAGATCTAGTCTTCGAGCAGTAGAAGCTACCCTTACCGCATTCTCTTCTAAGCTTTATCATTCGGGGATTGAAGCTCATACACAAATCCACTCTTGCAGAGATGAATGAAAATTTATAAAGATTTTGCACAGGTTCTCATCAAGCGAGCAAGCGATTTGTATAAGGATGATTATTTCAGAATTGGTCTCAAAGAAAAGGTATACGCCTTTGACAGTAGCACCATGAAACTTTGTTTGAACCTTTACCCTTGGGCTAAGTTTCATCATAACAAAGGAACTTTCAAGATGCACACTCTGATAAATCTTCGTGGTTCTATTCCTACTTTCATATGGCTTACAGAAGGAAAAGTCTATGACATGAATGGGCTTGATGTAATCTCCGTAGAGCCAGAAGCTTATTATCTTTTGGATAAAGGTTATGTTTCTATCGGCTTTATAACTACTTTCAAAAGCGTAATGCATTCTATGTAACTAGAGCTAAAGATAACATGAAGTGGATCAACAAACTGGTGTTGTCAGTGACTTGACAATAAGGTTTACGGCCTCATAAACGAATGGTGTATTCATGTGTATAACAGTTTTAGAACCACTTAATCCTTCTGAACCATACGAATGTCACTGCTGATAATATTGCCGACAAAAGTATGATGAAAATAAACGCGTGCGGAAAACTCTCCAGGTGGATGTCCACATTCATGCCGTAGAAACTGGCTATCAACGTGGGAATCATCAGTGTAATACTGAGGCTTGTCATACGTTTCATGATGGCATTCACATTGTTGGAGATGATGGAGGCGAAGGCGTCCATGGTTCCCGTCAGGATATCACTGTAGATGTTCACGGTATTGTATGCCTGCTTCAACTCGATGACCACGTCTTCCAATAATTCCAAATCCAGATAATTGGTGTCCTGAAAGATGTTTTTCAGCCGTCCTATCATCACTTCATTGCCACGGATGGAAGTGTTGAAGTAGACCAGCGTCTTCTGCAGCTTCATCAGTTGCAGGAGGTCTTCGTTGCGGATGCTTTTCTCCAGCTCTTTTTCGGCGGTGGCCACGTCGTTGTTTATCTGTTTCAGATACTTCAGGAACCAGACGGCAGAAGAGTAGATGATTCGCAGAATCAAATCCAGTTTATTGTTGACGACTATGTTCTTCCGGCGGGTGTGCTGGATGAAGTCCGGTATCAGCTCCGTGTGGTGATAGCAGACAGAAACGATGATTCCGTCATTGGTGATAATGCCGATGGGCACGGTGATGAACGGCACGCCGCGTTGGTTGCTCTGCATCGGGATGCGGAGGATGGTCAGCAGCCAGTTGTCTTCTGTTTCCGTACGCGGGCGCTCGTCCACGTCGGCTATGTCTTCCAAGAATGATTCGGGAACTTTCAGCTCTTCGGTAAGGAATTTGAAATCATCGTTGTCCGGGCATTCTACGTTGACCCAGCAGTTGGGTTGCCATTCGGCCTTTTCAGTGAAGCCGTTTTCACTGTAGAGATACTTTCTCATTGTTTGCCTCCTTTCAGGTTGGAACAGAGGCATTGCAGTCAACGTCTCCGTTCGTTTTATTGGTGAATATCAAATCAAAAATACATAAATCATTTGAAACAGTACGCTTTAACAGCTGTTTTTTGTACCTTTGCAGCGCAAAAACAGGTTCCTACTATAAAGAACGTTTGTATTATACAAAAAGATTATACAATTAAATTCGATTAATATTATGAGTAAGAAAGCCCTTTTAATGATTCTTGATGGCTGGGGCATCGGCGATCAAGGCAAAGATGATGTGATTTTCAATACACCTACTCCGTATTGGGACAGTCTGTTGGCAGCTTATCCGCATTCCGAGCTTCAGGCAAGCGGTGAAAACGTTGGTTTGCCCGACGGACAGATGGGTAATTCTGAAGTAGGTCACCTCAATATCGGTGCCGGACGCATTGTTTACCAGGATTTGGTGAAGATTAACCGTGCTTGTGCCGATGGCAGCATCCTGAAGAACAAGGAAATTGTTTCTGCTTTCTCATATGCAAAGGAAAACGGCAAGAATATCCACTTTATGGGACTGACCAGCAACGGTGGCGTGCACAGCTCTTTTGACCATTTGTTCAAACTCTGCGATATTTCCAAGGAATACGGCATCGAGAATACCTTCATCCACTGCTTTATGGACGGTCGTGATACCGACCCGAAGAGCGGTAAAGGCTTCATTGAGCAGCTGACTGCCCATTGTGAGAAGTCTGCCGGCAAGATTGCTTCCATCGTGGGACGTTTCTATGCCATGGACCGTGACAAACGTTGGGAGCGTGTGAAGGTTGCCTACGATTTGTTGGTAAACGGTGAAGGGAAGGTCGCTACGGATATGGTCCAGGCTATGCAGGAGTCCTACGACGAAGGCGTTACGGATGAATTCATCAAGCCGATTGTGAACGGTGGCTTCGACGGTACCATCAAGGAAGGTGATGTTGTAATCTTCTTCAACTACCGTAACGACCGTGCCAAGGAATTGACCGTTGTCCTCACCCAGCAAGATATGCCCGAACAAGGCATGCAAACCATTCCGGGCCTGCAGTTCTACTGCATGACTCCGTATGACGCCAGCTTCAAGGGTGTACATATCCTTTTTGATAAGGAGAATGTACAGAACACATTGGGCGAATATCTTGCTGCCAATGGCAAGACCCAGCTGCACATTGCCGAAACAGAGAAGTATGCACACGTGACTTTCTTCTTCAACGGTGGCCGCGAGACTCCCTACGATGCTGAAGAGCGCATCCTGGTTCCTTCTCCGAAGGTTGCCACTTACGACTTGAAGCCTGAAATGAGTGCGTACGAGGTGAAGGACAAGTTGGTTGAAGCTATCAAGACCCAGAAGTTCGATTTCATCGTGGTGAACTACGCCAATGGTGATATGGTGGGACATACCGGTATCTACGAAGCTATCGAGAAGGCAGTGAAAGCCATCGACGAATGTGTGAAAGACACCGTTGAGGCTGCCAAGGCAAACGATTATGAAGTAATCATCATCGCCGACCACGGTAATGCCGACCATGCTCTGAATGAGGATGGTACTCCGAATACTGCCCACTCTCTGAACCCCGTTCCTTTCGTTTACGTTACTGCAAACAAGGACGCCAAGGTTGAGAACGGTGTATTGGCTGACGTAGCTCCTTCTATCCTGCATATCTTGGGTATGGAGCAGCCGGCCGAAATGACTGGTAAGGATTTGATTAAGTAAGGCGTCAAAGCCGTAACAATATTTAGACGCGGATTATACGGATTCCACGGATGCTCTTAAAGTTGAGTCTGTGCAATCCGGATAATCCGCGTCTTTTTTCAATAGAACGATTATGATACAGATTGGTGATGTTGTGGTTTCTTTCGATGTCTTGCGCGAGAAGTTCTTGTGTGACTTGGGTGCCTGCCAGGGGATTTGCTGCATTGAGGGCGATGCCGGTGCTCCCGTAGAGCTGGACGAGGTGGAGAAACTGGAAGAGGTGCTTCCGCTGATTTGGGACGAGCTTTCTCCCGAAGCCCGCACCGTGATAGAGGAGCAAGGTGTGGTCTATACCGATTGTGAAGGTGACCTGGTGACTTCTATTGTGAACAACAAGGATTGCGTCTTTACCTGCTATGATGATAAAGGCTGTTGTTATTGCGCCATCGAAAAGGCTTACCGTGAGGGTAGGACCAACTTCTACAAACCCATATCCTGTCATCTCTATCCGATAAGGGTGGGGAACTACGGACTCTATAAGGCAGTGAACTATCATCGTTGGGATGTCTGCAAAGCCGCTATACTGTTGGGGCAAAAGGAAAATCTGCCCGTGTACAAGTTTCTGAAAGAGCCGCTTATCCGTAAGTTTGGTGAGGACTGGTATGCAGAGCTGGAATTGGTAGTGGAAGAGATGAAAAAACAAGGAATCCTATAGTTCTTCTGTGCGGAGACGGGCCTCTTCTTTGGAGGAGAAGAGGGATAAAGGAAAAGCCCCGGTCAGCAGGATTATCCTGCCCGTCCGGGGCTTCCTCGTTGTAAGATGTGAGGTTGGTTATTTATTATTTATTAAGCGTCAATATTTGCATACGTTGCATTCTTTTCGATGAAATCGCGGCGCGGGCCCACGTCTTCACCCATCAGCATGGAGAAGATATAGTCGGCTTCGGCTGCATTTTCAAGATGCACCTGCTTCAGCATGCGGTTTTCCGGATTCATGGTGGTTTCCCACAACTGTTCCGGGTTCATTTCACCCAAACCTTTGTAGCGTTGGGTGTGTACTGCGTTTTCCGAACCGCCGCCGTAAGTGTCGATGAACTTCTGGCGCTGCTGGTCTGTCCAGCAATACTCTTTCGCCTTGCCTTTGGTGCAAAGGTAAAGGGGAGGAGTGGCGATGTACAAGCAACCCTGCTGGATGACTTGCGGGAAGTAGCGGAAGAAAAGCGTCATAATCAGCGTGTCGATGTGAGAACCATCGACGTCGGCATCGGTCATGATGATAATCTTCTTGTAGCGCAGCTTGTCAATGTTTGCTTCTTTGCTGTCTTCACCGTCCACGCCGAAACGGATGCCCAGCGCCTGGATGATATTGTTTACTTCGTCGCTCTCGAATGCCTTGTGCCACATGGCCTTTTCCACATTCAGAATCTTACCGCGAAGCGGCAGGATAGCTTGGAACGCACGGTTACGGCCTTGCTTTGCTGAACCGCCTGCCGAGTCACCCTCGACGAGGAACAATTCGCATTCTTCCGGGTCCTTGCTGGAGCAGTCGGCCAACTTACCGGGCATGCCACCGCCGGACATCGGCGATTTGCGTTGTACGGATTCGCGTGCCTTACGTGCGGCGATACGTGCCTGGGCGGCAAGAATCACCTTGTCTACAATCAGCTTGGCTTCCTTCGGGTGCTCCTCCAAGTAGTAGGTGAGGGCTTCGCCCACAGCCTGGTCTACGGCACCCATCACTTCGTTGTTACCCAGCTTTGTCTTGGTCTGTCCTTCGAACTGAGGCTCTGCCACCTTGATGGAGATAACGGCAGTTAATCCTTCGCGGAAGTCGTCGCCTGCAATCTCTACTTTGGCTTTCTCCAGCATCTTGTTGTCTTCGGCGTATTTTTTCAATGTACGGGTCAGTGCACGGCGGAAACCTGCCAAGTGGGTACCCCCTTCAATGGTATTGATGTTGTTTACGTAAGAGTGTACATTTTCGTTATAAGAAGTGTTGTACATGATGGCTACTTCCACCGGTGTGCCTTGCTTCTCGGTGTTGATGTAGATTACATCGTTCATGAAGTGTTCGCGTGAGGAGTCCACGTAGCGCACAAATTCCTTCAGGCCTTCTTCCGAGTAGAAGATTTCCTTCTTGGCATTTCCCTCTTCGTCCTTTACGCGAAGGTCGGTCAGTGAAATCTTGATGCCTGCGTTCAGGTAAGCCAACTCGCGCATGCGGGTGGCAAGAATATCATAGTTGTAGACTGTTTCCGTAAAGATGGTATCGTCCGGCCAGAACTGCTGGCGTGTACCGGTAATGTCTGTTGTGCCCACTTCCTTGACGGAGTAGAGCGGATGTCCGCAGGAATATTCCTGCTGATAGATTTTTCCGTTACGGAAAACCTGGGTAGTCATGTGTGTAGACAAGGCGTTTACGCAAGATACACCTACACCATGCAGACCTCCCGATACCTTGTAGGAACCTTTGTCGAACTTACCTCCGGCATGCAGTACGGTCATTACAACTTCCAGTGCGGATTTCTTTTCCTTTTCGTGATAGTCTACCGGGATACCACGTCCGTTGTCTTGTACGGTGATGGAGTTGTCCTCGTTAATGGTGACTTCGATGTGGTCGCAATAGCCGGCAAGTGCCTCGTCGATGGAGTTGTCCACAACCTCGTACACCAGGTGGTGAAGTCCTTTGCTGCTAATGTCGCCAATATACATCGCGGGACGCTTTCTCACTGCTTCCAAACCTTCCAGTACCTGGATGTTTTCGGCAGAATAGCTCCCGTTATTGGAGTGAATCTGTTCTTCAGTCATAATCTTTTTTCCTTATTGTAATAACAGAGCAAATATAGTGAAAATCCTCGGGATATGGTGCTAAACAAACGGATAAATTCGGGTAGTTTACAGCTTTTTAGCACAGAAAAGAAACTTGTGTGGAAGCAGGTAAATAGAGAGGTATAAATGAGAAAGGCCGGACTAAAAAGTCCAGCCTTGTAATATCTTTTGTGTAACAGTCAACTTAAGCCAGCTTGTTGATATAGATAGCCAATTTTGACTTCAGGTTGTTAGCCTTGTTCTTGTGGATTACATTAGTCTTAGCCAATTTATCCAACAGTTTTGTGATACCCGGATACATTGCTGTTGCTGCAGCTTTGTCTGTAGTAGCACGAAGCTTACGAACAGCGTTTCTCATGGTCTTGCCATAATATCTGTTGTGAAGTCTTCTTGTTTCTTCTTGTCTGATTCTCTTCAGTGATGATTTATGATTTGCCATCTCGACTAATCTTTTTTAATTCGTTTATTTTTTTATTTTGTAGCCCGTGGGGGAATCGAACCCCCCTTTCAAGAATGAAAATCTTGCGTCCTAACCGATAGACGAACGGGCCATCCTTTTTATCGAGGATTTCTCTCTCGATTGCGGGTGCAAAGGTAGTGACTTTTTTTGAATTTGCAAACATTTCCCAAACTTTTTTCTAAACTTTTTGTTCATAGTCCATTGAATTGACTATTTACCTAAACTTAACTTTTATGAAAAGTATCTTTAAATCAATGAGTTGCCTTGTATTGGGCGCAATGATTGTTACGCCGATGTTTGCGCAACAAAAAAAACTTTATCCGGAGCTGGAAGGACCGGGACCTGTTGTTATTATCTCAAAAGATAAAAATGGCAAGGAAGAATTAATCAATGTATTTGAAGAAACGCAACGTCCGCATTTCCATGATCCCCGTGCTCCTCGTTTTTTACTTACTGACCAACAGGGAAAGTTTGCATTGGGTATCGGTGGTTATTTGAAAACTACAATGGAATATGATTTTAATGGGATAGTGGATGACGTTGACTTTATCCCTGCACTCATTCCGCAACCGGGATCCACGTCTGTCCGTAATCAGTTCCAGATGGATGCAAGCACTTCCACTATCTTTTTAAAGTTGGTGGGGAGAACCAAGCATTTGGGTAACTTCATCGTTTATACAGCCGGAAACTTCCGTGGAAGTGGAAAGACTTTTGAATTGCAGAATGCTTATTTATCTTTCTTGGGTTTTACTATGGGGTATGATACCGGATTGTTTATGGATCTTGCTGCAGCTCCTCCGACTATTGATTTTCAAGGACCTGACGGGATGACTTTCTATCGCGCTACCCAGTTGCGTTATGAAGCCAATGTGATGAAAGGTTTGAAAGTGGGTGTCGGTGTGGAAATGCCGTCAGTAGACGGTACTCCGGCACAAGATGTGAGAATCGGTAAGCAGCGGATGCCGGATATTCCTGCCTATGTACAGTATTCTTGGGCAAAGGCTAGTCATATACGTGTGGGAGGAATCTTGAGAAGTATGACTTATGAGGATCAAGTGAATAATAAGGCAAAGTCATTGACCGGTTGGGGGATACAAGCATCGGGAACAGCAAGACTGGGTAGTTTCCAGCTTTACGGACAATATACTTATGGTAGAGGTATTGCTCAATATTTGAATGATATCAGCAACTTGAATGTAGATATCGTTCCTTTGGCCGATGAGTCCGGACGTATGCAGGTACTGCCCATGAAAGGATGGTATGCCGGATTACAGTATAATTTCTCGAAACGGGTATTCGCATCGGCTACGTATAGCCAGTCACGTCTGTTTACAGAAGATTGCTATGCTCACTTTAATGAAACTCAGTATAAAAAAGGTCAGTACCTGGTTGCAAATGTATTTTGGAATGTAAGTCATAACTTGCAGGTAGGTGCGGAATATCTTCATGGTTGGAGAGAGAATTTTAATGATGTGAACCGTGAAGCAAACCGTATAAACTTGAGTGCGCAATATAATTTCTAACTTATTTTTCCTATCTTTGTGTCTATCAATAATGGAAAGAGAATGAAAAAAATAGGTGCACATGTATCCGTAAGCGGGGGCGTGGAAATGGCCCCCGTTAATGCATTAGGGATAGGAGCGGACGCATTCGCTCTTTTTACAAAGAATCAGAGGCAATGGGTTGCAAAACCTTTGTCTGTCGAGAGTGTTACTCTGTTTAAAGAAAACTGCGAGAAAGAAGGTTTTGATGCCCGGTATGTTCTTCCTCATGACAGTTATCTGATAAATTTGGGACATCCTGACGAGGAAGGGCTGGAGAAGAGTCGTGCAGCATTTTTGGACGAAATGCAGCGTTGCGAGCTTTTAGGATTGAAAATGCTGAATTTTCATCCCGGAAGTCATTTGAATAAGATATCCATAGAGAAGTGTCTGGACAGGATTGCCGAGTCTGTCAATATGACTTTGGATAAAACGACCGGTGTGACTGCTGTGATTGAGAATACAGCCGGACAGGGAAGTAATGTGGGAAATGAATTCTGGCATTTGAGATATATTATAGATAAGGTGGAGGATAAATCTCGTGTGGGAGTTTGCCTGGATACTTGCCATACCTATACCGCCGGTTATGATATTGTGAATGAATATGACCGGGTCTTTACCGAGTTTGATGAGGTAGTGGGGAGAAACTATTTGTGTGCCATTCACTTGAATGACTCAAAGAAACCATTGGGCAGCCGGGTAGACCGTCATGACAGTATCGGAAAGGGGCTGATTGGTATTGATTTCTTCCGCCGCTTTATGCAGGATTCCCGTTTTGACGATATGCCCGTTATTCTTGAAACTCCCGATGACACCATTTGGCGGGACGAGATTAAAATGCTTCGCAGCTTTGAGTCATAGTTTGTGGCTGGGTGAAAACATATTTAAGGAATTCAGCTATCATTTTGCTTGTAAGGGCGAGGTTTGCTCGCCCGAAAATAGGCTGATTTGCATATTCTCCCAAGATCGTGCCCGTTGGTTCGGGCAGGCAAAAAAACTTATATTCGTCAATCTGAGTTGGCAAATAGTATTTTCACCACCGTAGGGGCAGACTCGTGTATCTGCCTGATAGTACGAAAGCAGTTGCAGGTTCTCTTTCCAAAGTATGACCGACCGTGGTCTTGTAAGCAGCTTCTTGACGATAAAGTCGGGAGAGAAGCGGAACTCTGGAAGAACCTGCAGACTGTTATCTAAAACTTATAAAATGAAGAAACCGACCCTTTTGGGTCGGTGTTCTACGGTAGATGTTTTTCCTTTGCTTGACGGCTATGAGACAATCCCTGCCCCTACAGCTGAATACATGACAGCACTATCGGACGGACTTTCGGCATCTCCTCATTTACTTGAAATCCGGGCCATACTCCAACCAAAATACCATTGCCCAATCCTGGTCATTGGCAAACGGGTCATAAAGATGAACTTTTTGTCCGTTCACTTTGTTCGGATAGATAAAGGCGCAGCTTCCTCTTCCGTCTTCGGTGAAGAGGCATAGATTGTTCCGGAAAATATTCAAGGCCCGTTCTGTATATTCTTGTTTTCCGGTCGCTTTGGCATAAAGACGGAAGGCAATACCCGATAAAGTGCTCCAGTAATGTGGGAAGGTATCTCCCCAAATCCGGTCTTTTCCAAACCAATAACCATCCCAGTGACGAATAGCGATGTCATAAAGGTGGAAACTGGGCTGTTTTCCGCCAAATGATTCTAATAAAGGAAGCTGGCTTTCGGCCCCTTTCAGATATTTTTCATCCCCGGTGAGCATATATACATTCAGCAGATGGATAATGGACGGAGCTACGATGCTCTGTTCGTAATTGACTTCGGAGGTCGGATAATTAGGCCCGTTTTCACAAAATACGTCTGCCATTGATTTGAAATCGTTCAGCAGAGTGTCCGCTTCGGCAGTAAATCCGTTTTCTTTCAATAGAGTATAGCCGTAGGTCGGGATATTGATGCAATAAAAACCATGCTTGAAATAACGGACCAGTGCACGCAGTGTGCCGTACCCGTCTTTCAGATATTGTTTATTGCCTGTGGTGCGGAACATGGTAAACCAGAAATCGGCCACCCACGGATAGTTGTATCCCCGGTTCTTGCTCTTGAAGTCTACGGTGGAATTGGTTGTGTAGTCCGGTTTCTGGATGCGGCGGATGAAAGATACGTAGTTGTTCAGGGCATCCATTAATTTTTTGTCGGAAGTACGTTGGTATTGTAGAGCCAGCAGAATCCCCATAGCTACCCTTTCTCTGGCTTCGTCGCAGTCAGAGCGTTTGCTGCCACTTTCTCCGTTGATGTAAAGGGATTCGGTATCGTTGTCATAAACAATGAAGGCACCGCTTCTAGGGTCACCGGGCTTGATGAACTGTTGGTGTCCGGCAATGAACTGACACCGGTGGTTGACCAGGCTGTCAAAGTTGCTGACGGCAAGACACTCTACCGACGTTTGCTTTCCGTTCCCGTAGGCCAGTGTGAAAATCTTCTCTCCGGGTTCATTTATTGTGGTGGTATAAGTGATGTTGTCACCGCTTACTTCTGCCACTTCTTTACCGTTCAGCAACAGCTTGCCTTTCAGTGAGGGGCAGTTGCTTTTGAACGAAACATTTATTTTTTCGCCTGCTTCTACTACATAACGGTCTGCTGAGGCTATGATCAGACCGTTGTCTATGGCTTTTGCTTGGAATTCATCCCAGTTGTCCGCCGATAGGAGTAACCATTGTATGGTATAACATTCTCCCGGCTTTAAAGTCTTGTCCTGTGGATTAAGTTGGAAAACACCGCGGAAGTTGGAGCTTCCTTTTTTCTGCGAGCGCTCCCTCACTTCATAGCCTTTAATGGCACCTTCTTCCATAATCAGTCCCAATCCGCCGGGGGCTCCGCTCATCCGGGTGCAATAGACATAGGCTTCATTTCCTCCTGCCCATATATGTGCATTGCAACGGGCTTCGTAGCAAGTCCGGGCATCCGGATAATTGTCATTGAAAGGTGTGTTGATGGCAATGTCCTGTAAGTCGGCGTCTTTTTCTCCGGTGTTTACGAATTCGTAGGATTCTACCAGGTTCCCGTCCCTGTTCCATTTTCGGGCTACGTTTATTTCTATGTCACCTGTCTGGTATTTCACGGTCATGTGATGGCTCGTGTCATGTTTTTTTGTCGGGATATTCCAGGAGTATTCAGTGCCGTTTATCCGAAGATGTCCCAATCCCCATCCATACCGGGAGTCCACCCATTCGTATTGTGTTCCATCCGTACGCAGGATCCAGTTCATGGAAGTGTCGCTTGTCAGATAAAGTCCGCTTAGCGCCCCTGTTTGTGAGTCGGCTTTGAACGTGATGTTTTTAGGGTAGCTACAACTGCCTAGTGCAATTAATGCCAAAGGTAATGCAGCATACAAGAAAAGCTTCATGATGTTTTTCATACTTATTTGGATTATTGATGTAACTGTGCAAAGAAAGGAATAAAAAGGGAAATTAATTTGTACTTTTCATACATAATCCTGTAAAATAGTTCATTTTCTTTATAAAAAGGCTTGAAGTGCCTGTTATTTTGTGGTTTTGAATCATTTTTTAGGTGCGGGTTGTGCGGGATAACGCGGATTTTTTCTTATGATAACATGAGTTTATTATAAGACTAGCTTATAACTGACAGGAATATGAGCAAGACTGATATTGAATTTTAATAATCCTTTTGTCATTTAACTCAAAACCATCCTGTAACGAGTTATTTCTTATATCGAACTTACGTTAATGTTATATCCCGCCGGTAGAGTGGTTTGTGTCTTTCATTGTATGGTTAAGCCTTTTCTATCCTATCCCTAAGCTTAAACGAACGTATCCTTTCTATCTCCATAGCCTTTGGAGTTAACTCCCAAGCTTATGGAGATAACTCCAAAGGCTATGGAGTTAACTCCGCAAGTTTGGGAGATAGAAGTTGTCAGTAAAAGAACCCTTAACCTGAAGGATACAACCGCTTAGCTTGCCGTAGTTTATAGGATAATATATCCTTTCCGTATCCTTCGTTTATTTTATGTCCTGATTACATGTCTTTTATTTCATCCAAGTTCTTCTGGATATCTTCGTCTTTTAACTCATAATTCATCAAGTTACCTGCCAGGTATTGGTCGTATGAGGCCATATCAATCAGCCCGTGACCTGAAAGGTTGAACAGGATCACTTTCTCTTCACCGGATTCTTTGCACTTGTTCGCCTCGCGTACAGCGGCGGCGATGGCATGGCACGATTCGGGAGCCGGAATGATTCCTTCTGCTTGTGCGAACAAACAACCAGCCTGGAAGGATTCTAATTGCTGGATATCAACCGCTTCCATCAGATTGTCTTTCAATAATTGTGAAACGATGACACCTGCACCGTGATAACGGAGACCTCCCGCATGGATATTGGCCGGAGAGAAATTATGCCCCAGTGTAAACATGGGCAGCAACGGGGTATATCCGGCTTCGTCGCCAAAGTCATACTGGAATTTACCACGGGTCAGTTTCGGGCACGAAGCCGGTTCGGCAGCAATGTATCGGGTTTGTTTCCCATTCAGGATAGTGTGGCGCATAAAGGGGAAGCAGATTCCTCCAAAATTGGAACCGCCACCAAAGCAACCGATAATCATGTCGGGATATTCGCCTGCCATTTCCATTTGCTTTTCGGCTTCCAGACCGATAACCGTTTGATGCAGTGTGACATGGCTTAATACCGACCCTAGTGTATATTTACAGTTGGGAGTGCTCATTGCCAGTTCGATAGCTTCGGAGATGGCTGTTCCCAGTGAACCTTGATAATTGGGATTACGGGTAATGATATCCTTGCCGGCACGGGTAGACATGGATGGAGAGGCGGTGACCGTTGCTCCGAATGTCTGCATGATGCTGCGGCGATAGGGCTTCTGATTATAGCTGATCTTTACTTGATAAACGGCAGCTTCCAGCCCGAATACCTTTGCGGCATACGATAGAGCGGCGCCCCATTGTCCGGCACCGGTTTCTGTAGTGACATTGGTTACGCCTTCTTCCTTGCAATAATATGCCTGGGCCAGAGCCGAGTTCAGTTTGTGGGAGCCGATGGGGCTGACACTTTCATTTTTGAAATAAATATGTGCGGGAGTCCCTAGTGCTTTTTCCAGTCCGTAGGCACGTACCAATGGTGTGCTGCGATAGTATTTGTACATTTCACGCACTGCTTCGGGAATTTCAATCCATGCGTATGTCTGGTTTAATTCCTGTTTGCAAAGTTCTTTGGCAAAAATGGGGTAGAGGTCTTCCGGTTTCAGCGCTTCTTTGGTTTTAGGGTTCAACGGCGGCATGGGTTTGGTCTTCATGTCTGCCTGTATGTTGTACCAGTATTTAGGAATTTCATCCTCTGGTAAGATAAAACGTTTCTGTTTTGTGCTCATAATCTTTCAATTTAATAGTTTTGCGGTCAAAATTAGGTAAAAAAAGTATTCCTTACTAATTTTCAACTGCTTTTTTGTCGGGAACAATAAAAAAAGGGATGTCAGAGTAAAAATGCGAAGTTATTCGTTATTATAGGCAGAGATGTGAATATTTTGATTAAGTTTGTTTTCTGTTAATGCAAGATGATATCGACATGGAACCTTTACACAAACTATTTATCTATCGTAAGAAGTTAGTAAAACCGTACATAGAGCGATTGCTGAAATGGATGGACGGGATAACTTATATGATGTCGGCCTTGTTCATCCTTACATTGGTTTATGAGCATGGATTTCTTATTTCTTTTGAAGAAATGGAGATGATAAACACGCTGTATCATTTTGTCTGGATTGTTTTTCTGGTTGATATTTCCCTGCATCTTTTATTAAATTACTCGGATACCAAGCGGAAGTACCGGGGACTGGCATGGATACTGAGTCTGATGCTTTATCTGACTTTGATTCCGGTTATTTTCCATGAACCGGAGGTGCAAGGGGGAATTCATGATTTCTGGTCTTTTTTCCACAGTCGTTTATATCATGTGGTGCTGCTCACTTTGCTTTCGCTGCTGCAATTGTCTAATGGGATAGTCCGGCTGCTGGGCAGGCGCACCAACCCGTCTTTGATCTTTGCATCCAGTTTTCTCATATTTATTCTGATAGGGGCAGCGTTACTGATGCTTCCGCGTGCCACTTATCATGGCATTTCCTTTATCGATGCTCTGTTTACCGCTACCAGTGCCATTTGTGTCACGGGGTTGGTTTCGGTCGATGTCTCTTCTACATTCACGTCCGAGGGGTTGTTCATCATTATCATGCTGATACAAATCGGCGGTTTGGGAGTCATGACCCTGACCAGTTTCTTTGCCATGTTTTTTATGGGGAATACTTCGCTCTACAATCAGTTGGTGGTCCGTGATATGGTAAGCTCGCAGTCACTCAGTTCGCTGCTTTCCACCTTATTATATATATTAGGGTTTACCTTGGTGATAGAGGCTGCTGGGATGGGGGTTATTTTTTTAAGTATACATGGCACTATGGGCATGGATATTGAGGAAGAACTGGCTTTTTCTGCTTTCCATTCCATCTCTGCCTTTTGCAATGCCGGATTCTCTACTTTGTATGGAAACTTAGGTAACGAACTGGTACTTCATAATCATAACTTGCTATATATCACTATCTCTTTCCTGGTTATTTTGGGAGGTATAGGTTTCCCGATTCTGGTAAATCTGTATGAAACGGTTTCTTATGAAAGCAAGCGCTTGTATCACCGTTATGTCAAAAAGAATAAGAGGACAATCCGTAAAATACATTTATATAACCTGAATACCCGTATCGTATTGATTATGACGGCTATCTTGCTAGTGACGGGTACTGTGGCCATTGCTGTTTTCGAATGGAATCATGCTTTTGCGGGAATGACGGCTACAGAGAAATGGGTGCAGGGCTTTTTTAACGCAACTTGTCCCCGTACGGCAGGATTTTCAAGTGTGGGCATGACTACTTTCAGTGTGCAGACGTTGCTGCTGATGGTGGTGCTGATGATGATTGGCGGCGGTACGCAGTCTACGGCCGGTGGCGTGAAGGTGAATGTGTTTGCTGTAGTCATGTTGAACTTGCGTGCTATTCTTATAGGTGCCGATAAAGTCAATATTTTCAACAGGGAGTTATCTCATGATTCCATCCGGCGTTCTAATGCCACATTGATTCTTTATCTGCTGATTGTTTTCGCGGGTATCTTCGGTTTAAGCATTCTAGAGCCGCAGGCTTCAGTGATGGCGTTGGTTTTTGAGTGTACTTCGGCACTCAGTACGGTAGGTTCAAGCCTGGATCTGACACCTACTTTGGGAAGTGACAGCAAACTGATTGTCATTGTTCTGATGTTTATCGGACGAGTAGGGGTGCTTACTTTGATATCCAGCCTTATTAAACAGAAAAAAATAACAAAATATAAATATCCGAGTGATAACATCATAATCAACTAGTTATGAAATACATTATTATTGGTTTAGGAAATTACGGCGGAGTGTTGGCCGAAGAGCTTTCCGTATTGGGACATGAGGTGATAGGAGTGGATACAAACGAGCATCGTGTGGATGTGTTGAAGGACAAAATCGCGACTTCTTTTATTATTGATGCTACGGACGAACAATCGCTCAGTGTGCTGCCACTGAAAGATGTGGATGTGGTTATTGTTGCTATCGGCGAGAATTTTGGTGCTTCTGTGCGTGTGGTGGCACTGCTGAAAAAGAAAGGAGTGAAACATATCTATGCCCGTGCGGTAGATGATGTGCATAAGACCGTGCTTGAGGCTTTTAATTTAGATAGTATTCTGACACCGGAGAAAGAAGCGGCACGGAGCTTGGTTCAGTTGTTGGATTTACACGTCAATGTGGAGTCTTTTCAGATTGACGAGGAACATTATGTGATGAAGTTCAAACTTCCTTCTTGTTTTGTAGGCTATAAGGTGAGTGATCTGTCATTAGAAACGGAATTCAATATAAAAATCATTGCATTGATAAAAGGGGAGAAAGTGCTGAACGGTTTGGGTATTTCGATATTGGAGCATCAGGTGGAGAATCATTTTGAGGAAAATTATGAGTTGGAGGAGGAAGATCAGTTGGTCTGCTATGGGCTTTATAAGAATTTTATGGATTTTTGGAAGGCGTTGTAGCAGGAATGCCTTTCAAAGAAAGAATATTTTTTTCTAAGTGAGATTAAACCTTTTCTTTTGGGTTTAGTCTAACTTAATAAATAATTTAGTTTAGTTTTTAGTTTTCTCTGAAGGCCGGCCAATGTGATATTGCCCGGTTTTCGCTTTTTATGGAGGTTTTCTTGTGAGTGTCCGTTACTTTTTGTTACTTTGTCACCTAGAAATCGAGATTTAGATGAAACAGATATATTTTTTATTTGTCGTTTTGCTGGTTGTAATGACCGCTTGCGGAGGTAAGAAAGAGGCTTCCGTTGATGCAGAACAATTGATGTTCCAAATAGACAGTGTGGATCATGTGACAGGTTTGCAGCGTATGCAGGTTTCACGTATTGACCAGCATATTGTCAGTGGCGGAAAAAAATATAATTTGTTTATAGAGCGTGCTCCCAGTGATTCTCTGCCTTCAGTCAAAAGTGACTTGGGGATTTTTGCCGACAATCGTATCATCGTTAGAATTTCCCGTGAAAATGGGAGCCGGGTCTTTGCCAAAACTTTTACCAAGCAAAGTTTCTCTGGATTCGTAAGTGCTGATCATCTCCGTCATTTTATATTGGAGGGCGTGGTATTTGATGAAGAGAAGACCCGTGAGGGAAAAAATATCATATTGGCTGCCAGTGTGAGTTATCCTCAGACAGATTTGTATATTCCTTTCTCCATCACTATTACTCCTGAAGGAAAAATGAGCATATCTAAAAATGAGGATATGGAGGAGCTTCCTCCCATGTTGGGAGACAGCCTTAATTAAATCTAAAATACAGGAATAATTTTTCGCGTCATAATCTTTTTAGGCGGTTAGTTGTTGGTATGGCATTAACTAACTAAAGAATAAATTAGATTATGAGAAAGATTTTATTTTTAATGGCTATGCTGGTATGCTCTCTTCAGTTCGCCATGGCAGGCGATGTTGTGACCCGCGATGTGAATAAGCTTCCTGTTGCCGCGCGTGAAATGATCGGCAAACATTTCTCCCAGACTAAAGTTGCGTATATCAAGATTGAAAAGGACTTGTTTCAGACCACTTCCTATGATGTGAAATTGGCCGATGGCATTGAATTGGAGTTCAATTCAAAGGGAGAGTGGCTTGAGATAGATTGCAAGAACAAGTCGGTTCCTTCTACTTTTATCCCTCAGGCTATTTCCAAGTATATGAAAGCTAATTATAACGGGCATAAAACGGTGAAGATAGAACGTAACCGCAAGGGATATGAACTGACATTGGAAAATGGATTGGAGGTAGACTTCGATCAGTTTGGAGGATTCTTGAAGTTGAGCGATTAAAAAAGATTTTTTCTGTAATAGGGGAACTATCTCTCCTTATAGTAATGATGCCATAAGAGGGTGTATCAGAAATAAATTGAACTATCTTTTTATTATCAGCGTTGAAAAAGATAGTCGCAACGAATTTTGATTCACCCTCTTATGTATTATAAATACAGTTCTCGGTCTTTGCCCTGTTATTAATCCATCGGCTCGTAATCCTTTGCCAGACCGCCTTCACTGGTTTCCTTATATAAGGAAGGAAGGTCATGACCGGTCTGTTTCATTACTTCCACCACTTTGTCAAAGGATACACGGTGATTACCGTCTGTAAAGGCAGAATAGATATTGGCATCAAGAGCTCGGGCTGCTGCATAGGCATTTCTTTCGATACAAGGGATTTGTACCAATCCGCATACCGGATCGCAAGTCATTCCCAAGTGATGCTCCAAGCCCATTTCGGCTGCATACTCTATCTGGGCCGGGCTACCTCCGAATAATTGGCTGGCAGCGGCGGATGCCATTGAACAGGCCACTCCTACTTCTGCCTGGCAACCGGCTTCGGCTCCGGAAATGGAGGCGTTGTGTTTTACTATATTTCCTATCAATCCGGCAGTAGCCAGTGCTCTTAAAATCCGCATATCGCTGAAGTCACGGCTTTTTTGCAAGTGATAAAGTACAGCCGGAACCACTCCGCATGATCCGCAAGTAGGGGCTGTGACGATTTTGCCACCTGAGGCGTTTTCTTCACTGACTGCCAGAGCGTATGAGAATACTAACCCGCGGGAACGCAGATTGTCCTTATAACCTTTTGCCTTAATATAGTAAGTGGAGGCTTTTCTGCGCAGATTGAGTGGCCCGGGTAATACGCCTTCTTGATCCAAACCACGCTCAATGGCTTCTCTCATGGTTTTCCATACTTCTGCCAGATAATCCCAAATGTCTTCGTCTTCACATTGCTGGACGTATTCCCAGTAATTGCGCCCGGTACGTTCACACCAGTAGAGGATTTCACTCATACGGTTCATATCATAGATTTCCGGAGTTGAGCCTTTGTCGTGCCCTTCTTCGGCTAGAGCACCTCCGCCTACACTGAAAACAGTCCATTCATCTGTCACCTTTCCTTTTTCATTCAAAGATTTGAAAGTCATTCCATTGGGATGAAACGGATAGAAGACATGGGCTTTCCAGATAATTTCTGTAGGCGCATGCGGTTGCAATGTATCTAAAATGGCTACATCGGTCATGTGTCCTTTACCGGTAGCGGCGAGGCTTCCATAAAGAGTAACTTGAAAAGCTTTGGCTTCGGGATGTTTTCCTAAGAAGATTTCAGCAGCCTTGCGCGGTCCCATAGTATGACTGCTGGACGGACCGGTGCCGATGCGGTATAGTTCTCGGATAGATTTCATTTCGTTTTATAAGGTTAGTTATTATGAGGAACAAAGGTATAAAATAAAAGGGGGAAAGTAGCAAAAAAGGAAAAGAAAAACTCTCTTGACAAATAGGAAAGTTGTCAGGAGAGTTTGGAAAACCACCGGTAGGATTTGGTGTATTGTCTTTATTCTAATTGTCTTTGTATACCTTTGTCACCGATGACAAAATACTGATTATTTTTAATCAGCATGGCACGTCCGCGCTTTTTTTCCCGGTTTTCTTTATTGTCCACATTTACTCCGATAACCTTGCCGTTATAGAAAGTGGAAATATCTTTGAAAATGGTATGTCCCACAATAATATGTTTTGCCTTATAACGGTCCATAATCATTTCTAGGGAGTCTTTTGCCAGCGGATTGTATTTGCCATCGGTGCGTACTAGTCCGCGATACCAGATGGGACCGCTGTTTCCATACAGGAAGGCTGTGAGTGGAGAAAGCGCTTTGCGTTCTTTTTTCGTCATAAATAGTCCTTTACTCATTTCTTCATTGACAGTGGGAATGCTCAAGTTCTTGTCATAGAAGTCTTTGCCCAGTCCGGCATGTACATATAGGTCGTTACCTATCATTTGCATGGTGTTACGGGTTCCCAACCATCTGCCCAGTTCGGTATTGGGACCGAATAGCCGGGGGTACTCTATCTTTAGTTTTTCTGCTAATATTTTATATTTTTCTTTGGTGTATCGGAGGTCATTGGCCAGCACCATCGGTTCATGATTTCCCAGTATGAACGATACGTGTCCTCCGGCTTTGGCTGCTTCCTCTTCCAGTTTGTAAAATAGCCAGAAGATTTGCGGTACATCTTTTCCTCTGTCAAAAATATCACCGATAATCATCAGATGGTTTTTCCCGAAGCTCCATTTGTAGTCTTTATCGATGATATGATTGCCTTGTAACAGGCTGATTACACAGTCCAGCCTTCCATGAGGGTCGGACATGACAAAAACTTTGTCTGCCTGGGGATAATTCCATCCGGGACGTTTTACCGGGTGTAGTTTTACATCAAATGGAAACCTGCCTTTGTGGTCTGTCACATGCAGGGTAAAGTTTTGAGGTAATGTGGTATAAGTGGTATCAATGATATTCCCTTTCTTATCTACATTGATTACTCTGATTTGGCCGTCAGGCTGATACAATACGTATGGACCGTCGGCTGTTAATTCTTCTTTTTTCTCTTTGTCTTTCTTCTTGTCTTTGAAATCAAGAGTTCCGGCACTAAGGCCGGAACTGATGAATGCGAGGGTAAATGCAAGAAGAAAGTAGTTGATAAAATTAGTCTTGCTTGTCATCGATTTGATTTATAATTCAGTTAGATTTTATCAATTTGTGTTGACTATTATTTCAGATATTCTGGTGTTTGTACAATATTAGAATTAGCATTAATTTCTTTTTGAGGAATAGGTAATATTGTACGATAATAGTTTCTGTCGAAATCCATAGATGTTTTTTCGTCAGCGAAATGCACTACCTCTTTCATCATATCGTCTGTTTCGTTAATACGAATTACTCGTAAGTTATTACGTAATAAGTCAAACATGCGGTGCCCTTCACCAATGAGTTCTTTCCTGCGTTCTTCTAGAACATCATCAAGGGTAACCTTTGCGGGCATCGTATAGTCCGGATTTCCTCGGAGTGCAATGGCTTTCAGGTATTTTGCAGCTTTTGTTGCATCTCCGTTTTTCACGGCTGCTTCGGCTGCATTTAAGTAAGTTTCGGAAAGACGTACTATAGGAATATTGGCATCCATAATATTTTCTCCAGGTTGTGGTTGATACTTATTCAAATACATTACTTTTTTGTCTTGATTAACTAATAACTTAATGCGTACATCATTAGGCGTTTCTAACAGATGGTGATAAAAACTGACTGTAATGCACATATCTTGATATCCTTTTGGAGAAGTTAGATATCCCATACTTTCATTGCCGGGGCTTTCGGTAGTAGTATTGACTATTTCGAAGAGAATTTCTCCCGGATTTGCTTCGGAGGCTTCCGTACCCCATACAGTGGGATATTCTTCGGTATTCCATAATTGGTATTTATTGGCTTCCGATCCTTTTATTGCTTCTTCTGCAGCTTGTAAAGCTTCACTGTTCTTCCCCATATACAGATATGCCCGACTTAACAAAGTTAATGTGGCCCATTTACTGATTTTACCTTTCTTATTTAAGGATAAATCTTTTTGATTCAAACTAGTACCTGACCATGAATATGTGGGTATCATTAAACTAGCCGCATTCTTTAAGTCTTTGATTATTTGATCATAACATTCAGCTACAGTGTTACGTGAAGGTTTACTGTCGGCAGTGGCTGATGCTGAAGTGATGATAGGTACTCCTAAAGAGGCTCCGTTATCTTTTAAATAAGTATATCCGAAGAAGCGCGTAAGGTCAAAAAGGGCCAGACCACGTATTGCTAATGCTTGTCCTTCCAAATCATTGCGGAAGATATGCTCATCTTCATCGTTTGGAAGAATTTCGATATTGTCAATGCCGTCTAAAATTACATTACAGTTTTGAATGATGGAATAAAGATATGACCAGTGTGTACTTGGTCCATTTGCAGGTAACCAATCCATTTGGTAATAGTGAGCTGTTCTACAAGTTGATTGTACAGCTTGCATGTCATCTCCTGTTACATCTCCGTAGTAGATTAAACGCCCGGAATACGCATAGGCATTACGCATTGTCGCATAAATGGCGTTTAGTGAATAATCAATGTCGGAGAGAGATTTGATACTCGTTTCTGTTGGAATTTGTGTGGACGGTTCTAAATCCAACCAATCGTTTCCACATGAAGTAAACAATCCGATGGATAAGACTATTGATAAAAAATTATGTAATGTTCTCATATTGTTGTTTTTTAGTGGTTAAAAATTGATGTTGAGACCAAAAGTAACGGTTTTTAAAGGCGGTGTGGTTTGAGTTGCACTACCGGCACTAACAGCTTCAGGATCATAATTGTCATAGGCCGCCCATGTCCATAAATTGCTTGCTGATGCATAAAAACGAACATTTCCTATATTGATTTTATTTGTCCATTCTTTAGGTAACGTAATGCCGAATGTGATATTTTTTAAGCGGAAATAATCAGTACTGTGGATACGGCGGCTACTTGTTATTTTATGCATTGATACAGAAGATGATTTACCCGGCATATATACTTCTATATTGGTTTGATCACCTGGCTTTTTCCAGCTATCACGATAATAAGTCGGAATGTTTGCATAGGAATCGTAACCGCCATGTTCTGTCTTTTGTGCCCAAGTATCATAAGAATATCCTCCGAATTGATAGGAGAATAAGAAATTTAAATCAAGCCATTTATAACGCAATGAATTAGAGATACCTCCGTTAACAGTTGGTTCTGCATGTTTATAAGGAATGAATTGTGCATTTTTAGAGTTCTCGGTAATTTCTTTTATATAATTTCCGTTCTCATCCAATTCATTGGTATAGAATAGAGGATTTCCTGTTTCAGGATTGATGCCCGCAAATTCTTGTACATAGAATGTACGATAAGAACTTCCTACTTTGTGTATTTGGGTTCCACTGACAATTTGTGTCTGTTCGCCATCTAATTTTACAACTTTATTGGAGTTATGACCTAAATTGAAAGTTGTATTCCAGCTAAAGTCTTTTATTTTAATATTAGTGGAATTAATAGTTAATTCAATACCTTTATTTTTCACTTCACCTATATTCATTAAATAACTACTAAATCCTGTTGTCATGGATACAGGACAGTCCATTAATAAGTTTTTAGTTGTACGGGTATAATATTCAATCGTGAAGTTCAGACGATCCCAAAAACCAAAATCCAAGCCAATATTCATATTATAATTGGTTTCCCATTTCAGATTAGGATTTGCAATTTGGGACATTTGAATACCAGGTTGCTCCAAGTAACCACCACTAATGGAGCTTAATCCCATATAGCCGAAATAATCAGAAGGAAGAGTACCGTTTACACCGTATGATGCTCTTATACGCAAGTCTGTCAACCAATCTTTTACAGGTTGCATAAATTCTTCTTCAATAGTACGCCATGCTCCGGATACAGACCAAAATGTTCCCCAACGATTGTCACGGTGCAAACGTGAACTGCCATCAACACGAAAACTAGCTCCTAGATAATATTTATTTTTGTAATCGTAATTCAAACGGCTTAAATAGGATACCAGTCTGTACCTTGAATCACTTCCCCCTACAGATACTGTTTTCATTCCATTACTAATGGCATGTTTGTCGGGAGTTGTAAAATTGTAAGCTTCCCCTGATAAATAGTCATTGTAGGTATCATCAATTTCATATCCGGCAAGAAAGTCCAAATGATGAATGTTGTTGAAAGTAGTTAAATAGCTTAAGGTGTTACTCCATACCATTTTTTTATATTCTCTTATGCGTTTTACTACTTCTCCATTTTCATCTTCACCGTTGGAAGTACGTGGGTCATACCATTTCTCACCTTTTACAGTAGTGTAATCATAACTGAATGTTGTTTTGAATTTCAGATTTTTTATGATTTCGTATTCGGCATAAAGCGTATTGAATGCGCGTAGCATTTTTTCATGTTTATAATCGTATTCAGCTGATAATTTGGGGTTGCGGTCATTGGCTTTACGAATAAATTTACGATTCCAACTGCCATCTTCATTGTAGACCGGATCTGAAGGAGTAGCCCAATTACGTGAGGAATAGAAAGGAGATGTATAAGTGAATCCTTCGTCATAAACACTCTGATTTACATTTGAGAAAAGTATCTTGGCGCCTACAGTCAATTTGTCTGTTGCACTGAAATCTGCGTTCAAACGCCCTGTTACACGTTCCAAACCGGAACCTTGTACAATACCGTTCTGCTTCATATATGATAAAGAAGAGTAATATTTAAATTTATCGCTGCCACCGGCTAGTGATGCTTCATAGGTAGAATGATGTCCCTTTTGGAAAAGCTCTTTATTCCAGTCTGTGAAACCACACCATGGAATTGGAGCATATTTATCGATTTGCCCATCTGCATAAGTTTTACTTTGTGACATTAGCTCTTCCTCTGATATATTAGGATTTTTATCAGCTAGTTTACGTTGTTGATATAATATCAATCCATTGTAAATATATTCACGTCGTTCTTCTCCCCCCATAACTGGGCGATAATCCATTGCGAAATCATTGCTACCCCAGTCTGCTTTTAATGAAATTTGTGCTTTTCCGCTTTTTCCTTTCTTGGTGGAGATTAAAATAACTCCATTTGCAGCACGTGAACCATAAAGGGAGGCTGCTGCAGCATCTTTTATTACTGTAATATTTTCAATATCCGAGTTGTTTAATGTAGACATTATGTCAAATCCGGAGTCGGAGCTGGTAGCAGCAACAGAACCGGATTGGACGGGAACACCATCGATTACGTATAGTGGAGAATTGCTTGCATTGAAAGAACCCATACCACGAATACGGATAGAAGTGGAGGCACCAGGCTGACCTGAACTGGAAGTGACTTGTACTCCGGGAGCATTACCTTCTAGCAAACTGGAGAATGAAACTACGGGTAAATCTTTTAATTCTCCTGTCTTCACAGTAGAAGCAGAACCTGCGTATGCCGATTTCTTGAAAGTACCATAACCGGTAACAACCACTTCTTCCATAACATTATTATCAGGAGCCATGACTACTTTCAGTATCTTTCCGGCAGTGGCTTTTATTTCCTGCTTGCCATAACCTATATAGGAGATAATCAAAGTGGCAGGTATACGGTCTACATCTAATGAGAAGTGCCCGTCCAAATCTGTAGTAGTTCCATTCGTAGTACCTTTGACTAAGATATTCGCTCCAATAATAGGTTCTCCCGTCTCATCCAGTACTGTACCGGTTAATGTTGTTTTCTGTTGAGGAACAGCAGACTTTTTTTCTTCAATTTGCTTGATAGCAATAACGCCGTTGTGAACTGAATAGGTCAAACCGCTATTCATAAGACATTTATCAAGCACATTGGCTATTTTTTCGTTATTTACATTTAGGTTTTGGACTTTTATTTGTTTTACATCATTGGTGCTGTATACAAAAGTAAAGTCGGTTTGTCTTTGGATTTCCCAAAGAATTTCACTCAACGTGGCATTCTTGAATGAGGCTGTGACAGTGGCTTGTGCAAACACTTTGTTGGCAGCCTGCATAAAACCTGTGGTAATGATACAGAAAAATAGGAACGTAATCCACAAACGTTTACTACTTTTACCGTGATTGGTGTAGTTGTGTTTTTTGTCCATAATACATCATTTTTATTAGTTATAGAATGTGATTGTTTTGTTATTGACTTTTACGTGTACTTTTTGAGTCTCTTCCAACAAACGTACAAATGGAGTGATTTCTGAATACCGATCTACATTGCATCCAAAGCGTAGGTCTTTTATTTTCTCATTGGCAAAAATTACTTCCATGTCATACCAGCGTGATAGTATTTTCATGATATCTTCCAATCGCTGGTCTTTGAAATGAATTTTTCCTTTTATCCATGAGGTATAAAATCCGGCATCTACCATGCGTATCTGTATGCTGCTGTTTCCGAGGCTGATGGTAGCTTGCTGGGAAGGCTTTAAAATACAGCTTTCTCCAGTTTCTGTATTTACTTTGACAGAACCGTTTACCAAAGTTGTCTGATACTCTTCCTGTGGATAAGCAGAGATGTTGAATGTGGTTCCCAACACTTCTACTTGCATGCCTTGAGTGCATACTATAAATGGTTGCCCTGTTTTGCAGACTTCAAAATAGGCCTCGCCTTCCAGTTCCACTTTGCGTGGACCGTTATCAAATGTCACAGGAAAGCGGAGACTGGTCATTGCGTTCAGATGCACTTTTGTTCCATCACTTAACAATAGAGCATATTCTCCACCTCGTGGAGTTTCCACTTTATTATATACAGGCTTGTTTTTTGGGACTGTTTTTGATGTTACTTGGTAATTCAGCATTGTAGAGTCCATGTGGACTCGGGCTCCGTCTATTTTCTCAAGCAGACTCTCTGTTTCTTTATTTATATGGATTGTCTGGCCGTCCTCCAATGTCAGAATAGCTTGGGATTCCCCAGGTAGAATGGATTGTGCGATGAACTGTTTGTCCGAAAGAGAAACGGGCGAGGTGAATTTCATGGAAATACTTACAAAAAGGACAGGTAACAGAATGATTGCGGCATAACTTACTATTTTGATATATCTGCTTCTGTTATTATTTCTTTTGATTCGCTTTTCCACTTCTTTCCATCCGGATGAAGGATTGAATGCCGTATTTTTCCGGAAATGTTGCTTTTGGTTTTCTTCATCACAAATTTTCTTGAATAAAATCTCGTGCGCTGTAGATTCTTCTCTCCAAGCAGTTAGTTTTATTGTTTCTTCCGGGGTTATTTCTTCCGACAGATACCTTGCTATGAGGTTGGCTATATAGAAATCTTGTTTTATCATATTTTGACCTGTTTTTTATCTCTTTTATAATAAAACAGGTCTGTTTGAAATTTGGGTGAATAATAAAACGACTTTTTTTGAAAAAAAACAAATTAATGTCTTTTTATATAAAGAACAAGAGGAAGTAATAGTAGTCTTTCAAGTTCTCTCTGAGTTTCTTGTAGGCTATTTTCTTTAATGTATGGACTGTTTCTGTAGATATGTTTAGTCTGTCTGCTATTTCTGCGTTTTTTTTCCCTTCCAGAGATAGTTGCATAATGGCTTTCATTTGGTCAGGTAATTTATTTATGGCTTCAGAAACGATACGATAAGTTTCCTCTTCAACGATTGCATCGTGAAAAAAGGAATCCTTTTTCTTTTCGATGACATTTTGAGCGTATTCATATACTACTTTTGAATGCTCCAGTTCGTTGAGTGCTTTATTGCGTACAGCTGTATATAAAAATGCTTTTACCTGATGCAGATAAAAAAAATCTTCTCTTATTTGCCATAGTTTGGCAAATGAATCTTGTACAATATCTGCTGAAGTTTCTTGGTTTTCTGTATATTGATTGGCAAATAAGCATAGAGTTACATAATATTTATTGAAAATATCATGAAACCCTTGCTCATTAAGCTTAATACTTATAGTTGTATGAGAAGTTCCCGCTGCCACCTTTGCTTTTAATTTTCTCTAATTTTAGTGCGAATATAGAGAAAATTAATTAAAAACAGCCTCTTATTCTATTAAAATATTATTTTAAGTCTACTACAGTAATACCTGCCCCACCAAATTGTACGTGTTCGTCTTGATAGTGTGCTACTCCTGGAACACTTCCCAAATAGCTGCGAATCAGGGTGCGCAGTATGCCTGTACCTGTTCCGTGAAGGATACGTACACGGTCTATTCCCAATAGTATGGCATCATCGATAAAATAAGTTACTGCCTGTATCGCTTCATCGCCACGCATACCGCGTACATCAATATCTTGTTTGAAATTTAGTTTCTTTTCATATACCCGATCTTGTGTTTCACTGCTGACGAAGGTACTTTTTACCATTGTTTTCTGGGTGGGCTGTATTGGTGTGCTACGTTCCAGCTTATCCAGTTTTACATTGGTTTTTATCATTCCGAACATAACTATTGCATTTTTGCCATTAATTCCTAGTACTTCTCCGACACTGGATTGACCTTTGATCTTTACAGTGCTACCTACAGTGATAGGCTGTTCTTTGGGTATTGACAGTTGGGAAGATTCCGTTTTGGCTTTATCCTTTTTGTTTTTTTTCCGCTCTTGTTTTTCACGGAGTTTTTCCATTTTCCGGATGATTTCATCTTCCTTGTTCTTTTTCTCGATATCTTCTATCTGATTTTTAAAATCAGTCAGTTCCTGACGTGCCGATTGTGTACGTTCTTTGTCGGCTTGTGCTTCCTTGATGATACGGATGGTATTTTCAATTCGGGCATTTGATTCCTGTATCAATTTTTCCGCATCTTCTTTGGCCTTTCGTAAAATCTCTTTACGACTTTTCTCCAGTTCCTGTAGTTCTTCTTCGTATTTGGCGATGGTTTCTTCCATCTGTTTTTCTCGTTTGCGGATGTTCTGACGCTTGGTTTCCCAATAACGTTTGTCACGTACGATATCTTGTAGATATTTATCAGCATTGATATATTCACTCCCTACAATTTCGGATGCGTCGGCTATTACTTCTTCCGGTAAACCTATTTTCCTAGCTATTTCTACTGCAAATGAACTTCCCGGATTTCCTATTTGTAATTGGAATAAAGCTTGCATTAAATGCCTGTCATATAACATGGCACCATTAACCACTCCTTCGTGATCTTCGGCAAAATGTTTCAAATTTTGATAATGAGTGGTGATAACGCCGAATGTGCCCTTTTCATTGAAACGTTTCAACACAGCTTCAGCTATGGCTCCTCCAATTTGTGGTTCTGTACCTCCGCCGAATTCATCAATGAGGATAAGGCTGCGTTCGTTACAGCTTTTCATCATTGTTTTCATGTTGGTAAGGTGTGAGGAGTAGGTACTCAGATCGTCTTCGATACTTTGTTCGTCACCTATGTCTATAAAGATACTGCCGAATAATCCGGCATGGCTACGTTCATGCATCGGAACCGGCATACCACATTGTAACATATATTGTAGTAATCCCACAGTCTTCAGACAAACGGATTTACCTCCGGCATTCGGTCCGGATATAATTAGGATACGTTGATTTTGAGTTAGTTCTATATCTAGAGGAACAACCTTTTTATTATGCTTGGCCAGCGAGAGTTGCAATAGTGGGTGTATGGCCATGGTCCAGTCCAAAATCTGTTTGTCTTCCAATGATGGTTTGGTGGCGTTCGTCTGAATGGAAAAATGGGCTTTGGCACGGATGAAATCAATTTCTGCCAAAAACTCGTATGACTGGAGGATGGCGGGGACCTGTGGGCGGATTATGATAGAGAAATCTGTCAGGATACGGATGATTTCCCGGCGTTCTTCTCCTTCCAATTCCCGTATTCTATTGTTTGCTTCCACTACTTCGGCCGGTTCTATGAAAACTGTTTTGCCGGTGGATGATTCATCGTGTACAATTCCCTTGATTTTCCGTTTTAATCCCGGTGCGACAGGGATGACGAGTCTTCCGTCACGCATGGTAGGAGTTACATCTTTATCAACATAACCTTCTGCTTGAGCGTTGCGTAGAATTGCATTCAAACTGCGTGATATGCTTCCGGCTGTCGAGGCCAACTCTCTGCGGATGCGTAATAATTCGGAAGAAGCGTTGTCTTTGATTTTTCCGAATTTGTCTAAGATGTTGTTAATACGCGTGATGAGTTGAGGAAACACGATAATATCTCCTGCCAGTTTTTGTAGGGCAGGGTAGGGGGAGTTTTCTTGTTCTTCGTCATTCGGGGTCAGTGTCAGAAAATGGATGATATCACGAATTGTTTCTAAAGAACGACGTAAATCAAACAGTTCTTGCTCATCCAAATACATACCTTCTACGCGGATACGTTTTAGTGATGGGCGTACATCAAAAAAATATTGGTCGGGAAAACTGTCTTCCTCTTGTATGATGCGTATGAATTCCATCACCTGTTCCAGCCATTCATTAATATCCTTAAAGGATTCTGAGAAGTTCATTTCATCTACTCTTTCTTGACCTAATGTGCTGAGACATTTCTCTTTTAGTAAATGACGGATGGAATCGAAACCTATTTTCTGTTCGAAATTCTGAGGGTATATCATGATTTATTTCTTTCGTTTATTATTCGTATGCAAAAATACGATTTGAAAATTTTATAGCAAAAAAACTGGTAAACTATTTGCTTATTTAAAATAAAGTTGTACCTTTGCAGCGCTTTCAACGGAAAGTACTTCTGAAAAGGAGTCTTGGAGAGGTGGCAGAGTGGTCGATTGCGGCGGTCTTGAAAACCGTTGTACTGCGAGGTACCCGGGGTTCGAATCCCTGTCTCTCCGCAACAAACGCTGAAAATCAGCAGATTGCAAAACAAACACCCAGTTTTACACCCAAGAATGTAAAGTCGGTGTTTTTGTTTTATTTAAGATAATACAACCACTACATAATAAAAGAGTAGCGATATTAAAAGAATCCGATGAGAAAAGACTAATATTTATCTATCCATTCAGTTTGATTTTTCAGGACTTTACATCGTCCTGAAAGTATTTGTTATTGTATTCCAACGTCAGGAGTGGATTATAATACAAGTTTTTTGTGTGGATAGAATTTCGTTTTGCTTAATGTACGAAAGTACTTATCTATAAACGCATGAAATATTAGCACAATGAATCATTGGAAATCAACTTTGGCCGTGATAGGAATAGGCCAACTCATATCTATTTTAACAAGTACGATTGTTGGCTTCTCCATTATTTTTTGGATTAGCAACGAATTTAAATCCCCGACAGCTTTATCTCTGGCTATTTTAGCTGGATTTTTACCACAATTTGTATTAGGCTTGTTTGCCGGGGTCTATGTTGACAGATGGAATCGAAAGAAAACGATGTTTTATTCGGACTTGTTCATCGCGTTCTGTACCCTATGTCTTTTTATTGTGATAACCAAGGGTTATAAAGACCTTTCTTTTTTTTATCTATTGACTGCTTGTCGTTCAATAGGCAGTACGTTTCATGCACCTGCTTTACAGGCAAGCATCCCTCTACTGGTTCCCAAGCACCATCTTGTCAGGGTATCAGGTTTGTACCATTCCATTCAATCCTTCAGTGAGGTGATAGCTCCCGTTGTAGGGGCAAGCCTCGTTGTTTGGCTTCCCATACAGTATATTCTGCTCATAGATGTGATCGGAGCTGTTGCTGCTTGTCTGACCTTACTTTGTGTCCAGATTCCTTCTCTTCAAAAAACGAAAGTTCTTCCAGATTTCAAAAAAGAACTGACGGAATGTTGGCATACCTTGCGGCGTACAATGGGCATTTTGCCTTTATTCGTATGCTTTACGCTGGTGACTTTTGTCCTTATGCCTGTTTTTACGTTATTTCCTTTTATGACGCTTCTGCATTTCAACGGAAACATTTTGCAAATGGGAGTTGTGGAAATGGGTTGGGGCTCAGGGGCATTGTTGGGCGGTTTAGTACTTGCCTGTAAGGCTTTGAAAAGCAAGCAAACATTAGTGATGCATACGGCTTATGTGATATTGGGATTGTATCTGATTAGCGCCAGTTATTTACCATCAAGCGCATTTATAGGTTTTGTTTGCCTAACATTTACAGGAGGCATAGCCTATTCCATTTACCATGCGCTTTTCATCGCTATTATTCAGCAGAACTTGGCTTCGGACATGCTTGGACGGACTTTTTCTCTCATCTTTAGTTTGAGTACCTTTCCATCAATGCTGGGTATCGTAGCTTCAGGATATTGGGTGGAAGCATGGGGTATCACATCCGTCTTTATGATCAGCGGATGGGTTATCTTTCTGATTGGAGTGGGTGCAAATTTTATTTCTTCAATCAAGCAGTTGGATAATTACGCATAGTATTATTTATTAAAGAATTATTATATGACAAAGAAAGAACACACTACGATTACAGAGTTATTTCAAGTTTTGGACTTGTTGGAAAGCCTGGACATGCAGTTTTGGTTGGATGGAGGCTGGGGAGTGGATGTCTTGTACGGACAGCAAACCCGCTTGCATAGAGATATTGACATTGATTTTGATGCCAATTATACAGACCAACTCCTTGATCTTTTGCAGGAGAGAGGATATCAAATTGAAACAAATTGGTTGCCCACCCGTGTGGAACTGTATAGCAAAGAATTAGGCTATATTGATATCCATCCTTTTGTCTTGAATGCGGACGGCACTTCCAAACAAGCCGACTTGGATGGAGGCTGGTATGAATTTCAACCGGACTATTTTGGAACAGCAGTCTTTGAAGGCAGAAGCATCCCTTGCATTTCTGCAAAAGGGCAACAAGTATTCCATTCGGGCTACGATTTAAGAGAGAAGGATATTCACGATTTATCTATAATTAAACAATGTATAACAACAATGAGCCTAACAATTAGATAAGAACAAGAAAATGACAGAAAAACAAATTGTCTGGTATATCTTACTTACAGAAGTAAAGATAGACAGTGACACCCAGTCTGTCACATCCCTGAGTGTAGCTCCATTGGCAGTCTTGCCGGAATTCCAGCGTAAGGGAATTGGGGGGGGGATGTTGATTCAGTAAGCCCATCAGAGGGCAGCACTTTTGGGTTACGGCACAGCAGTCGTATTGGGGCATAAAGAGTATTATCCTCGATTTGGCTATCGCAAGGCTATCGATTTAGGAATTGAATTTCCTTTCGAAGTCTCTCATGAATATTGCATGGTGGCTGAATTAATACCTGGAGCTACTGAGAATGTGAAAGGTATGGTTTGTTATCCAACTGACTTTAAATAGTTTAACAAGTAAAATTCATTATATAACTCGGACTGGGTATTTCAATTTCCCAGTCCGTATTCTGATAGTACTTATTCAATTGGAAGATTGTGTTGCTTCAAGAATGAAAGTTTATCCCAATACCCTCTTTGAAAGACGATTTTGTTATCTTTTACATGAAAAAATCCGCATCCACGAAGTCCAAGAGAGTCTTTCCATTCCATGATAGCCCATTCGCCATCTTCAAAAATATTTTCCACCATACAAACCATTTTAGCAGTGGCAAATTCATTCACAAACATTTTGTAGATTGATTCTTTACCTATTATTGGTTCGTTTGCGACTTGATGATTTACTGCATTAGTAGCATACAGCTCTGCTATATGATAAGCATCTGCTTTGTTAAAGCAATCTATCCATTTTTCCAAAACTTCTTTAGGCTTCATTTTTTATAAATTCTTAGGATTTTGATTCTGTAATAAAAACAATCTGTTTGGATGCATAGATACTTGATTTTATTAATAATAGGCTATTCTATATTCTAAATCCTCTGGATTTTTGCTCTCTCTGCACCGAGTTACGTAGATTCTGCTGTAACTTTTCCCATTGTTCCTTAAACCATTGTACTATGGGTTGTCGGTTTATGGTCAGCATAAGCTTACCACTATCCATCGGATGTTTCTCAACCCTAAAAATATCATTCTTGATGTCAAATTTCCACCTGTGTTCTTCGGAATAAATTTTGCCACTACATTGTATGGATTCTTTCTTTGTCAAGAGGTTTTCTATCATGTCTTTGGTAAACCCGATAACAGCGCATAATTTTTCCATTCTCAACATCTCTTTGAACATGGGAAACCATTTGTGGGCTTTTTCAAGCAAGGTGCTCAATCGTGATATTTCCTTGTCTTTGGCTTCAAGTTCTTGATTATGTATTCTTTGAAGATTACGAATTTGTCTGCTATGCTGTTCCTGTATTTGTTGTATCTGAATTTTTAATTCATCAGTAGCTTTGTCCCGTTTGGTAATTTCCTGATGTAGCTGCTCGATGTGATGTTCCAGTTCTTTCAGCTTACCGCTTCCGAAAAGAGAACCTACACCGCTTGCTATGGCGGTAGCAGCATTGGTGGCTGTTTTCTTTAGTTTGTCCGTGCGTATCTCTGCTTTTACCTGTTTGAGTTCCTGTTCGGCAAGGCTTACTTGTTGTTCCTTGTGTCGCTTGGTTTCCTCTATACGTTGCAGTTCGGCTTTCTGCTTCTCAATGATGAAATCATTTCGTTCCAGATGCTCTTTACCTGTGACAGCTTTTGCCTGTCCACGTTCCATCAGGAGAATATCGGAAGCAAGGGTCTGCATGGTTGCCA